>Ga0209604_1001247_pt1 | contig 21036 bp, 10 predicted proteins | sample AD_UKC097_MetaG_FD_184405 | JGI IMG/M metagenome (GOLD analysis project Ga0209604, IMG submission 184405) | Active sludge microbial communities of municipal wastewater-treating anaerobic digesters from USA - AD_UKC097_MetaG (SPAdes) (version 2) | ecosystem: Engineered > Bioreactor > Anaerobic >... | reverse complement strand
AACGCTGAAAGTGTCGGATACCCCGCCGATCGTCAGCGTTGTATCCGTCGTCGTGGAGTAACTGCCTGATGACATTTGCTGAACTGATACTGTATCACCATCTTCAACCGTTCCGCTTTCATTTGTGTAAGGACCGCCATTAACGGAATAGGTGCCGCCTGTAATCGAAATGGGTGCCGGCAAAACAATGCCTGATACCATTATGACATTCGATATTAATGTTGTATTTAATGACACACTGATTTGATCGACAAAGGTGAATTGATCGGGGATTATCGCGCTCCTTGTCTTGACATTAAATGTGTCGGATTGCGCACCAATCACAAGCGTTGCTGAAATCTCTGTCAAGTAACTGCCCGACGAAGTCAGTTGAACCGTTACTTTATCACCATTGTTGACCTTACCGTCTGAATCTGTATAAGGACCGCTGTTGATGGAGTATTTGCCGTCTGTAATCGAAATGTCTGCTTCCGCATTAATCCCTGATACCGTTATGGTATTAGATGTGATTACCGCATTGATTGGCACATCCGTCCGATCTATAAAATGAAACGGATCAGGATCGGTATCCGGAGTGGTCAGCGTGGTCACGCTAAAGGTATCCGATACTCCTCCGATCGTCAGCGTTGCGCTAGTCGTGGCAGAATAATTCGGAGACGACTGAAGTTGAACGGTTACCGTGTTGCCGTTATTCACGGTACCGCTTGAGCTCGTGTAAGAACCGCTGTTGATGGCATATTCACCGCCTGTAATAGAAATGCTGGCTGCTGTATTGATGCCGGTAACCGTTATGGCATTTGACGTTATCAACGTGTCTCTTGCAACATTGGTCTGACCGAGAAAAGAAAAGGGATCAGGGGTTGAGTCACCGGCGACTGCAGCACGATAACCCGCCACGACATTCATCGTAATTTCTCTTATGGTCCTCGTATTGTCCCCGTCTGCCGCATGGCCGGCAACACTTCCCGCCCAGGTCACATTGGGATTGGAAAAGAGCGGCGCTTCTATATAATCCGCATAACCGTCATTATCCCGGTCGTTGTAAGCCATAATGGTACAATAATCTGTTGTGCCCCCTGTGAAATACCAGCCCGCGGAATAACTGCTGATGGCGTAATTGGGCCCAGGCGAGTCAGCCTGATATTTGCTGTGATCGCAGCCAAAATTATGCCCCACTTCATGGGTCAGGGTATGACTGTCAGCGACAGACCGAATGGCGCTGACGGTATACGCATAGTCCGGTTGCCCGTATCTTGAGGTCAACAACCAGCCCATACCCACCACTCCGAAAGCCGAACCGGTGTCAACCAGCATGACCACCAGATCAGCGCCATAAGTATTACGCAAGGTATGAACGGAGGCAAGATCGTACGTGACCGCATCTAAGTCTGCCCCTAAATCGCCGCGATGGGTATACGCGATTAACGCTGTGTGAACCAGCCGGAAAGTCAGATCCAGATTACTGTTTGTTGTTGCCTGATTGAGTTTATTGACAGCATAGGCCGCGAAAGTGTTCATCCCGCCATTGCCATCAACCCACGTTTTAGCGGTCGAATCGTAAACGACCATGATATCCACCGTCGCGGAAAAGGAAGAAGGCACAAAACAGAACAAAAAGAAGAAAAAAGCAACCCACAAGTGGCAGCGGTTACTAATTTTCTTTAGCATCAATGTCCCCATCGCTATGAGGTCTCGTGCTTTCATCAATTGCGGATAAACCATGACTCACCTTGTTATATCGGACGATCATAACCTCTCCGATGCATTATCGAATTACCGGCGGTATTTTATGCATATCGATCTCTGTAACAAATCCAGACCCATCGGCAGAACTGCCGCTGACACGATAATGCCGGGCTTTATTCATATCTTGAACCGTGATAATATATCCATCAGAACCGATGGTTATAATGACCGTTCTTATCTTATGATTTTTGAGTATTCCATTGAGCATTAAAGTTCCATCTGTATTGCGAATCACTGAATCAACTTTTACATCATAAACAATGTCACGGAATAAGTTAAGGGAAAGGGTATCCCCTTTTGATGGAACGACTTGTACCCGCCGATTTTGTTTTTTGTCCATTGCGGGCAGGATATCCTGACTGAGCACAACCTTACCTTTGCGTATTTCATGGGACGGTAGAACAGCTTTGGCTTTTGCCTGAGCTGCGCCTTCTTCTGCGGGCCAGACCAACAGGCGATTGGCAGCTTGCACTGTTGATATTTGCAGAGCAAAAGCCAGAATTGATATAAATATTAAAATGCTTTGTCTGAAATTGAAAATTCTTTCAATAATATCCATGTTTCTACCTTATAGATTTCTGTTTTTTAAAATGATTACATCGGCAATAGAAGACTAAAAATAAATTTTTAAAAATTATACATTAATTAACAGGCGCATTCCACAAAATTTTCCTTGTAATGATAACAACATCATCCGAAATTTATGGTTACTGTGATTTTTTTACTGATGAAATAATATTGAATTGATGAATGATCAGCAGGATAATTTAAAATTGAGCATCTCTTTTTATATATTTTTGCGCTCTGGTATGACCAATATTGGCTGCTCCGCGCGAAGGAGTCCCCATATATAAATAGGGCGTCGTGAAAATTTCAGGACGCCCTATTCTTTTTTTAAAATAATTTTTTTATGTCAATGATAAACTCGTTAATAGAATCTCCCCGGTTTTAAATGCGGCTTTCCACCGGCCACGTCAAGTCCAGAGAATGCACCAGTTTGCCCATCCCGTTCAGAATCCGATAAGCGTCATACATCTTATCATACTGGGCGTTGATTAAATCACTCTTTGCCGTGATCTTTTCAGCCGATGAATCGAGCACATCAAATAAGGTGCGGCGACCAATGGACCACTGCGAAATAAAAGCTTCCGCTGTCTTATCGGTCGCTACGACATACTGTTCCAGTTCAGCAACCCGTCGTTGATCGGCCATATACTGTTCATAGGAAAGACGGATCGACTGAATGGTTTGAAGCTCTGTTTTCTTTGCTATTTGTTCTGCTTCGTTGATCAAATAGGATGTTTCTTTTATCCTTGCCTTATTATTGAGCCCGTTAAATACATTAAAATTAAGAGTCGCGTAGGCTTGGAAATAGTCCTGATAATTGCTGTAACCAAAAGGTCCGCTGATTTCATCGCCCCACGTGTATTCCGCATTCAAATCAAGGCTGGGATATACAAGCGCCTTGGCTGTTCTATACTGATATTTCCTCGCCTCAATATCTGCTTTGGCTGACTTTAAAGTGGGATGATTATCCAGGGCCAGTTTTTCAGCTTCCTGCAATGTAGCGGGAATTGATTTATAGGGCGGCTCAGGCTTAACCAGATTGACAGGGAAATATCCAACGACAGCCTGATAATCAGTTTTTGCATTCTCTATGTGGGCCTGAGTCACAACAAGATTGGATTTCGCCAAAGCCAGACGGGCCTTAATTTGCTCGAAATCAACCCCCCGATCCACACCGGCCTGGCTGCGCAGCTTGATTTGGTCAAAAAAACGAAGATGAATGAGCAGGTTCTCTTTGGACAGCTCATGTTGTTCAAGAGCTTTAAGATAATTCAGGTAAACCCTGCAGGCGAGTAAGGCTGTGTTTTCAGATGTTCCCTGCAAAAGATAGGCCTGGGAGGCCACTCGTGATTTTTGACGATTTGTTTCCGACAGTGTTGCTCCTCCGCGGAATAAATTCTGAGAGAGCCTTACCTTTGCCGAATTGGGATGATTATTATCATGATATGGATGGTTTTGATCAACGTATCCGGCAGATAAAGCTGTATCGAGTTTGGGATAAAAGTCGGACATCGCCTGTCGGACTTCCTGTTCTCTGGCCAGTTTATTATAGGCTGCAGATGAGACGTCCGGATTGTTTTGAATAACCGTTTTAACCGCTTCCTGAAGTGTTTCCCCTCTTACATTCAGAGCTCCCGCCAGAAAGAAAACCCAAAATAAAATGAGAACAACTTTTAAATCTCGTTTCATAATTATCCCCCTTAAACAGATATGCAATGATCTTTTAATTCAACGAAAAAAAGGTTTTTAACTTAACAATCGTTTACATTCTTTAAGTTAATGTCACAGTTGTGGGTTACATTTTAAATCCACATTTAGGTAAGATAGCACACCGATCGGTCAAGATTAAATTTTGTCTGACCTGTGCACTATTTTAGATGGGCTTTGGATTTCCTCACCTCGTGTTATATTTTTTTACATTTTATTATCATTTTAATCGTTGTCAAGAAAAATCTTCCGGAAGATTTTCACAAATAATGATATTTAATGATGAATATCAGCATCCTAAAGTAATCAGCTTTCAAAGAATATCTTCGACAATGATATTTTGAGTGGACATTTTCTCACGTATTTGTGTGCGTTCTGTAATTTTTTGCTGCGCTTTTTCCGGGAGTTCCGTAAAAAGAATGATATTTTTCTTTGTCAAAAGATCAATTAAATCTTCCAGCAGCCGAATTAATCCGGCATCGGAATGGGCCAGTAAGCTCTTTAGAAATTTATTGTCCAGATTATTCTTGAGAAATTCCAGAATTTCTTCGTCATTAATGGACTTTTCTTCTGCGCAATTCGGTCCGGCTTCTGTTCGTAAACCGATAATTTTACCATCCGCAGAACGTTCAACAAAAGGCATAGAGCATTACCTGAAACAGTTCAAACTTCGATTTTTTTTCACACGGCAATTCACGTCATTAAATGTAACTTTTTATCTTCGACCAAAATTTGTTTTCTTATAACATATTTTTATAAAAAGAAGCATATAAATTTTAAAATGATTGCCGGGTAGGAATTTCTAAAAAATTATATACTTTTCAAAGAAAATATGATTATATATTTTTTTGAAAACACATTAAATTTATCATAAAAATCATATTCTCTAAGAGAAATTTATGCCGGATCACAGCAACAATCCCGCTGACAAAACCTGGAAAATTGCTCAGAATCAAGACATCCATGAAGACCCTCTTCTGGATTGTCTGATCATTCTGACCAAAATGTACGGACGCAACATTTCGAAAGCAAGTCTATGCGCCGGACTACCGCTTGTCCAGAATCGTCTCACGGTAGAATTGTTCGCCCGTGCCGCCAGCCGCGCCGATCTTGCATCACGAACACTGGAAAAATCTCTCGATGAGATTGGTTCTATTCAATTACCGGCCATATTACTGCTTCATGACCGCCAGGTATGCATTCTGGTTGAAAAAAATATTACGCTCAACACATACAAGATTCTTGTGCCTCAAAGCGGCAGTGGAGAAAAGGTCATCACCAAAGAGGAACTGGAAAAACTTTACACGGGTTTTGCAATTTTTGTCCGGCCCAAATATCTGACTGATAAAAAATCTGTCGCCGGAGCACAGCCAAGCGGTAAAGCGTATCACTGGTTCTGGTCGACAATTCTCGAATCCTGGCGCATTTATCGGGACGTATTCCTGGCCGCGTTTCTCATCAACGTGTTTGGTCTGGTGGGCATTTTTTATGTCCTCAATGTTTATGACCGTGTCATTCCCAACAACGCTACAGAAACACTCTGGGTGTTATCCATCGGCGTTGCTGTCGTTTATCTTTTTGCGGTGATGATGCGCGCTTTACGGAGCTATTTCATTGATGAGGCGGCCAAGAAAACCAACCTAAAAATATCCGCCATGCTTCTGCAGAAAGTTCTCGATCTGAAGATGGAAGCCCGACCTCAATCCATAGGTTCTTTTACAAAAAACCTGCAGGAATTTGAAAGCATTCGAGATTTCATCACATCATTCTCCATAACAGCCGTTATCGATCTGCCCTTTACTTTACTGGGCCTGTTTGTTGTCTGGTGGATAGGCAGTTATATGGTTCTGGTTCACGTCGTTACCATCGCCCTATTAATCGGTTATGCTTATTTCATTCAGGCTCCGCTGCAGCGGGTTGTCGAGAAAACGATCAAAGCGTCGGCGCAGAAAAATGCGATTCTCATTGAAGGCGTTGCGGGCCTGGAAACCATCAAAATGCTGGGCGCGGAAGGTCAGATTCAAAGGGCGTGGGAGGAAGCCGTCAGCTATATATCCAAATGGAGCAACAAATCGCGTATCCTTTCGTCTTCCGTCCAGGATGTAACGTACTTATTGTCCAACCTGATGACCGTGGCCATCGTCATTTTTGGTTTCTATATGATCACGGCCGGCGATCTTACGCAGGGAGGACTTATCGCCCTGGTTATTCTCTCCCGACAGGTTATCGCTCCCATGGCCCAAGTCGTCAATCTGGCCACACGTTATCATCACGCCCGGGAGGCATTAAAAACACTTGACGATATCATGAAGCTTCCCGTGGAAAGACCGGCCGGAAAAAACTTCCTGCCCAGAAAACGATTTGATGGTGTTATCGGCGTTAAAAACCTTACCTTTTCCTACCCCGGGCAAACCACCAATGTCCTCAATAACATTACGCTGGAAATTGCGGCTGGTGAAAAAGTGGGCATTATCGGACCGGTCGGTTCCGGTAAAACCACGCTCGGCAAGTTAATACTGGGGTTGTATGAACCCGTCAGCGGTATGGTCACCATGGACGGTACCGATATCAGGCAGATCGATCCGGCGGAATTGCGGCACTTTCTGGGTTACGTTCCTCAGGATATCGTTTTGTTTCAGGGCACCCTGCGGGACAACATCACAATGGGTGTCAATGATATTGATGATCAAAGCGTGCTTCACGCGACGGAAATGTCCGGAGTCAATGAATTTGTAAAAAAACATCCGTCCGGTTTCGATATGAGGGTGGAGGAATTCGGCCGGGGACTTTCCGGTGGTCAGCGGCAGAGTGTAGCTATGGCTCGCGCTCTTTTACTGGACCCGCCTGTTCTGGTACTCGATGAGCCGACCAGCAATATGGACAACCGGTCGGAGATTCGGTTGAAAAACTATCTGGCCAAAACAGTGCAGGAAAAAACCGTTGTCTTGATTACGCATCGCGCCTCGCTGCTGGATATGGTCAACCGTTTAATTGTTATCGACAACGGCGCTATCGTCGCCGACGGCCCGAAAAATTTTGTCTTAGAGGCGATGAAAAGAGGACAGCTCAACCTTTAAGCTTGGTTTTTTAAGAAATGAATAAAGATTCCAAAATCAGAAAATTTTTCCAGTTATTTCAACGAATGCCTGAAACGGGAGAATTCGGCTGGAAAAAACTGCTCAATGATTTAAAAAACAGTCAATTTTTCCAGCTATTGCGGAATCTGCCGGAAACGGACGAACCTGTTTTGAACACAGTGAAAAAAGGCTCAAAATTCAATCAATTATTCAGGAAGCTCCCGGAAGAAGACGTCGATTTCGCAACAGATGTCCGGGCAACCATTCTCGCCCAGACCCCTCAGGGAGGAAGAATGATTATCTGGACCACCCTGATTCTGCTTTTCATTTTTATCGTTTGGGCGGGCTTTTCTGATTTGGAAGAAGTTACCCGGGGCGAAGGGAAGGTCGTTCCTTCCGGTCATTTGCAGGTCGTGCAAAACCTTGAGGGAGGAATCGTTTCCGAAATTCTTGTGAATGTCGGTGACGTAGTTAAAAAAGATCAATTGCTCCTGAGACTGGATGAAACAAGATTCTCTTCATCCTTTGAAGAAAACCGGGCCAAATATCTTTCCAATATGGCCAAATCGGCGCGGTTAAAAGCCGAGGCGGAAGGAACGGCGCTGGTCATTCCCGATGAAGTGATAAAAGAGAGACCGGATATCGCGGAAAGGGAGCGCCAGCTGTTTGAGACCCGCAGAATGGAACTGAGTTCCAGCTCTGAAATCAAGCGTCAGCAAATCAGTCAGCGCAGCCAGGAATTAAAGGAACTAGAGGCTAAGCTCAGCGAGCTAACCAGAACCTACACACTTTTACAAAAAGAAATCAGCATGATTAAACCGCTGGTACAAAAGGGAGCAGCTTCTGACGTGGAAGTCCTTCAACTGGAACGTCAGGCAAGCCAGATGCAGGGAGATATCGATCGCATTCGCCATTCAATCCCCGGAGCCCAAGCCAAACTCAGAGAAAGCCAGGTGGCCCTGAATGAATTGAACCTGAACTACCGGAACAAAGCCAACACGGAATCCAATGAAGTGCTGAGAGAAGTTGATGAAGGTGCCAGCTCCAATCTGGCTTTAAAGGACAGACTGGATAGAACTTCTGTGCGTTCTCCGGTAGATGGCATTGTAAACCGGGTTATGGTCAAAACAGTTGGCGGTGTCGTTCAACCGGGTATGGATCTGGTCGAAATTGTTCCTCAGTCCGGCAGCTTAATTATCGAGGCGAAAATCAAGCCTTCCGACATCGCGTTTCTCCGTCCGGGTCAGAAAGCCACGATAAAATTTACCGCTTACGATTACACCATATATGGATCGCTGGATGCAGTTTTGGAATCCGTCGGCGCCGACAGTATCACGGACGAAAAAGGAAATAGTTTCTTTCTGGTGCGATTAAAGACAAACAAGAACTATTTGGGCACAGCGAAGCATCCCCTGCCCATCATGCCGGGCATGGTTGCGTCTGTTGATATTCTGACGGGTAAAAAATCGATTCTCTCCTACATCCTGAAGCCTGTTCTGAAAGCGCGAAGTGCGGCTCTGAGAGAACGTTGAAAGAATTGGAAAATTCATAATCGTATTGGATTTGTTTTGAGCAAGGATGAAAGAATATGGCAATTCTGCTGAGCAGCGCGAACAACACAGTGGTCACAAGATGGACGGAACACTTAAAAGGTCATTTTGACACTGAACACGCTCCGTCTCTGGAAGAACTGAAAAAAAAATGTGCCACCCGGAAATTTGATGTCATTATTTTACATCGGCTCATCATTGACATTCCGGTATTCTCCGGCATCATTAAAACATCGCAGCCGGCTAAATTTTTTCTTCTCTCGGACCGGCCGGATGAAGACGAGGCTTTATCCTTTCTCAAACTGGGTATTGTGGGATATGGCAATACTTACATCTCGTCACCGCGTCTGCTGGAAGCCTTGCGGATTATTACCAATGGCGGGGTATGGCTTGGCCAAAAAGTCATTCAGCGATTGATCATGGATACCGCAGCCAATACAAAGCCCGCTGATGACAAAGAAAGCGCTGTCAACGCTCTGGAAAAACTGACCAAGGCGGAACGTCAGATTGCCGAATTTGTTGCCCGCGGAGCGACAAACCTGGAGATTGCCGCCGATCTCAACATCACGGAAAGAACCGTCAAGGCTCACCTGACGTCCATCTATGAAAAGACAAAAACCGGCAACAGACTCAACCTCGCCCTGCTGATTAACCTCGGTAAAAGCCCTTAGATCTAAAAACCGTACCCGTTATACCATAAGAATTCCCGACAGCTTTTGTAATTGAATACTGTCCCGATGCTCTTCGCTACCAGGATAGCTCGACAAACGCTTTAATAAGCTTTGATTTTCCGAAAAGTAATGCTCGAAATCAGCGAGTCTCATTAAAAAACGCCGCGAAAGGAATTTCCTCTCGCGGCGTTTTGCCGTTTTAAATTTTCTATGTCTATGTCGTATGATCGATATCGACTTTGCCCAGCAGACTGTTTAAATCCGTGGCATCGGTAATATTATCAAACGTCACACTACTGACCATATTATCGTGAGCAGCATTATCGTAAATTTCCAGCACCGCCTTGCCATCCGAGGTTGTGGAGAATCCCAATCGTGTATGATCGCCCTCCAGGCTGTTCAGGACCGATGTAATATCCACCTTATCGCCCTGACTCAAGCTGTAGTCCGCAATATGGTCATCTCCACCGCCAGTCAGGAAAGTGTCTGCTCCAGAACCACCCGTGAATACTTCATCAGCCGCTGTACCGGTGAGTATACTTCCTGTCCCATCAACCGTGACACCAAAGGAAGCAGAGTTGGAAATATCACCGTCCCCATCAATCCCTACAACACTGAAGTCGTAATGCTGATCCTCAACTGTGATGGCCTTCTCCACACTGAATCCTGTAAACTTATAGGAATTAGAAGCCGCCTCGATAGACATACTGGTAAACTGCAGTCCGGCATCCAGGCCGTTTTGGGCCAAATCAATTGAATAGTTAAGATTTTCATTGTTGGGCAGAGGCACCCAAACTCCATTCGTATCATAGAATCCATGGTCGATTGTTCCGGAATCAATTACAGTACCTGCAGCGTCGTACACTTTCCACGCGATTATATCACCATCACTGAAATTACCTACAGCAAAAGTAGCATTGCTTGCTGGCGTATCAAAGGTCATCGTCAACTTTTCACCAACATTCATTAGGTTGTTTTGGACTCCAATACCATCATTAGATACGGACAAATAGCCTCCATAAGCATCAAATGTAACCGTCCCCACCGGATCGCCGATTCCGCTACCATTCGGATTATAGGACTGATACAAATTTAACGTGAACGATGTAACCTTATTTGGAATGTTATATGTATCATACTTAGGTGGTGAAATCACAATCGATTCCGGTAGAGTCTTGGCAACAACAAAGTCATAAGAACCGTCGGCATGCAAATCCACCGTAAACACTGTCTCACCCGTACCATCTGTTGCAACAAGATGCGTATTGTTGACCGAATACTGATATATAATTCCGGCAGGCGCTGAAATATTTGCCGTGTCGAACTGGTATGCGGCAATACCATCAGCCCCCGGGATAGCCTCAATATGTCCCGTATAGGAAAGTCCAACTACGTTATCAATCACACCACTCTGAATCGATGTGATACTCGGCACGTCGTCAATGATGCTCACATTAATGGTCCCCGTCGTTACGTTCCCGGTGGAATCCGTCACGGTGTAGTCAAACGAATCCGCATTGGCAATGGTATTCGTCCCATCATTCGCAGTGGGTCCATCCACCGGACTGGTCAGCGTGTAGGTGTAGCTGCCGTCCGCATTCAGTACCAGATTACCATATGTCCCCGTCGCAGGAGAGGTCAATGCATACGTATAGACACCAGAACCGCCTGATGCGGTGATCTGGCCGTTGTAAATCTCGCTGTTCCCCGCCGCTGCACTGCCATTCAAATCCAAGCCGGCTTCATTCACCAAGGCCTCCGTGTCGGATGCCTGCAAGCCGCTGTCATTTAAATTGATCCGTAAGGTCGCCGTCGATTCGTCGCCGTCCGCATCCACGATCGTGTAATCAAACTGATCATATTCGCCCGGAGGTACGGTGTTCGGCCCCGCTGTATAACTGTAGCTGCCGTCCGCGTTCAATGTTAAGGTCCCGTATGTACCCGTAAAGCTCCCCGTCGTCTTGACCGCAACTGGAATGTCTGAACCCGGTTCTCCATTCGCATGAAGATCGTTCGTCAGAACGTTCCCTGTTACTGTGCCGCCCTCGGTAACGCTGGTCGTGTCATTGACTGCAATTGGCACGTCGTCAATGATGCTCACATTAATGGTCCCCGTCGTTACGTTCCCGGTGGAATCCGTCACGGTGTAGTCAAACGAATCCGCATTGGCAATGGTATTCGTCCCATCATTCGCAGTGGGTCCATCCACCGGACTGGTCAGCGTGTAGGTGTAGCTGCCGTCCGCATTCAGTACCAGATTACCATATGTCCCCGTCGCAGGAGAGGTCAATGCATACGTATAGACACCAGAACCGCCTGATGCGGTGATCTGGCCGTTGTAAATCTCGCTGTTCCCCGCCGCTGCACTGCCATTCAAATCCAAGCCGGCTTCATTCACCAAGGCCTCCGTGTCGGATGCCTGCAAAGCCACATCAGAGTCCAGAATGGTGCCAACACCCTGGGCGTCGGTAATGGTCGCGCCGACAGGATTGCTGAGGTTGACCGTGAACGATTCCGTCGGCTCTGGCACGAAATCATCGGTGATGTTGAGCGTGATAGTCTGTGTGGTCTGGCCTGCGGCAAAGCTTACAGTGCCGCTCAAGGCATTAATTCCCGCCGTATAATCGCCGGGAGTCCCCGCTGTTCCGGGAGCCACGTTGTAATCCACAGAAACATCCCCATCAGTAGGACCGGTTCGGGTGACCGTGAAAGTGATGGTACCATCTTCTTCGTTGACTGTCATGTCATTGATGATGAAAGCCGGCAGAACAGTTGGCGCTTCGGGAGAACCTGTGATGATGATCGTCAGAACGGCGTTATCCTGATCGTTGTCGGCATCCTGCATCCAGTAGGGGAATCTCTCTACCAGGGTTTCTCCTTCACCCAGGGCCTGAACCACCGGATTCGTGGTGTCCAGGGTGTAACTGTAATTTCCATTGCCCAGGTCGGTGAAGGTACCGTAAAGAGCCGTTGTGGTGGTCCAATTGACAAAACTCGTTGGTACGTCTGCTCCCGGTTCACCGTTGGGATGGAGATCATTCAGAAGGACGTTGCCCGTGATCGTTCCGGTAAAGTCCTCGTCAATGGTTCGGACATCATCCACCGCATTCGGTAAGTCATCAACAATCTCGATAATGATATGAACCGGTGCGGAAGCCGCTCCCGCCCCGTCAGTTGTGAAGACATTGAAGATCTCCTGCTCCGGACCGGAACCATCCGTTGTCGGGGATTTCAGTTCATAAGTGTAACTAACTGTACCTGTCGCGCCGTCGTATCCGGTAATGGTCATGATACCGTTCGTTCCGTTGATCACTGTGCCGACCAGCTCACCGATGGCGATCGTTTTTCCGTTGATTGTAATGCTGGCGATGTTACTTAAGCCATCCGGATCGGATACGGTAAACGTCCCCGAAGAAAACTCTTTGTTGGAGGCGGCATTGGAACCATTATCATTAAGACCGGCTTCGTAAACAACACCGGTTTCAGGAGCAAAGATGGTCGGAATAGCATTCTCTGGATTCGGCGTATATTGATCAGCTTGCGGCGTAGTCCAGGATATGCCTACCGTCTCCGCGCCGCTTTCCGGCGTTACAGCCGACCAGTCCGGCGCCACGATAAAGGTGGGATGACCTCCGCCTGCACTTGTTTCAGCGCCGGCTGCGGTCGCTTCCAGCTCAATGGGCTGATCGCCGGCCAGCAATGCCTCCTGAATGGCCTTCTGCTCTGCCGCTGCCTCAGCGGTCACACTTGGAGAAACGGTTCCGTAAATGTCCTCATCAATAACGACATCAGAAACCCGGCCAAGATCCAATTGAATAGGAGGAAAGGTATTAAAAACAATGGATATGCTTCCGTCATCTCCCGTTATAATGCGGTCGTCCGCAAAAACAGGACTGTTTACTTTCAGTAACCGCACTGTGCCATCAGGTGATACGGCTTTTACCGTCCCATAGAGAATTGCAACTTTCCCCTTTACCTGATGCCCCGCGTCATTTGATGCTGATGCTTTTATCCTGGCCATGATCGTTTCCTCTTCTTGTTGTTTATATTTTATTATTTATATTTATTCTTTTTCACGTTCCCTATAGTGCTTTTAGTTATAATTTTACACCTGTTTGTCCACTAATCCATTGTACCTTGGTACAGTGTTGATGAACATGTTAATTATGGTCAATATCAACTTTCCCCAGTAACGAATTAAGTTCATCACCACCGGTTAACTCTGAGAAATTGATATTTTCAAACGTTACACTGGCTTTTTCCACACCGCTGCTGTTTAAGACCTCCAGTTTCACATGCCCACTGCCATCATTAATAACATTCAGATGATCTCCTGCACTTTCATCCAAAACATGGCTGATATCGACTTTATCTCCCTGTAATTTGCTGTAATCCGTAATGGTGTCATGACCACCGTTGGACAGTATGAACATATCGGCACCCGTTCCACCAGTGAGTGTGTTATGGCCGGTACCGCCGCTGAGGATGTCATCGCCAGCGCCGCCGTTAATGATATCGTTGCCGTCCTGCCCGTAAACGATGTCATTGCCGGAACCGGCATCAATGGTATCATTACCGCCCGTAAGTCCGCTTTCAGTAGAAAGAGTTGACTGATTTGCTTTAATGTAATCAACCATTTGTTGTTCAGTCCAGCCAAGCTCCTGGAATACTTTCCAGCCGGAACCATCGGCTATCGTTGATCCTAATCCTTGCTCATCCGCAAGGGCATCCGTAAAGGGAACATCGCCAAAGATAATATCGTTGCCATCCCCGCTGTGAATCTCATCGCTGCCTAACACCTTTGTCGAGGTGGCGCCGGAAAGTTCTCCGATAACTTGAGATAGTGCTTCACCCGTCGTGATGATATCAGCATGACCGTCTCCACCGGATGCACTACCGTCTTCGATATTATTCAGCCGTTCAATTGAATCCGCGTTCGTGATAGCAATTCCAACGGATTCTATTGTATAACCTGTACCTTCTATAAGGGTTACTTCATTCGTGCCATCGCTGCCCAGAACCTGGTTCATTGATGTATTAATATTGGTTGAGTCTTCGTAGCCTGTACCACCGACACCTCCTGATGAATTCAAATAGTATGTCGGATTGCCGTCGGAAACAAAAAGCACCTTTTTGATCGTGGCATCATCATCTGCGGCGGTTGTTTTGATCCAGTCAAGAGCTGTCTGAAGGCCCGCTTCGTAATTGGTACCGCCATAAGCCGACAAGGTATCAACCTGACTCTTGGCTGCTGTTAACTGTGCCGCATCATTCGTTCCTCCTTGTATGACAAACGTTCCAAGATTCGTTGCTGTTCTATCAAAATCCACCAACGTTACGGTTACCTTGCTTGCCTGTGAACCGGCCAGTCCATCAAGCATCTGTTTTACGGAAATCTTCAACGCTTCCATGCGGGTCATGGTTACTCCGTTAAAGGTGATTTTAGAATCCATACTTCCCGAAGAATCAAGAACCAATACAAGACTCAATATGTCTCCCGGAGTGACGTTTGAATTAGGCCATGGGTCTGCAATCATGATATTGTTTCCACTGGTACCATCAATTATTCCAGGGCCACCATCACCATAAACATATGGAGCATCGCTGGTCGCATTGTCATCCATGGCAGAAGCGACAGTCAAATCAGCAGGAGATACAGGTACGTTCATCGTCAACGTTGATTCCGCTGTATCGCCATCAGCATCTACAATTTTATACGTAAAGACTTCTGTTACTTCTGACGTCAACAATGTCGGGGGAGTGTATTTGTAGTCGCCTGTTGAGAAATTAATTTCGAACTGGCCTCCCTCCTGGGTTGTGATGGTGAGGGTGGTCGTCGCAGCATCATAATCAGGTGAGGAGGCGTCGTAAACCTCCGGCGTCCCGTCACCGTCCGCATCATGGCTGATGGAAACAACCATCACGTCTGCAGGACCGTCAGCGCCGAAGTCCGCATCGATCGTTCCTACCGCAACCGGCAGGTTATCCATGGACGCCGTCAGGATGGCATTCAGATTGAATGTCGTAGAGGCATTCTCCGCCGTATCCACTGAAGTAACCGTGTTGCCGTTCGCATCCTGAAATCCGATCTTCAATGTGTATGTATAACCATCGACAGTGACATTTACTTGATCCGTGCCGTTCACAATGGTCACAATATCGTCTGGATGCGAACCATCGTTGGGTGTTTCATTATGCTGGAATTCAACGGTATGATCAACTGTCACCGTTTGACCATTCACCGTAACATCAAAGTTTACTTTGAGATAAGCTTGCGTGATGGACGTACCGCTTGGAATCGGGAAGTTGTTATGGGTAAACGTTCCCAATGTAAATATCTGGTCTATATTGACCGTGGACAAAGCCGCATTGTCTGTGAATATGTAGTTAGAGCTGCTGCCACCGTCACCCCACGTTATTTTCTCATAGTAAGGATCGAGATCGCTGTTAACTTTGGTATCCACATTGGCATGGAAAGGTTCTGTCCAACCCATTTCCAGATTGCTGATTAAAGCGTGCTCTGCGGGCACCGGCACCTCGACCAGATGCTCCTGTGAATAGGCTGTCGGGATATCATCAACAATACTGAATGTTAGTGACGCGGAAGCAGTTTCAAGACCGTCAGATACTTCGAGTGTGAAATTTTCCACATTATTTTCTATATTATTGCCATTATCTGCATCCGGGGTAGTATCAAAAGGTTTTGTGAGTTCATATGTGTATTCGGCGACACCAGTCGAACTATCATACGATGTAACTTTCAAGGTTCCGTAATCGCCATCAATTTCCGTGCCTGCCAGGCTGCCGATCGCTATAGTTGTACCGTTAATCGTCACGCTCTTGATATCGCTCAAACCATCGGCCGGATCTGATATGGTGAACGTACCATGAGCAAACTCTGTGTTTGCCGTTTCATTGAAACCAATGCCATCTATTCCTGATTCATATACCGTACCTTCGCCACCGGTAATTGCAGGTCCGTCGTTTACCGGCGTCACGTTGATCGTCAGCGTCGAGGTGTCCGTCGCGCCCACACCGTCGCTTAACGTGTACGTGATCACCGGAACCGGACCGTTGTAGTTCGCGGCCGGATCGAAGGTGTATGCGCCATCCGCGCTGATATAGATCGTGCCGATCCCTGTGATGCTCACCGGGCTGCCGTCCGCGTTGTGCACCGCCGGATCCCCGGCTACCGTAAAGGTCGTCACCTGGACATTCCCGTCACCCGTCGGGTTCGGCGTCGTATTGTCCAAAAGGTTCCCGTTGATCGAGGTGTCTTCCGGCGTCGTCCTCGTCTCGTTGTCATCCGTAAACGTGTCGTCCACCGGCGTCACGTTGATCGTCAGCGTCGAGGTGTCCGTCGCGCCCACACCGTCGCTTAACGTGTACGTGATCACCGGAACCGGACCGTTGTAGTTCGCGGCCGGATCGAAGGTGTATGCGCCATCCGCGCTGATATAGATCGTGCCGATCCCTGTGATGCTCACCGGGCTGCCGTCCGCGTTGTGCACCGCCGGATCCCCGGCTACCGTAAAGGTCGTCACCTGGACATTCCCGTCACCCGTCGGGTTCGGCGTCGTATTGTCCAAAAGGTTCCCGTTGATCGAGGTGTCTTCCGGCGTCGTCCTCGTCTCGTTGTCATCCGTAAACGTGTCGTCCACCGGCGTCACGTTGATCGTCAGCGTCGAGGTGTCCGTTCCGTTGCTGTCCGTGGTTTCATATGTGATTTCGGGCACCGGGCCATTGTAATTTGGTGCCGGTATAAAAGTGAATGAACCATCTTCATTAATCGTGATCTGGCCTGCCGTCAAGTTTGCGGTCTCACCGGCGTTGTAAGTCGAACCTTCTACCGTAAAGGTTGTTACATAGACTGAACCATCACCCGTCGGGTTCGGTGAAGCATTGTCCAGAACATTGCCGTTGACCGGTGTGTCTTCCGGTGTGCTGACAACTTCATTGCCATCCGTATAATCATTGTCCAATATTGTGCCCACGGCACTACCGGTTCCGATGGTCACGGGACCGTTAGCGTTAGTTGCACCAATGATCCCGACGGTAAATGTCTCACTGTTTTCAATCAATGTATCGTCTATGGTGTTTACATTAAAGGTCGCACTTGTAGAACCGGCAGGAATCGTAACGGTCAAAGTGGTTACCGGTACATAATCGTCGCCCGCTGTGGCCGTGTCGCCGGCAGCGCCAGTAACCTGCACAGTAACCGTGGTGTCCACGTTAACCGGTTTATCCAGAGAAACAGTGAATGTAACAGGTTGGCCCTCCAGCGCGCTGCCACCTTCAATACCCGTGCCGATAGAAACGACCGGCGGAATGTAGTTGTCAAGGATGGTCCCAATGGCGCTGCCTGTCGCGATCTCTACCACACCGTTTGCATTGCTGGCGTTGATAATCTCGGCAGTAAAAGTTTCGCTGCCTTCCTGCAACTGATCTATCAAAGTACCGACATCGAATGTGGCGCTCGTCGAACCGGCAGGAATGGTAACGGGCAAGGTGACTATCTGCGTATAGTCGGCACCCGGCGTCGCGGTATCACCGGCAACACCAACGACTTTCACGTTAACTGTGGTGTCCACATCAACCGCCTTATCCAGGAACACGGTGAAGGTGACAGGATTGCCTTCCAGAGCGCTGCCGCCTTCCACGCCTGTGCCAGCCATAATACTGACTATCGGCTGTTCCTCAGCACCATTAATAACGATGGTCAGGGTTGCCGTGTCTATATCGCCGTCGGCATCCACAATCTGGTAGGTGAAGGTCTCCGTCAGGGTCTGCCCTGCTCCTAAATTCTGAACCGCGGGGTTATTATTGTCCAGCGTGTAGGTATAGGTGCCGTCAGCCCCGGGGACAAACGTGCCATACTGGGCTGTCGTGTTGCCCGTCCATTCATCAAACACCACCGGTGCATCGGCGCCACGCTCGCCGTTGGGATGAACATCGTTATCAAATACATTTCCCGTAATCGCCGCCGTGTCATCTTCCATAATGGTCTGAACATCATCAACCGCGTTGGGCAAGTCATCAGCGATTTCAATGGTAATCGCTGCCGGATCGGAAGTTGCTCCTGACTGATCCGTCGTGCTAATATTAAATACGTCTGTCTCCGTGCCGGGTCCATCTATTGTCGGAGAGGTTAATTCATAGGTATAGGTACCTTGACCGGTCGCACTGTCGTATCCCGTGATGATCAGCGTTCCATAAGTGCCATTGATCTCAGTACCCACCACGTCGTTAATCGGAATGGTTGTGCCGTTGATCGTAATGCTGACGATATCATCCAATCCATCCGGATCGGATATGATAAACGTACCGCCGGCCGTTGTCGCGGCGCTGCCATCGGACCCTCCGGGAAGACCTGCTTCATATACTATATCGTTACTGCCAATGACGTTGCTGCTGTCATTGCCGGTACCCGTACCCCCGCCGGTGCCCGGATCGGTTCCGCCGCCGCCTTCACCGGTATCAACAGTAATGGTGGGAACAGAATTTTCCTGTTCCAAAGCGGTATAAAGTTGCCCTTCCGGTGTTCCCCAGGTTATTCCGGTCGTTTCCGCGCCGCTTTCCGGGGTTACAGCGGTCCAGTCTGCATTTACAACAAAGGTGGGATGACCTCCGCCCGAACTTGCTTCCGCACCGGCGGCGGTTGCGTCAACTTCTATGGGCTGATCACCTGCTAACAATGCATCCTGAATTGCCTTCTGCTCGGCCGATGCTTCAGCGGATACCTCCGGTGTGACCGCCCCATAAACATCTTCATCAACGACGACTTCCGATACTCTGCCGAGATCCAGTTGCGTTGGAGGGAATGTGTTAAAAACAATGGATATGCTTCCGTCATCCCCAGTAATGATGCGGTCGTCAGCATAAACAGGGCTGTTTAACTTCAGAATCCGCACGATCCCATCAGGTGATATGGCTTTCACGGTTCCATAAAGTATCGCTACTTTTCCGGTAACCTGATGACTTGTTTCACTCGTTGCGGTTTTTTTAATCTCGGCCATGAAAATTCTCCTTTAATATATATGAAAATTATTTTTATTTATTATAGTAATCTAAAGTTGATTTTGTATTACACATTATGCAATGCCAATCTATTGTACCTTGGTACAATCTATTAAAAATTGTCATTTTACATAATTTTCGCCCGACCCTGCCGCATAAACCGAAGCAAAAAAATCAATCACCTTGACAGGATATACAATCTGTGCTTATAAAAAGGCTGAATAATTAATAACTTAGTGTATAAGTTGTCCCGGGTCAACAATCTGCTCTCGTCATTTGGAAAAGGGATCGTGAATCTTGACACTTCTTAAAAATGTCATAAATAGTAATAAAATCAAGCATATCATGTTTACAGCCGTTATTCTTGCCGGACTCGTCCTTACGGGACTGGTTTTTACCAAAGAAAAATTTCACATTGACGACAGAGTTCTCCAGAAAGCACAGGAAAAGTATGGACAGGAGGCACGAACGCGTCTGATTTCCTGGGAAGATATTATCAAGAACGATGGTGGTTCGGACAGGGAAAAACTGGAGAGGGTAAATTCTTTCTTCAATAAAAACATCGTTTTCGTTAATGACGCAGATCTGTATGGCGTAAAAGATTATTGGGCGACGCCGGTGGAAAGTCTCTCCAGAGGCGCTGGAGATTGTGAGGATTTTGCCATCGCGAAGTACTTCAGTTTAAAAATGATGGGAGTCTCTGAAACAAAGCTCAGGATTGCCTATGTCAAGGCGTTACAATACAATATGTTTCATATGGTGCTGTTATATTACGGCGATCCGGGGGCAGATCCCGTCATCCTCGACAATCTGGTTACTTCCATCAGACCGGCGTCACAAAGAAATGATCTTTTGCCCATATTTACTTTTAACGGTTCGGGATTATGGCTGGCTCACAGCCGTGGACAGGGTAAACTGGCAGGCAAAAGCAGCCGGTTGACGGCATGGAATGATCTTCTGCAAAGAATGACAGAGCATGGAATTTAACAGGAGGCACTAATGACTCTTTACAGACAACTCATTATTTTCACGGTTTCCTTGTTTCTAATTCTTCTTTTAGGAACATGGATTGTTAAACTCGACAGCACCAGGACTTTTCTGACCGACCAGTTGGAATCTCACGCCCAGGACACAGCCAGCTCTCTCAGTTTGGCCATCTCGCAGTATCCTGACGACATGGTCAGCGTGGAAACGATGATCAATGCCCTCTTCGACAGAGGATATTACGAAACCATCAGGTTCATCGATCCCAAAGGAAATATTTTGTTGGAGCGCAACCTCAAGGTGGTCATTGACGGAGTCCCGGCATGGTTTATCAAACTGGTTCCCTTGAAAGTACCGGAAGCCAATGCTTATGTCACATCCGGCTGGAGACAGGCCGGCACGATTTATGTCAGAAGTCATGCCGGTTACGCCTATAACAGCCTGTGGCAGGACATAAAACACACCACACTGCTTTTCGCGATCTGCGGTCTCTTCATACTAATCGCCGGCGGTTTTGGCTTGCGGATGCTGCTGCGTCCGCTGGTGCGCGTTGAACAGCAGGCGGAAGCCCTGTGCAGAAAGGAATATGAAATCCAGACCAAAATTCCCCGAACCAGAGAATTGCGGCGTATTGTTTTCGTGATGAACCGCATGACGGAAAAAGTGAAAGAAATGTTTTCCGAGCAGGTCATCCAGGCAGAGGCGCTGCGGGTGCGC
>Ga0209604_1001237_pt1 | contig 21157 bp, 19 predicted proteins | sample AD_UKC097_MetaG_FD_184405 | JGI IMG/M metagenome (GOLD analysis project Ga0209604, IMG submission 184405) | Active sludge microbial communities of municipal wastewater-treating anaerobic digesters from USA - AD_UKC097_MetaG (SPAdes) (version 2) | ecosystem: Engineered > Bioreactor > Anaerobic >... | reverse complement strand
CGCCCTTGGCGAAGACCTCGGCGGAATCGGAAAGCCCGTCATTGTCTGAATCGGCCGCCGTCCACTTGCCGCCAAAGGATGCCACCCTGGCGGCGTAGTCACGACACGACATGCCCTGGATGCCGAGGCCATCGGGAACCACGTCGTCGATGGAGTCGCACGAACCAAGCACATGTTCGATAGCGGCGGTCAGCCCGTCCCCGTCCAGATCCGCCGAGTCCGGTCCCGTCCAGCGGCCACCGTCCGACTCGCCACGCCTGACGAAGAAAAGCCGGGCGTTCATCGAATATCTGGTGCCGGCGGAATCGCGGTCGTCATGCACGCCGACGATGACACGCCCCTTGAAGTCCCCGAAGCCGACCGGCACCGTGACCCTGCTCAGAAACATGGATGAATCGCCGTACCTGAAATCGTCGTTGAACAGAAACCGCCCGCAACCGTCGTCACAATCGGCCGAGGAACTGTCAAGGATCAACAGCTTCGAGTCGTGGTACTCGCGATGACCAGGCGAGCCAGCGCTGATCGAGTTCGAATTCTTGCCGACGAAGACGGTGTCGCCTTCGCGAATCTCGCGACCCGTGACGTGCCAGCCCCCGAAGTCAACGTCGGATATCACCGTCGACCGGGCGTCATCAAACGAGACCTCGAGCGAGGCGGTTCCCCGTCCGCCGGGGGCCGCGCCTGTCATAACCAGCCGGTAGAGGCGGCCCGGACGAGTCCGCGCCACGATCAACGAGTCGAAGGGTTCCGGGGTGTCTTCGTTTCCGTTGTCATCGATGGAAACCACCGTTCCCCGGGAACATGAATCGTCATCGCACTCCAGCAGCATCAACATCGTGTCCGGCGTTGGATGGCCGAACCACGCGGCAAGACTGGACGAAGCCGCGCGAACCCGGCCACCGGTCTCGCCCGCGCGAAAATCCATGTGATAGAGCCTGAACACGTGGTCGAAGGCGCATACCACGCCGTCGGGACCGACGCAGCCGTCAGCCTCCCCGCCAACGGTTCCCGTGGACACGACCACGGGCATCGCGGCCGGGTCAGGCTCAAGACCCACGCGTGGTTTGATCGAATACATGTCGACCACCGGCATTGTCCCTGGATCCGCGCCGGTTGCGGCACCCGCGGCCGCCGCCGTTGAAACGCCCCCGGAGATCAGCGCGACGAAAGCGACAAAAGCAGAAAGTGACTGGATCAAGCTGGTTTTCATGCAATCAATGGTACTTCAATCCGATTGATCGCGTTTCCGGAAATGTTCATTGGAACTTGACAAGTGACCGCGACAGCCTAATTTGGATAAAAGGTGTCCGAATTTGGGATAACCTTCTGAAGGGAGAATGACAAAATGAAAAAGACAATTGAAAACATATTCACGGGTGCTGTTCCACTGGTCGGTCGCGTTCTTCTGGGGATCCTTTTCCTGTCGAGCGGCATCAACAAGATCGGAGGTTGGGAGCAGACCGCGGGCTTCATGGGTTCGGTGGGCATGCCGATGGTGCCGCTGTTCCTGGCCGGCGCGATTGCGGTCGAGGTGCTCGGAGGACTGTCGCTGATACTCGGCGTTCAGGCCAGAGCCGGCGCCTCCGCACTGTTCCTGTTCATGATCCCCACGACGCTGCTGTTCCACGCGTTCTGGACCATGTCAGGCCCCGAGGCCCACATGCAGCAACTCATGTTCATGAAGAATCTGTCGATTATGGGTGGTCTGGCGATGACGGCCGCGTGGGGTTCCGGACGCTACAGCCTGGATCGACTGCCCTGCCCGTTCAAGGCTGCCCGCCAGTCTTGACCGCCGTTACCACGATGAACCCGCCCAGCCGTCCGGCCGGTGTCTTCCCGACAAGCCTGTCCGAGAGACCAAGCACGCGATCAACCACCGGAACCTTCATGGCGGCCGCGAACGGGATGATGGTGCGGATCCCGCGGACGCGCAAAACCTTCATGTCCGCCGGAAAATACGAAAGTGCTGTCCCGACTGAGTCGTACCTGGTGAAGACGTCGGTGTCGACCACGCCATCGCCGATGGCCGACGGCCTTTTGAACGACTTGATCAGGCTGCGTATGCTGTGACTGTTGTAGAACTCCGCGGCCACGAATCCACCCGGCCGCACCACGCGGCACATCTCGCCAACCGCGCCGCGGATATCCTCGATGTGGGCCAGAACCTTGAAACTCACTGCCGCGTCGAACGAATTATCCGGGAACGGCAGGGACAGCGCATTCGCCTGAACAACCGACAGGCCTCTATTCCGCGCCATTGCCAGCATTCCGGCAGACAGGTCCGCACCGGTCACATGCGAGGCGATCGGCGCAAGACGGGACAGGATCAACCCGGTCCCGCACCCGACCTCCAGCACATCCTTGTCACGGACCAGATCAGCGACCGCGCTGACCTCGGACTGGTCAAGAAAAGCGTGGTAGCCACGGTGCCGCTCGTTCTCGTAGCCGCCCGCCATAACATCGTAGTAGCTTCTGTTATCCATCGACTGGAATCTTCCCGGCCAGTTCAAGATACAAGGCGGCGTGAGCCCTGGCCATGGCGGCCGCCGAGTGGTTTTCAAGCACATATCCGCGGCCAGCCGCGCCAAGAACCTGGGCGTCGCCACCAGATCCGAGAGTTGCCTCGAGCGCCGCCGCCAGGGCAGCGCCGCTGTCTGGCTCGACACCGCGCACGACCCCGGCCTGAATCATCTCGTCCATGGGAGTGGATCCCCCGACGATGGCAGGTACCCCGGCGGACATGCCCTCGAGCACGGCCAGGGGAATGTCGGTCTTCGCATAGGTCGTCTCGACCGGAAGCACCTGACAGTCCACGCACGTAAGCAAATCCCTGAAATTGGGCACGTTCCCCATGAACCGCACCCTGCCCGCGGCGACCTCGGATGCCAGGCTGGACTCGATCTCGGACATCACCCGTCGGGACGCGGCGGTCTTCGGACGGCAGGCGAACACAAAAACAAGGCGCATCCGATCCTTCAGAATCCTGATGGCACTGGCAGTCGTGGCCGCTCCGGACGAGAACTCAAGATCACCCGCGTACAGAACGATCCTGGCGTCGGGCGGCAGGCCGAATCCAGTGCGGATGAACTTCCTCGCATCGGCCGAAACCGGTTCGATCGGTTCGATACCGGGTTTCACATGAACGACCTTCGCATCCAGACCCCGCGCCCTGACGGCCTCGTTCACCAGCGTCTCGGCGTACCTGGACCAGACGACGATCCTCTCGGCGAAAAGTCCGTCGGCAAGCACGCCTGGCCGGTTGGGAAGGCTCATGACGGTCTGAACCATCCGGACGTCCGGCCTGCGCCTTCTGACGATGCGGGCGGCCATCGACGTGGGGCCGTTCGGAGAGAAGAAAAAGTGCGCGATCGGCGGCATCCGCTGAATCATCAGGCGCGCCATGAGCCGCATCTTGTCCAGCCCCGGCAACCTGAACGACGACCCGCCGCCATAGACGGTTTCACTTTCCACGTTGGGAAGGTCCAGGTGGCTGCCCGAAGGCACCATGACCGAAATGCGGAACTCGGGAAGGTTTCTGGCCAGAAGCCATGGCAGCAGTTTTCCGGAGTCGTTCCACGGAGGAACAAGCGGCTTGGTGACGTAGAGGATGTCAGATGCCTTCAAATCCGAACCTCATCCCGGCTGGGGCATAGCCGCAAGGCTTATCCCGGGCCTGGGTTATCGGCCGTAACCACCTCGTTCCACGGTCTGGCGCCAGCCGCGCGCACACTGGACGTGATCGCCTCGGCCGCCGCCTTCACCTCTTCATCCGACAATGTCCGATCCGACGCCTGGAATACCAGCCTGAACGTGACGCTTCTGAAACCCGCCGGGATCGGTTTGCCAGCATACACATCGATCAGTTCCAGTCCGTTCAGGAACGGCCCGCCCGAACTTTTGATCGCGTCCTGCACGACCGAGACACACGTCCGATCGGCGATAATCAGCGAAAGATCTATCTGGCTGGAAGGGAACCTGGGAATCGGCGTGAATCCCGCGGGTCGCCTGGGTGCCGCCATCAAATCGTCGAGCACGAATTCCACGTAGACCGCTCCGCCCAGGACATCAAGACCGCGCATGACGGCCGGGTGCACGACCGTGACATACCCCACCACGGCCCCGCCGACACGAATCTTCAGCGCGGCGCCCGGATGCAACCACGGCAGCTTCTCGCCATCCACGTCATCCGCCGACACATCGATCGCCGGAGCCACGAAACCGTGGATGGACAGGAAACGTTCGATGACGCCCCGTGTCTGGCGGAACAGAACCTCGAGCTGATCCCGGCGGCGCGACGCACGGGAGTACGAAAGGATGCCGATGTGCCAGCTCTGAAGCGGGACTCCCTCGTCATCGTGATGGGCCGAGAACACTCGACCCACCTCAAAAATCTGGAAATCATTGAAGTTCTTTGAATTCAGTTCCATCGCGCCAAGGATATTCGGCGCCAGATGGGTCCTGAGCGTCACATGGTCGGCGGAGATCGGATTCTTCAGCGTCAACGCTTCCCGCGGCTCGAAGCCGATCTTCTTCAGCGTGTCGCGGCTGTCGAACGAGTATCTTTCAATCTCATCCAGACCACAGTCGCTCGCCAGGATGTGCTTGCTGCGGAAGATGAAGGCACGGTGTTCCAGACGCGGCACCAGGCTGACCACTGCCTTTGAATGAACCGGAACAATGTTGTCGTAACCGACGAACCGCCCGACCTCTTCCAGCAGGTCCTCTGGAATCGATACGTCCTTGGTCGCCCGCCACGACGGAACGGTCACCAGGAAGATCCCGTCCGGTCGAAGTTCGATCTCGAACCCGAGACTTGCCAGAATCTTCAGGGTCTGGTCCGACGGCACGTTCCTGCCGAGACGACGACTGACAAATGCCGGATCGAGTCTCATCGTGACGGTGCGGGGCGGGTTCGGGAACAAATCGTAGGCCTTCGACGACGCTGCCGCGCCGGGACATACCTCGGCCAGCAATTTCACGAACATCGCCATTGCCTGGGCCGCCGCGCGCGGGTCGAGACTCTTTTCGAACCGGGCCGACGAGTCTGTCCTGAGGGAATGCCTTACCGAGGTACGGCGAATCCGGCCAGGATGGAAGTTCGCGCACTCGATGAAAAGCCGCGACGTGTCCGGAAGCACCTCGCTGTTCTCGCCACCCATCACGCCGGCCAGGGCCACGCCGCGACTCGAGTCGGCGATCAGCAGATCCTCGCCGGTAAGGACGTGATCCTGCCCGTCGAGCGTCCTGAACGCCTCACCCTGCGCCGCCCTTCTGACGATGATCGTGTCGTCGGTGATGTTCCGGCGATCAAATGCGTGCATCGGTTCCCCGACCGCCATCATGATGTAGTTCGTCAGGTCGACGATGTTGCTGATCGGCCTCAGCCCCACGGCCCGCAGCCTGTGGCGGATCCAGAAGGGCGACGGGGCGATCCCGACGCCGTCAAAACACATCCCCAGATACCTGGGACAATCGATCGGTTCCTGGACGCTCACGGACATCAGGTCGGCCGTGCCCTGGGCGAATTCCTCGTCGAGGGTGATGAGCTGGCGGCCCATCATCGCCGCGACTTCCCTTGCCACGCCGTAGTGACCCCAGAGATCCGGGCGGTGGGTGATCGACTTGTTGTCGACCTCGAAAACGGTGTCGACGATCGGCAGGGCGTCGACCAACCTGGCGCCCACAACCGAATCAACCGGCAGTTCCATGACGCCGGAATGGTCGTCGGACAGCCCGAGTTCCTTTTCGGACGCGACCATCAGCCCGCTTTCGATGCCGTGGATCGTCACCTGGGAGATCAGCACGCCACCTGGCAGTGTCACTCCCGGCAGTGCAACCGGCACCTTGAGTCCAGCCGCGATGTTCGGGGCCCCGGAAACGCCCGAAACCACACGCCCGCCGACATCGACCTGAATCGCCTTCAGCGTCGCGGACCCTTCGACCGGCACGCAAGACACCACCTGTCCGACCAGAACGCCGTCCAGACCGACGCCAATCTTCTGCACGCCTTCCAGTTCGGCCACCGTCATCGTGAATCGCTGCGCGACGGAGTCGGGGTCGATTCCGGACAGATCCACGTAATCACAAAGCCAGTTCCACGAGTACTTCATCTTTCTTCCCAAAAACAGGCCATCGGCCTAGAACTGTCTGACAAACCTCAGATCTCCGGACATCAGCCAGCGAATGTCGTCGATCCCGTATCGCATCATCACCAGCCTGGACAAGCCAAGCCCGAACGCCCAGCCTTCCCACTCCGCCGGATCCAGGCCGCCCGCCCTGATGACGTTCGGATGAATCAGCCCACACGGCATCAGCTCGACCCAGCCGCTGCGCTTGCAGACGGGACATCCCTGCCCGCCGCAGACCATGCACTGGATGTCCAGTTCGAAGCCGGGTTCCACAAACGGGAAGAAACCGGGACGGAGCCTTACGGTGACCTGCCGCCCGAACACGCCCGAAAGCAGCGTCATCATGGAAGAAATCAGGTTGGCGACCGAAACCGATCGATCGACCATGATCCCCTCGACCTGGTTGAACGTGTGTTCGTGTGAGGCGTCGGTCGCCTCGCAACGAAACACGCGGCCGGGAAAGACCGCCTTGAATGGCGGCTTGAACTGTCGCATGGCCCTGACCTGACCCGGCGACGTGTGCGTCCGCAACAGGTTTCCATCGGTCAGGTAGAAGGTGTCCTGGGTGTCGCGTGCCGGGTGATCCGCGGGGATGTTCAGACCGTCGAAGTTGAAGAATTCGCTTTCGGCCTCGGGGTAGTCCAGCGTGTAGAACCCCATCCTCTCGAAGACGTCCACGACCTGTTCCGTCACCAGCGTCAGCGGGTGCAGGTGCCCCGGACGTGAATGAAGGCCGGGCATCGACGTGTCGATGAACATCGCGGCAGCCTGTTCCTGGATCTCGCGGGCGGCGACCTCGGTCGTCCGCTGGGCGATCGCGGTCTGTATCTCGTTTTTCAGGATGTTCAGATCGCGGCCGACCAGCTTTCTCTGATCCGGGTCGAGCGTTCCGAGTTCCTTCATCCGATTGGTGACGACCCCCTTCCGGCCCAGCCAGAACACCTCGATGTCCTTGAGGGCCGCCGTCGTCGACGCGGCAGAAATCTGTTTGAGTGCTTCTTTTTTCAAGTCTTCCATGGATTTACCAGTCTAAACACAAGCAGCAGAGTCGGTCGCCCTTTTATCACCTAAGGCCGCATTTGTCGAGCGCGCGAGCCGATCTCAGGATGGATGAACGATGTATACAACCACAATCGCGATGCTGTTATCATTCCCGCGGAAATTTCCGGCCCGCGGGAGCGAGCCGGCGAACAAAATGGACAACGCGGAGGCGAAGCATGAAGAACACGACAATCATTGCATGGGCGGCTGCGGCAATCCTGGCGTTCTCAGCCGGTTGCGGCGACAGCGGGGAACCGATTTCCGAGGACATTCCGGACATGCCGGATACCCTGCGGGATGTCGTCGACACCGACGGCGTGGAGGACGCGGAACAGGACACGGTGCCTCCGGAACAGATCGTCCGCTTCATCTTCGTGTCCGACATCCACTACCGGGTGACCGAGGGCGGGACGCGGGACGACAGCTATCTTCAGGCGCGTGTCGACCTGATAAACGCGATTGAGGGCGACTTCGACGCGCTCGTCACCGGTGGCGACAACTTCGACCACGTCCTGCCGGCCTGGCACGACATGGAAGCAATGCCCGCCCAGGACAACCCGCTGTACTGGTTTGTCGAAGAGATGAACAAGCTGAAGATGCCGTGGCGGGCCGCCATCGGAAACCACGAGTTCTACGACTTCCACGGCGACCTTCCGGTCCTGACGACGGACGGCGACGCGCGCGGCGCGGTGTTTTCCGAAGTCATGGAACGGCCTCTCTATTCGACCTGGGAAATCGACGGCGTCAAGCTGATCGTCCTGAACTCGCTGGAGGAAGGCGCGTGGGGCGAAACCCACGGTCTGATGGGCAAGTTCTCGACCGAACAGTTCGAGTGGCTGCGGACCGAACTGGACTCCGGCAAGCCGGCCATGCTTTTCTTCCATCACCCGCCCAGCTCGTTCGCGCCGGTGTCGCCCGGCGGCCAGCTCTGCGAGGTGCTGGAAGAGTATCCGGGGCAGGTCAAGGCGATTTTCGCCGGACACCTTCACGGCTTCTTCAAGGGCGACTACTGCGGCGTTCCCTACTACATGGTCGAGAACTTCCAGGCCGCTGAAAACAAGTGGTTCGAGGTCGAGTACAACGCAACGACGGACACGTTGACCCTGCTGAACGAGGCGGACATCCCGTTCCCGGTGGTTCCGGATTTCACGTGCGAGCCGGGTGAATCAACCATCACCGACCCGGCTGCCGCGACCGGCACCTTCCAGCGCATGACGGTCAGCGAGGGCGTTTCGGACGCGACCGGACTGGGTGAGATGCTCGGCGAAATGATGTCGGCGATCCCGTTTGTGTTCTCGTTCGACGGTTACAATTCGGAAAACGGCTACCAGAGCCGGCTCAGCATCGCGTCGCGCTGGGAGATCGACAACTACCTGACATACGTGGACGGTTCCCCGTGCCTGGAGATCCCGCTGCGCTGGAAGGAAGGAGCTCCCTGCTTCGAGGCCGGGCCGGTCAGCATGTTGGTCCAGCTCATTCCGTTCCTTTCGGCCGTATCCGACGACCCGGTCAACCCGGAGTGGTCCGCGGCGCTCGACATCCGCAACATGGTTCTGGAAGGCAGGATCGGCGATGACGGCCAGGGCGTCCCGGTGATAGTGGACGGGATCATCACGGCCACGCTGATGCGGGACCAGACGCTGAACGACATGAAGACCATCCTGGTAAATGAGTACTGTGGCGGTCGCACGTCCGGCTGCACGCCGGGCGAAGGCACGTTGCCGGCCTGTGCCGCCGAACTCGACGAAGCCGCGGTCGCGACCATCTACGAGGCCATAGCCTACAAGTGCGACACGCAAATCATGGGATTCGGGGCGCAGATGCTTATCGACATGGTGGCCACGCTTCCGGACGAGACCCACATAACCGGCAAGCTTGGCAGCGAGGTTCTGGCGGTCGCGCCGCTCGAGGACGGCGGCGCCATCACCGACCAGATCTTCTCGACCGAAGCCGGGATGAACTGCGCCGCGCAATGAACCAGCGTGGCACCGTCTGACCCAAAAGTGCTAGTATTGCTCCGTTCGGGAAGGGGGCCGCACGCCGCGGTCCGACAACAAGAAAATCCTTGAAGGAGTCAGATGATGCGGAATTTCCTGTTCGCTGCGTTAACGGCGGTACTTTTCACGGTGATGGCGGTTCCGGCCACCGCTCAGGATGAAGGCGGGACTTCGCCCGTTCTGACCCCGTCCGATATGCTCAAGCAGTCAGACCAGCTATGGAAGAAGCGCAACGTTTCCGGCAACGCGCAGAAGTCCTTCGACATGGCCGAGGCCGCCCTGAAGGCCGGCGGTGACGAATTCGAGGCCAGATGGCGCATGGCTCGTGGTGCGTTCTGGGTCGCCGAACGCTCCAGCGACAAGAAGGTCAAGGAGACGATGGGCTGGCGCGGCTACGAGGAAGGCCTGAAGGCATCCAAGCTGCAGCCGGGCCGCGTCGAGGGCTACTACTTCGGCGTGATCTCGCTGGGACAGTATTCGATCGCGATCGGCGTGCTGAAGGCGATCGGAAAGGGCGTAAAGGGCAAATTCGAGAGCATGGGAAACAAGGCCGTGGCCGTGAATCCCGCCTACGACTTCGGCGGTCCGGATCGGGCGATGGGCGTTTACTGGCGCGACCTGCCCAAGATCGCCCGCGACCTGAAGAAGGCTGAAAAGCACATCAAGGCGTCGATCGACAAGGGCGAAGTCAAAATCCGCAGTCATTTCTACCTGGCCGAGATTTACCTGATGACCGACAGGCGCGATCTGGCGAAGGCCGAACTCGAAAAATGCTCGCAGATGGACCCCGGCGCCGAGGACTACGCGGACGGCATACTGTTCAAGAAGAGCTGCGAGAAACTGCTGAAGAAGGAATTCCCCCCCGCCAGTTGACCTTGTCCCCGCTTCCTGCAATCATTCCGCCGTGAAATAACGTTCGCCGACAGGAGGATACATGAATAAGGTCTTTGAATCGGCCGACGCCGCGGTCGCGGATATCAACGACGGAGCGGTTGTGGCCGTGGCTGGGTTCGGTCTGTGTGGCGTGCCTGAGAACCTGATTGAAGCATTGATCAGGAAGGCTCCCCGACATCTGACCGTGATTACCAACACGTGCGGAACGGACAACGAAGGTGTCGGCCGGGTCATCGCGGCTGGACTCGTGGATCACATCATCGCCAGTTACATTGGCGAGAACGCCGTTGTCGAGAAACTGGTAGCGGAAGGCAAGCTGACCTACGACCTGATGCCGCAGGGCAGCATCGCCGAGGCGCTCAGGTGCGCCGGCATGGGAATCCCGGTGTTCTACACCCCGGCGGGCGTCGGAACGGTGCGCGCCGAGGGCCGTGAGACACGTGTGTTCGACGGGCGCGAGTATCTGATGGAAAAGGCAATCAAGCCCGATTTCTCGCTGGTCAAGGGTCACCTGGGAGACGCGCGCGGCAACCTCCGTTTCCGCCTGACCACGCGCAACTTCAACCCGCCAATGGCGATGGCCGGAGCCGTCACGGTGGCCGAGGTCGAGCAGATGCTTGATGTCGGCGGGATCCATCCGGACGATGTCCATCTTTCGGGCATCTACGTGGATCGTATTGTGAAAGGCGCGATTTATCGCAAGCCGATCGAGCGGCGGACCACCAGACCCAGGCAGGCATGATTGCCGGCCGCCGTTGCGGCCGTCACCGGAGGTTTTCAATGCTGACACGCGAACAGATAGCGATGAGGGTCGCCCGTGAGGTGAAGGACGGTTACTATGTCAACCTGGGCATAGGGCTGCCGACCCTTGTTTCAAACTATATCCCCGAAGGGGTTGACGTCTTTTTTCAGGCCGAGAACGGCCTTGTCGGAGTCGGACCGTTCCCCTTCGAGGGCGAAGAAGACCCGGACTTGATCAACGCAGGCAAGCAGACGGTCACGGCCGTGCCGGGCGCCGCGGCCATCGACAGCACCGAGTGCTTCGGCATCATCCGCGGAGGCCACCTGGACATGACCGTGCTGGGCGCCATGCAGGTCGCGGCTAACGGCGATCTGGCCAACTGGGCGGTTCCCGGCAAGATGGTCAAGGGCATGGGCGGCGCGATGGACCTGGTCACGGGCGTCAAGCACGTCATCGTCGCAATGGAACACACGGCACGTGGCGCCCACAAGATCGTCGAGCGCTGCACGCTCCCGCTGACCGGCCTCGCTTGCGTCAACAAGATCATCACCGATATGGCGGTGATGGAGGTCACCCCCGACGGGCTGGTTCTTCAGGAAACAGCGCCCGGAGTGACGGTCGAAGAGATCAGGGCCGCCACCGGCGCGAAGTTCACCGTGTCCCCGGACCTGCGGGAGATGACCCTGTGAGGGTGATGGCGGTGGATCCGGGCACCGTCCGCTGCGGCATAGCCGTATGCGACTGGCTCGGTCTGCTGGCGACACCGGTCGGCGTGATCCGCGTGAAGGACGGACGTGAACTGCCGGCGGCAATCGCGGCCAGGGCAGTCGAACTGGAAGCCGGGTTGATCATCATCGGTTATCCGGTTTCCATGGACGGCACGGTCGGTCCGCGGGCGCTTGCGGCCGAACGACTGGCCCAACAGGTTCGGGCGCACACGGAACTCGAGGTCCGTCTTTTCGATGAAAGACTGACGTCGGTCGAGGCCGAGGACCTGCTGAAAGAAGCCGGACGAACGCTCAAGCAGTCAAAAGAGATGCGTGACGCGGCCGCGGCCGCGGTGCTGCTGACATGGTGGCTCGAAAAGAATCCGCAGGGCACGCTGGCCCCAGCCGGCGAATCGGAGGAAACATGTTGAAAAGACTGATATTCCTGATACCGATCCTGCTTCTGTCTACCAGTCTGGCGACTGCCGCGCTGGGACAGACCGAGGTTGACGCCCCGGTTGCAGCGGAAGATGTCACCGCTGCTGACGAAGCATCCGCGCAGGCGGATCCGTCGGTTGACGAACCAGCTTCCCTGGTTGAGCCGCCTGTGGCGGAAGAACCGCCTCTGCCGGAAGAACCGACGGCTGACGTCGACGATGAAAGCTACAAGCCGTTCTGGGTGAACCTGGCTGTCATGGCCGAGATCTCCATGACCAGAAACCAGCCGACCACCTTCAGGTTTGGTGTCGGGGCCCAGTTCGCCGACCGGAACAGGATGCTGACCTTCACCCCGACTTTCTACGGAATAAGCGGTATCGAGGGGCTGGTGGATTCGGTCGGATTCAGACAAGGTTCGGGTGCCGACATCTTCGCGGACGAATACCGCGTGTACGGCAACAGATCGGACGTTGCCGGTATCGGAGCCGCGGCCGCCTTCGAGTTCTCGCTGTTCCACTTCACCCGGGGCCGCCTGTCGGTCTACTTCGCGGGTGGCGTGGACTACTACATCCCGCAATACGAGTTCACCGGCCACGATCCGTCACTGACATGGCGCCTCGAAGTCGGTCCGGCCCTCTACATCTACGCCGATGACGGCGCGGATGTGGCGCTGTCCGCGGCCTTCCTTTACAACGGCGTCGTGTTCGCGGGCACGACTGAGTACAAGGAGCCCGGGATGGGCGCCACCATCAATTTGAAGGTCGTCCTGGACATCAACGAACTGCTCAAACAGTCCAGGGAGCGCAAGGCGCGTAACGGCGAGGTGGCAAAATGAAAACCGACAGGAACAACGGATACTTCATGCGTTCGTTCGTCATGGCGACGTTCGCCTGCGCCTCGCTTCTGACGGTCTTTTCCGGCTGCGACGAGGACTGGGAATACAGACCGCCGCTTTCCCGCAACGACGCGATCATTCCGGCCAGCCTTGATCTGGACGGGAACGCCTTCTTCGGCGTGATCGGCGTGGGCGGCTCGCCGATCTCCGGCGACGGCAGGTATGTCACGTTCGCCACGCGGGCCGATGACGAAACCGAACAATCGCTGGCCCAGGTTTACAGGGTCGATCTTCAGGACGGCTCTTCAACGCTGATCTCCAGGAACGCTGACGGCGCACCCGGCGATCGCGACTCCGGGGTGCCATCGATCGACTCGGACGGCGACACCGTCACATTCGCGTCGTTCGCCCAGAACTTCGCGCCGGGGTTGGACCTGCCCGCTGTCGGCGTCTACGACCCGGCCGTCTACACCTGGGAGGCGTCGACCGGAGCGGTGAAGGGCGCGGGCGCTTTCACATCGACAAACCCGTCGATCAGCGCCGACGGCAACACGGTCTGCTTCCGCAACAACGACCTGCCGGTCTGCCTGGACACCAGGAACAACCAGACGACGATACCGATGCTGCTGGACGATGACACGTGGGACAGCGGCGAGCCGGCGTACGACTTCCTGAACCCGGTCGTGAACCGCGACGGCACCGTCATCGCGCTGGTCACCGATCGCCCGTTCGACGAAGACGACGACAACGGCCTGGCCGATGTCTACGTCTTCGAGGCTTCCGGGCTGAACACTCCGCAACGCGTCAGCATCCTGCCGGACGGCAAAAGCGTCGACTGCGAAAGCCATCAGCCGGTACTCAGCGCCGACGGTTCTATGGTCGCGTTCACGTCGTGCTCGGCGCTCGGATTCACCGACGGTATCACCGAAGACCAGATCATCTACCTGTTCAACCGTCGGGCTTCCACACTCACGGCATTGATGCCGACCAACCCGCCTTCGACTCCGGCCGAGGACATGGTCGAGTGGGGAAACGGATGGCGTCCGTCGATCTCCGCGGACGGAAGGTACGTGTCGTTTGAGCAGTACATGGATGGCGAGTGGGGAATCCTGGTCTGGGACCTGGAGCGCGACATGTATGCTCCGGTCGTCAACGGACACATCTTCGACGCGTCCGACCCGGACCTGTACCGCGGGGCCGCCGGCGGCATGATCTCGGCCGATGGCACGACGATCCTGTTCGCGGCCTACACCAGCTTCTGGCAGCAGTGGTCGCGATACACGCTGTTCGTCACCGCAAATCCGCTGTTCCAGGTACCGCCCGTGGAATGAACCGAGGCGTCATCGCCACTTGGTCAGAATCTCGGGCTGATCATCGGTAATCAGAACCGTGTGTTCCCAGTGCGCCGCGGGGCTGTGATCCGCCGCGATTACGGTCCATCCATCGATAAGAATCTTCACTTTTTCCTTGCCCAGCATAAACATCGGCTCGATGGCCAGCGTCATGCCGCGCCGCAGGATCGGACCGGTTCCCGGAACCCCGTAGTTCGGGATGCCCGGGTCCTCGTGCAGACTGCGCCCGACTCCATGGCCGCAGAATTCGCGAACAATCCCCAAGCCTTCCGACACGGCCCAGCTCTCAACCGCGAACGATATGTCATGCAGTCTGTTTCCGGGCCTGGCCTTCTCGATCCCGGCGTACAGGGCGCGACGCGTTGTCTCGTCCAGCCTGACAACGTCCGGGTCGGCCTTGCCGGCGATCCTCGAAAACGCGGAGTCAGCGTAGTACCCCTTCCAGATCACGCCACAGTCGACGCTGACAATGTCGCCATCCTGGACCACCCGCCTGCGCGAGGGAATTCCGTGGATGATTTCTTCGTTGATCGATATGCACGCAACGGCCGGGAAAGGCCTGGCGCCGCGCGTCATGCCAGGCTGACCGCGGAAGGCCGGCTGGCATCCCGCCGCCGCGATCTGCTTTTCCGCCCACTCGTCCAGTTCACCCGTGCTGACCCCGGGCACAATCCGTTCGTGCATCCCCTGAAGCACATCGGCCAGGATACGGCCGGCCTCGCGCATCAGTTTCATCTCGGCATCGGACTTAATCAGGATCACCGCTTTCCGCCTCTTCAAAGTCCGGTGCTACACTAGCACCCGGCCGCATGGTTTCGCAAGGAGCCGGATGAACCGACAGGGCTGGCGCGTCGCATCGTTTTTCAACCCATCCGAGAATAACCGGGTTCATTGCACCCTGTGCCCGCATGGCTGTGTCATCCCCGACACCAAGGCGGGCGACTGCCTGATCAGATGCAACGATAACGGGGTTCTGTACACGACGGTCTGGGGCAGGCCGGGTGAGATCTCGGTCGGCCCGATCGAGGAAAGACTGCTTTTCCACTACCTTCCGGGCTCGCGGGTCTTTTCGATGGGAACCCCCGGATGCAACATGGACTGTTCTTTCTGTCCATGTCACGAGCTTGCCCGGTCGGAAGCGCCGGACATGGTCCAGCTCGAGATGGGACCCGACAGGATCGTCGATGCGGCCCAGTCCAACCGCTGCCGGGCAATCGCCTTCGCCTTCAACGAACCGGTGGTCTACGCCGAGTATCTGATGGAGATCAGCGCGGCCGCCTCGCGGGCGGACATCAGGTCGGTGGCTGTCACGAACGGCTTCATCACGCGGTCGGCCATCAGGGACGTTTTCCGGCACGTGTCCGCCGCGATCGTCGAGATCAAGGCGTTCGACCCGACCTTCTACCGCGAGCAATGCCGCGCCACTTTGACCGATGTTCTTCACGCCACTGTCGAGATGGCCGAGTTGGACATCCATATCGAACTGGCGACGACGATCATTCCGGGATTGAACGACTCCGACCGGGCGATGCGCACGCAGGCGTCGTGGATCAGGGACAGTCTGGGAATGGACACGCCGCTGCATCTGAAGGTGTTCAAGCCGGTGTACCGACTGGCGAATGTCCGCGAAACGCAGCTAAACACGCTCGAAAGACTGGCCGAGGTCGCGCGCGCCGAGAACCTGCGCTATGTCTATGTGGACGGCGTCAAGTCGGCCTGGAATAACAGCCGGTGCCACCGATGCGGTTCACCGCTAATCGAGCGCGACGGTCACGAGATTTCCTCTATCAGGTTCGAGGCCGACTGTCTCTGCACAGGCTGCGGCACCGCCCTGCCCTTCATTCTCGACTAGTTTCCCGCCGGGTGCGCGCATTGCATTCCCGCGCCGTTTGTGGCAGTCTGGGCAAGTTTTCTCGTAGCGTCGCGTGACCTCGGACGCCAGGGGGGCGAAATGGATTCCACACCTCATCTGTTCGCGCTGCTGCTTGCCGGTGGGAAGGGCCGGCGGTTCTGGCCACTCTCCCGTGAGGACCATCCCAAGCAGCTTTTACAGCTTTTCAGCCAGAACACGCTGATCGAGGAGACCTGGGACCGCATCAAACCTGTCGTGCCGATGAACCGTGTGCTGCTGGCGACGTCACAGACGCTGGCGATGCGCTTCAAAAGGCTGTTTCCGGACCTGGGCGCCCACAACCTGATCATCGAGCCCGTGGCCCGCAACACGGCGCCATGCATAGCGGTCGCGGCGCAGCGCTGCCTGGCCCGGGATCCGGACGCTATAATGGCGGTACTGCCTTCCGACCACTATGTCGCTGACACGGCGGCCTTCCGCGATGTGCTTGCCGCCGCCGCGAACCACGCGGCCAACGGCAAGATCGTCACTCTCGGCATGACGCCGACCCATCCCGAAACGGGATACGGATACATCCGCTTCGGCGACTTCGAACCCGATCCCGGAAATGTCGAGTGCAAGCACCGCGCCAGGTCGATCGTGGAATTCGTCGAGAAGCCCGATCCCGAAACCGCCTTCGCGTACCTGAAGACGGGCCGCTACCTCTGGAACGGCGGCATCTTCGTTTTCAGGGCGGACGTGATTCTGCGCGCGTTCAAGTCCTTCCTTCCGGACGTGTACGAACAGAGCGCCAGGCTTCTGACGCTTGAATCGGTCAACGAGCCCGACCACGAGGCCGTCGTAGAGGCATGGAAGGCTATGGAACCGATCTCGATCGACTACGGCATCATGGAGAAGCTGCACGAGGGCGTTGTGGTCATCCCGTCGTCGTTCGGCTGGTCCGATGTCGGATCGTGGCGGGCGCTGGCTTCGTTCCCGACCGGCGACTCCGAGAACTTCGAGGTCGGACGCGTTGTCGCGGTTGATTCCAAGGACAACGTCCTTTACACGACGCATGGCCTGCTGGCCACGATCGGCGTGAACAACCTGGTGGTCGTGGTCACGAAGGGCGCCGTGATGGTATGCCCGACCGATCGCACCCAGGACGTGAAGGATCTGGTCAACGAGATCGAAAAACGTAACCTTACGGAATTCCTGTAATCCAACCTTTGGAGTTCATGCATGAAAGTTGCTTTGATCGGCCTGCCGCAGTCCGGAAAATCGACATTGTTCCACGCCTTGACAGGCAGCTCCGGGTCGTCCTCGAAGGGCGGCTTGACGATGGGAATGGTGGACGTGCCCGATGCCCGGGTCGACCGCCTTAACGAGATCTACGAGCCCAAGAAAAAGACTTACGCCAGACTGGAAATCGTCGAGGCGCAGGCCGCGGCGCGCAATGAAAACCGCACCGGCATGGACCCGGCCTTTCTGAACGCGGTCAAGCCGATGGACGCGCTGCTGCTGATCGCGCGCGCCTTTGACGGAGCCGACATGTGCGAGCCCGCGGCCGACGTGAAGAACGTCGTGTCCGAGATGATCCTGACCGACCTGGTGGCGGTCGAAGGCCGTCTGGAACGCCTCGAGGCCGAGACGAAAAAGGGCAAGAAGGCCGACCCGGACGAGATCGCCGCCCTGGAGTCCGCGCGTGACGTCCTGTCCGGCGACCGGCTGCTGACGACCGCTCCCGATGTCGCCGCGAATCCGCTGCTGCGCAACTTCGCGCTGCTGACGGCCAAGCCGATTCTGGTGCTGGCGAACGTCTCGGACGCCGAGATCGGCGAACCGACGGACAAGGTTCTGGCGATGTTCGGCCTGCCCGTTGCCGACCTGCGGACTTTCGTCTGCTGTGCCAAGGTCGAGGCCGAGATCCAGGATCTTCCGCCCTCGGAACGCCAGGAATTCCAGGACGCTCTGGGCATCACCGAGCCCGCGCTGAACATGGTGATCCGCGAGGTCTACACCGCTCTGGGACTGATTTCGTTCCTGACTGGCGGCAAGGACGAGGTCCGCGCCTGGACCATCCGCCGTGGCACCCCCGCCCCGACCGCCGCCGGCGTCATCCACAGCGACATCGAAAAGGGTTTCATCCGCGCCGAGGTCATCCACTACGACGACTTTGACCGCCTTGGCAGCGAATCCGAAGCCCGGAAAGCCGGCAAATACCGCCTCGAAGGCAAGGAATACATCGTCGGCGACGGCGACATCATCAACTTCCGGTTTAATGTGTAGCCATTTTATCCCCGGCTAGCGGCATTCAATAAAATCAAAGAGTTCCGACAATCCACTAACCAGACAGAAGGTCGATTTCCGTCCCAAAACGACCCATTTCGACCCGGAACGGGGACAAAAACGGTGACAACCGGAAAAATGAAAGTTAACAACGGAGATGGTGAACAACGTGGAAACACGGTTTGGCGACAGATCCCCCTGATAACCTTCCTGCCTTCATTTGCGCAAGAAGTCGTTGTCGCTATATTGGAATTGATGGAGGCGGAATTGGTCCGTCCCCGGTCTGATAACACTTGATTGAGGAGAAGCGAATAATGTCCTGTAATTTTGAATGCGAAGCCTGCATGAACAGCCACATCGCCACGGAAATTCGTCGGTACAACGTGATTGAATTCACCGACGAGATTTGCCACGGCCTTGAACAGGCAATAGTGCGGGAAATCCCGTGTCTTCGCGAGAACTGGGGAAATATCACAGGGGAACCCCTTATTGAAGTCAAACGGGTTTCTGAACCGCCTGGTTCGATTGCCGTGGAGCATTCCGGGAAACACCGGCAGGCGGTAGAAATGCGCCGTAAGGCATACATCGAAGGTCGGAAGCGAACTTAGGGCGAAGTTCAGCAATCAGGCATCAGCTTCCGTAGGTCGTAGCCGCTTTCCGCAAGGTCGATGATGGAACGGGCCAAAGCCTCGGCTTCCGACAGGTTCGTGCCCCCGGGCAGGAAGAATTCCCCGACCTGGGTGCCGTCGGCGTCGGATATCTTCGTTCGGACGGCGAATGAGCCATCAGAATGGTCCTGGAACACCTCCACATCGACCTTCATCAGCCTTCTCCCTTTTCAGCGGGAGCGGCAAACCCGCGAAAAGCGGCGATGCTGGTGATTCCCGCAAGCGCGGCCCCCGTCAGGTCGATTGAAACGCCGAGCGAGTCGCCCGGCGTGAACGGGTCGTACATCAGATGAATCAGCCTGTTGGTGCGAAGCGGGGCCGTCGGAAGAATGCTCTGCATCATCTGCAGGTGTTCCGCCGGCGGGAGTTCAAGAAACAGGCTCACGATTTCGAGGTAAATCGACCCCGCCGACTGCGTCGGGTCCACCCGGGAAATGGTCTGCAAGCTTGCGTTGCTGCCGAAACAGGGCAACGTGGCAAGCAGGAGGATGTGCCTCTCGAAGCTGTTCAGGTGGAACTCAACGCACGCCTTGTCCAGACCAAGTGCCGGACCAGCCCCCCGGTTCATTTCCAGCCTGGCGTCGATGCCCCGACGCAGAACGGATTCCTGCTCCTGAAGGCAGGCGACCATGTCGGCGGTGATCGGCGGCTGAATGCTTCGACCACGCCAGTTGTATCGTTTCGATGCCGCACCACTCTGTTCTTCCAGTTCCCGCTGGAATTCGATTCGACGTGCGCGAACGCGCATCCACTCGAATTCGGCGGTCAGGTATTCGATGTCGTTCTGAAAGGATTGGATGCCCGATTTTTCGGGCGAAAGCGGACTGGTCATGCTTGCCTCCATTGTTGCCGGTGAAGATCCCGGTATTCCACTTGCGGGCAGGGGGCACTAAGCGGTTTCGGCATCACGGATGGACAGCTTCCGGTGATCACCGCCATCGCTTACGGACTTCACCAGGGTCAGGAAAATCAACAAGAATGACCGGACGCCGCCTTGTTGACGTAGTGTCAAAGACAACCATAGAATGAGCCCCAGCCTGCACGGACAATACGATGAAGACTATTCGAGACATTCTTTCGGAACTGGCAGCGGCATCAACAGACAAGCGCGACAAGGGCGACAAGTTCGAACGCCTGATGAAGGCCTATTTCAAGACGGACCCGCTGTACATTGAACGGTTCTCCGAAGTCTGGCTTTGGTCTGAATGGCCGGGAAACGGCGGCATCGTCGATACCGGAATCGACATCGTCTGCCAGGAAAGGAACGGCGAAGGTGTCTGTGCTATCCAGTGCAAGTTCTTCAGCGAGTCACATACGCTTCAGAAAGCCGATATCGATTCCTTCTTCACGGCGTCCGGCAAGCATCCCTTCACGAGCCGAATCATTATCAGTACCACCGACCGGTGGAGCAGCCACGCCGAAGAAGCCCTGGACAATCAGCAGATTCCGACCACCCGAATCAGGGTTCAAGACCTGGACGATAGTGCAGTCGACTGGAACAAGTTCAGCCTTGACCGCCCCGAATTCGCGGTTGTGAAGCCTAAGAAGGTCCTTCGCCCTCATCAAGTCGCTGCCCTTGATGCCGTCAGGACCGGTTTTCAAACACATGACCGCGGCAAGATGATAATGGCTTGTGGCACGGGCAAGACCTTCACCGCGCTGAAGATTGCCGAAGAAATGACCCCGCCGAACGGCATGGTCCTTTTCTGCGTGCCGTCGATATCACTGATGTCCCAGAGCCTGAAGGAATGGGTTGCGGAAGCGGGGCGGACCCTGCGCTGCTTTGCCGTGTGTTCAGACACGAAGGTCGGCAAGAAGCGTGAAAATGAAGACATGCGGCTTCACGACCTTGCCTTCCCTGCCACGACCGACGCCGCCGACCTGTTCAAGCAGGTTTCCCGTCCGTTCGGCGGCGAACGCCTGACGGTTATCTTCAGCACGTACCAGTCAATCCAGGTCATCGCCGACGCCCAGAAAGCCGGGTTGGCCGAATTCGACCTGATCATCTGCGACGAAGCCCACCGGACCACAGGGGTTACCCTTGCCGACAAAGATGAATCCAACTTCGTCATGGTTCATAACCAGTTGATTGTTCGTGGCAAGAAACGCCTGTACATGACAGCGACGCCCCGACTTTATTCAGATGACAGCATTGCAAAACTGAAGGCGAAACATGCGGATGCGGTGCTCTGTTCAATGGACGACGAGCGGGTTTATGGTCCTGAATTCCATAAC
>Ga0209604_1001233_pt1 | contig 21199 bp, 19 predicted proteins | sample AD_UKC097_MetaG_FD_184405 | JGI IMG/M metagenome (GOLD analysis project Ga0209604, IMG submission 184405) | Active sludge microbial communities of municipal wastewater-treating anaerobic digesters from USA - AD_UKC097_MetaG (SPAdes) (version 2) | ecosystem: Engineered > Bioreactor > Anaerobic >... | reverse complement strand
CGTCACCTCGAGGTATTTGTCGCCGAGGAGGCCGATCGTCTTGATCTCCACCCGGCTGTCGGTCCTCACGAGGTGCCGGTAGCGGCGCTCGATGTCGAAGCGGACGGTGAGGTCCTCGCCGGGGCTCTTCGGGACCTCGACCTCCTGGACCGCGCCGACGGTGACGCCCGCGAGCCGGACCTGGTTCCCTCCGGAGAGCCCCTGCGAGTTCGGGAAGCGCGCGAAGTAGCTGGAGCGGGCGAGGAAGAAGCCGGTCTTTCCACCGACGACGACGACCATGACGGCGAAGAGGAGGATCGCGGCGAAGACGATGACCCCGACGCGGGAACGGGTGCGGCTGTCGGCTTTCACGGTGCGACGGTCTCCCTCAGGCTCCGGCCTCCTCCGCGGCGAGGAACGCGCGGAGGGCGGCGACGTCGGAGCTCCGCGCCTCGCCGGGGGTCCCGACGAAGGCGAAGCGCCCCTTCTCGAGGAACGCGATCCGGTCGGCCACGAAAAGGGCCGAGGCGATGTCGTGGGTGACGACGACGGAGGTCGTCGCGAGGCGCGAGTTCAGGTCGACGATGAGGCGGTTGATCGTCATCGCCGTCACGGGATCGAGGCCCGTCGTCGGCTCGTCGTAGAGGAGGACGTCGGGCTTGAGCGCGATCGTCCGGGCGAGGGAGACGCGCTTCTTCATCCCGCCGGAGAGCGAGGACGGGAGGAGCGGCAGGACGTCGGGGCCGAGGTCGACGAAGCCGAGGACCTCCGTCACCCGCGCGGCGATCTCCTCGCCGGTCATCTTCGTGTGCTCGAAGAGGGCGAAGGCGACGTTCTCGAAGACCGTCATCGAGTCGAAGAGCGCCCCCATCTGGAAGAGCATCCCGACCTTCCGGCGGACCTCCCCGAGCTCCTCCTCCGCGAGGCGCGACACCTCGACGCCCTCGACGAAGACCGACCCCGCGTCGGGCTGGGTGAGGCCGTTCATGTGCCGGAGCGTGACCGACTTGCCGCTTCCCGAGCCGCCCAGGATGACGAGGACCTCGCCCCGCGCGACCGCGAGGTCGACGGCGTCGAGGACGACCTTCTCTCCGAAGGCCTTCGAGACAGCGCGGAGCTCGACGACGGGCTCGCTCATCCGATCGGCAGCGCGATGAAGAGCTTGGAGAGGAAGAAGTCGGTGATGAGGATCGTGATCGAGGCGACGACGACGGCGACGGTCGTCGCGCGGCCGACGCCGTCGGCGCCGCCGGTGGCCGAGAGGCCGTTGTAGCAGCCGATGAGGGCGATCTCGAGGCCGAAGAACGGCGTCTTGCAGAGGCCGTGCATCAGGTCGTTGAACGAGAGCGCCTGCAGGGTCGTCGAGAGGTAGAAGCTCGCCCCTATCTTCAGCTCGAAGACGGCGATGAAGAGCCCTCCGAGCATCCCGTGGAAGATCGCGATGAGCGTCAGGACCGGGAGCATGACCGTCAGCGCGACGACGCGCGGGAGGACGAGCTTGCGGATCGGGGAGGAGCCGAGGGCCCGCAGGGCGTCGACCTGCTCCGTGACGGCCATCGTCCCGAGCTCGGCCGTGATCCCGGCGCCGCAGCGGGCGGCGAGCATGAGGGCGGTCAGGACGGGGCCGAGCTCGCGGGCGAGGGAGAGGATGACCGCGCGGCCGACGAAGAGCTTCCCGCCGAACTCCGCGAGGGAGTGCGCCGTCTGGAGGGCGAGGACCATCCCGGTGAAGAGGCAGGTCAGGTTCGCGACCGAGATCGACTGGACGCCGAGGGCGTCCATCTGCCGGAGGATCTCGCCCCCTTCCCACCGCCTCCGCCCCTCGCGCACGATCGACCATGCGAGGAGGCCGAGGCCCCCGAGGTGGGAGACGACCTTCCGGAACCAGCGGCGGAGCCGCGGGAGGGTCCAGAAGGGGGCCGGCCGGCCGTCGGGTGCGGACGCTTCGGACACGCGGGCGATTGTACGGGCGGCCCGGTAGACTTCCGCTCCGATGCAGCTCCTCTACACGACGTGGGTGTGGCTCTTCGGGCTCCTCGTCACTCCCGTGTTCGGCACGCTCGCCATCCTCACCTCCTGGATCCCGCCGCGGGGCCGCGTCTACCAGTACTGGGCCCGCTGGTGGTCCCGGACATTCCTGGCCGGGGCGGGAATCGACGTGAGGGTGGAGACGTCCGAGGCCGCGCGCACGGTCCCTGAGGCGATCTTCATGGCGAACCACACCTCGGCGGCCGACATCGTCGTCCTCTTCGTCGCGCTCGCGCGGGACGTCCGCTTCGTCGCGAAGAAGCAGCTCTTCTGGATCCCCTTCCTCGGCTGGTCAATGTGGCTCGCCGGCTTCATCCCCGTCGACCGCGAGAACAAGGAGAAGGCGCGCGAGGCGTTCGACCAGATCGGGAAGCAGCTGAGGAAGGGCGCCTCGATCCTCGTCTTCCCCGAAGGAACCCGCTCGCGGAACGGGAAGCTCGGGGCGTTCAAGAAGGCGGGGTTCCTCCTCGCGATGCGGACCTCTCTCCCGATCGTCCCGGTCGGCATCTCCGGGGCGCGGGCGGTGCTCGGCGCGGACGGGCTGCTCGTCCGGCGGGGGCGCATCGAGGTGAGGGTCGGCGACCCGATCCCCTCGGACGGCTACACGTTCGCCCGGCGGGCGGAATACGTCGAGAGAGTGCGGGCCGAGATCCTCCGGCTCGGCGATTCGGCGGGGTAAGATCCGCCGGCCGCGCGGCGCCGGGCGACGGGCCCGCGGAGGCCGGCCGCCCCGCCGGCCACATCGATCGGAGGTCCACCGTGTCGAACCTGAACGAGGACGCCGTCCTCGAAGCGCTCCGGAAGGTCAAGTACCCCGGCTTCTCCCGGGACATCGTCTCCTTCGGCTTCGTGAAGGACGTGGCCGTCGGCGGCGGGAACGTCTCGTTCCGGCTCTCGATGACGACGGCCTCCGCGGAGATCGCCGAGCAGATCCGGGTCGAGGCGGACGCGGCGCTCCGGACGCTCCCGGGGGTCTCGGCGGTCACCATCAAGGTCGAGACGGGGCAGGCGCCGGTGAACCTCTCAGGGGCGCAGGGCGCGCGCCCCGACGTCCTCCCCGAGACGCGCTTCACGGTGGCCGTCGCCTCGGGGAAGGGGGGCGTCGGCAAGTCGACGGTGGCCGCGAACCTCGCCCTGGCGCTCCGGCAGCTCGGCTACACGGTTGGCCTCCTCGACTGCGACATGTACGGCCCGTCGCAGCAGATGATGATGGGGATCGACGAGAAGCCGTTCCTCAACGACGAGGAGAAGATCGTCCCGATCGAGCGTTTCGGCGTCCGCGTCATGTCGCTCGGCTTCCTGATGGACGTCGACACGCCGGTCATCTGGCGCGGGCCGATGATCTACAAGGCGATCGAGCAGTTCCTCGGCGACGTGGCGTGGGGGAAGCAGGACTTCCTCATCGTCGACCTCCCGCCCGGTACGGGCGACGCGCAGCTGACGCTGACGCAGAAGGTCGCCCTCTCGGGGGCCGTCATCGTCTCGACCCCGCAGGACGTCGCCCTCATCGACGCCCGCAAGGGGCTCGCGATGTTCCAGAAGGTGAACGTCCCCGTCCTCGGCCTGATCGAGAACATGAGCGGCTTCGAGTGCCCGAAGTGCGGCCACGTCGAGCCGATCTTCAAGACGGGCGGCGGCGAGCGGACGGCCCGGGAGCTGAACGTCCCGTTCCTCGGCCGTGTCCCGCTCGACCCGCGCGTCGCCCTCTCCGGCGACGCCGGCATGCCGATCGTCGCCGCCGAGCCCGACTCCGCCTCGACGAAGGCCTTCCTCGACCTCGGCCAGGCCGTCGCGAAGGCCGTCGGGGCGTAACCAGACCCCTGGGGGGTACCGGGGCACGAGAGCACGGGGGAGGGGAGCCTCACCCCGGGGGTGGGTCCCACGGCCGCTCGCCGGGGGGCCTGAGCTTCGCGCGGCCCCCCGGACCCCCCCACTCTCTCTTCAAGCGGCGCTGCCGTTCCGGTGGCTCCCTGGCTCCGCGCGGCCGTCCCGCTTACGAATCCGCTGCGGTCGGGCGGGGCGCCCGCGCGAGCTCCTCGCTGCGCTCGTCAGACACGCGCGCGGGCTTCACCCCCACCCGCTCCTCGCGTATTCGAGCGGGTCCCCGGCCGTGCTCGGGGGCGGCTCGCGGGACCCACCCCCGTGGCTCGGCCGCCCGGAGCGATCACGAGTAGGGGTCATCACGAGTAGGGGTCAGATCTACCTTCTACACTCTACGGGTGGCGTGCGGGCTCGCGGCGCGGCGGTCGGCGTCGTCGGAATCGACGACGCCGATCGGAAGGGCCGGAGTGCCGTCCTGGGCCTGGCTGGTTGATGTGCCTCTCGGACGCGACAATGTGGGGACTGATGACCAGAACCGATCGACGCATCGGGCGGGCACTGGCCCTGCTGGCCTTCCTCGCCCTCGCCGCGCTGGGCCACCACACGTGGGGCACGGTCGACGCGATCCAGCGACTCGCGGTCACGAACGCCGTGCTGACGAGGGGAAGCGTGGTCACGCCCGAGTACGGGCCGGTGAAGTACGGGCCTCTTCAGCCGTTCCTCATGCTGCCCACGTACGCGCTCGGCTACGGCATCGGTGAGCTGGCTCGGGCACCGGAGCCCGGTCGCGTGGGCTACCGAGTCACCGCCTTCCTGTTCACTCCCGTGCTCGTCAGCCTGCTGGTTTACCTCTGGTACGGGTTCGCGAGACGCTGGGGCCAGGACCGGGCGAGCGCGGCTGTCGGAGCGTGGACGCTTCTCTGGTGCACCCTGGTGCTGCCGTATTCACGCCTCCTCTTCTCGGAGCTGCTGTCAGCCACCATGCTTCTCGCGGGCGTCGCATACCTGTGCGTCCCGCGAGACGAAGACCGGCGTCCTGTCGGATTCTTCTTCCTCGCGCTGGCATCGCTGAACTACGTGGTCTTCGTCCCGGTTCTCCTCGTCGCGTGCGCGGCGCTACCGCTCTACGAACTGGGGCGAGCTCGGCCCGGTGAAGCGCGCAGGGCGATCATCTCGGGAGCGGCCGCGATCCTGTTCGCGCTCGTCGGCTGGGGTGCCTACAACGTCGCGCGCTACGGTACGCCGCTGCGCTTCGGGTACGCCGGCGAGTCGTTCTCTACCCCTCTCCTCGAAGGGCTCTACGGTCTGCTCGCGTCGCCGGGGCGCGGGCTCCTGTACTACTCGCTCCCCACGGCCGCGGCCGTCGTCCTGGCCGTCCGTGGTGTCGCGACCTGTCGCGATCCGGCAGGGGTGCGAGACGCGTCCGCGCTGCTCCTCTTCGGCTCGTACCTCCTGCTCTACGCGCGCTGGGGATCCTTCGAAGGGGGATGGTGCTGGGGGCCTCGCTTTCTGATCCCGTTCATCCCCTTGGTGCACGTCGCCCTGCTCGCGCTCCTTCCGCGACTCCGGGTCGCCTTCTACTCGGTCTGCGCCGCGGGCCTCCTGGCGAATGCGTGGGAGTACTCCATCGAGTGGGGTCCCTATGAGAAGGCGATGTTCGGGAGCGGCGTGATCGACTATCGCCGGAGCGTCTTCGAGCTGGAGTACGTCTCCGCGCTGCACGGCTTCGCGGGCTCGACCTCGATCGAGCGCCTTCTCCAGTTCGCGGGAATCGCGTTCCTGAGCTCCTTCCTCGTCGCGCGAGTCGTTCGCCGCCACATCGCTGCGGGAGAGTCCGGCGAGGCAACCGGTTGAGGACACGCGAGTCAGTTCCGACCCACTCGAATTCAGGTCTGCCATCTACGCTCTACGCACCGACTGCGAGTGGGGAGGAACGCGGTGTCGTCGTGCCGAAGGTCGATTCCGCGATCGCACCGCGCCGATGTGCTCGAGTCTTGCCGCGTCGGGGGGCCCTCGTGCCGCCCGCAGGGCGGCCGCAAGCGTTGACATTGCCTGGCGCGGGGGAGGGGTGCGCCCCGCGAGGCGACCGTTCGAGCACGCGCGGGGCCCCGCACGGCTCCGCGAGCAGGCCGCCGGGGGAAGAGCGCGCACCGATTCGAGGAGCGCAGCGACGAGCTTGCGCGCTCGCCGGTGGCCCGCGCAGCGGGGCCGAGGACGCAGAAGCATGCGAGAGCTCCTGTGTGGTTGGGGGTCCGGGGGGCGCGCGAAGCTCAGCCCCCCGGCGAGCGCGGGTCGCGCGCGCGCAGAGGGCGCCGGCGGGGCGCACCCCTCCCCCGCGCCCCCGGATCGTGGACGAGCGCTTCGCCTCCACCGGAAACGGCCCGGCGTTTCTGCCGGGCCGTTATCAACTCGAAGAGCTCTGGGTGCTCCGGGTCGCTCCCCGGTCCCCGCCCCGGCTCACGCGATCGCGGCCTGGCGGGCGTCCTTCGCGCGCTTGATCATGGAGACGAGGCCTCCGGCCATCATCACGTAGAAGCCGGCCCAGACGAGGGCGATGAGGGGCTTCGTCGTGACGTCGATGGAGAAGGACTCGGGGACGGCGGGCTTCAGGTCGCCGGCCGGGTCGAGGCCGAGGAGCTCGAGCTCGACGGCGGCGTCGTTCGGGGAGACGCGGCGGATGCGGACCTGGCCGGCGCCGGTGCCGGGGAGGGGCGAGAGGGGGTTCTCGAAGCGCTGTCCCTCGCTTCCGCCGAGCGTGACGACGAACTTCGGGGTGACCTCCGAGGTCGCGCCCGCGGAGTTGACGGCGAGCTTCGTCCCGATCGTGAAGGCGCCGCCCTCGGTGTGGGCCCCTTCCGTCGAGAACTCGAGGAAGCGGAGGTTCACGCCGTGGACCGTCTTCTCCTCGCCCTTCCGAAGCACCGCGAGCGCTCCCTCCGCGCGGGGCGGGGCGCCGGGCTCGTAGGCCTGCGGCGAGACGTAGAGGTCGAAGAAGAACGACTTCCTCACGTCGGGGTTCGCCATGAGCTGGCCCGACTTCTCGTTCGTGTAGAGCTTCGGGTAGGCCTTCCAGGTCGCCTTGCCGTCGCTGACGGTCACCTCCATCGCCTGCTTGGCGCGGCGGTCGGCGAGCTTCGTCATGTCGAGCTGGGACTGCGTCTTCACGACGCCGTCGTCGTTGACGAAGTAGAGGCCGGTGAACGTGAAGCTGATCGGGCGGCCGTGCTGCTCGATCACGAGCGGGCGGTTCCGGTGGAGCGTGACCTGGGTCTTCACCTCGTAGGCGCCCGAGATCAGGATGCCGACGAGCATGATCGCCGTGCCGACGTGGGCGAGGTAGCCCCCGGCGCTCGCGATCGCCTTGCGCCTCACGAAGAGGACGAGGATCTCGGCGGAGGAGGCGAGGCCGAAGACGGCCGCGCCGAGGAAGAGGAGGTCGACCGGCTTCCTCACGCCGAGGAAGAGGAAGAGGACGACGCCGAGGGCACCGAGGAGCGCCGGGAGGGCGACCTTCTTCCCGACGGCCGCCCACGTCTCGCCGCGCCAGGAGACGAACGGCACGAGGGCGATGAGGAGCGCCATGACGATGGCGAGCGGCGTGTGGGTGACGTCGTAGAAGCTCGTCGCCACCTGCGAGGCCTTGCCGCCGATGCGCGTGAGGATCGGCGCGGACGTGCCGAGGAGGATGACGAGGCCCGAGGCGCAGAAGAGCGTCACCGCGAGGATGAAGAGGACGGAGCGCGAGAGGAACGGCTCCTCCTTCTCCAGGCCGGTGGCGGGGTCGATCTCGTTGACGACCGGGATCTCCCTCCAGCGATAGGCGAGGAGCGCGAGGCCGCCGAAGAGGAAGACGAGGATGATGGCGACGAGCCAGCCGGTGATCCCGAGGTCGACGAAGGAGTGGACGGAGAAGTCGGCGAGGACGCCGGAGCGGGTCAGGAACGTGCCGTAGAGGATGCAGCAGAACGCGAGGATCGCGAGGATGACGTTGATCTTCCGGTGCTTCTCGCGCGTCTTCTGCAGGTACATCCCGTGGACGAGGGCCGTCGTCGCGAGCCACGGGACGAGGGAGGTGTTCTCGACCGGGTCCCAGGCCCAGTAGCCGCCCCAGCCGAGCGTCTTGTAGGCCCAGTAGCCTCCCATCAGGATCGCCGTCCCGAGGCAGACGAACGTGAAGAGCGCCCACGGCATCGCCCGGACGACCCAGCCGTCCCAGCGCTTCGTCCAGAGCGCCCCGATGGCGAACGCGAACGGGACGGAGAGCGAGGCGAAGCCGGCGAACATGACGGGCGGGTGGATGACCATCCACGGGTCCTGAAGGAGCGGGTTCAGCCCCTGCCCGTCGGGCGGGACCTCGGCGAGGAACCGGAACGGCGACTGCTTGACGAGGATCGCGACGATGCCGAGGAAGGAGAGGACGTAGACCGCCATCACGGGCGGCTCCTGCTCCTTCGCGCTCGCCACGACGAACGGGCCGATGACCGCGCCGAAGAAGAGCCATGTCAGGAACGACCCTTCCTGGCCCGCCCAGAGCGTCGAGAAGAGATAGCGGAACGGGAGCTCGCGCGAGGAGTACGACGTGACGTAGGAGAGCCGGAAGTCGTTGTTCAGGAGGAGCCAGAGCAGGATCAGCGTCGCGACGACGATCGCGGCCGCATGCGCGTAGTAGAGGCGCCGCCCGAGGAGGAGGGTCGACTCGTACGCCGGGCCGCCCTCCTTCTGGAGCGCGAGGGCGCGCGCGTAGGCGGCGATCGCCGCGATCCCGGACGCGAGCGCGAACCAGAGCGCGAGCGTCCCCGGGGCGTAGCCGAGGGCCGGCATCAGGACTTCACCGAGACCTTGGCGCCGTAGTGCTTCTCGGCCTCCTCGCCCTGGTACTTCGAGGGGCACTTCACGAGGAGCTTCTCGGCGTGGAACGCCTCGCCCTGGTACTTCCCGATGGCGACGATCGAGACGGCCTCCTCGAAGTTGGCCGGCTTGACGTCGCGGTAGGTGACCGGGAGGACCTTCTTCGTCTCGAGGTCGACGAGGTTGAAGCGGAGCGTCTGGGTCGTCGTGTCGTACTTCGAGGAGCCCTTCTCGAGCCCGCCCATCACCTGGCAGACGCGGGGCGAGGAGAGCGCCTCGTCGAACGTGACGTAGGGGGTCATCGAGGAGGAGAAGGTCGTCAGGCCGAGGAGGAGGAACGCGACGATGAGGGCGGCGCCGGCCCAGTAGGCTTTCTTCACGACGGCTCCTCCGGGGTCTGCCGCGCGATTGCGGCGCGGACCTTGCGGTCGAGGTGGACGAGGTAGCCGAGGAGCCCCGCCCAGATGATGATGTTCACGGCGGCGACGTAGAAGAGCGCGCCGTGCGAGACGGCGACGGTCGGGGCGTCGGGCGTCATGCTTCGAACCCTCCGGTCCTCTCCGAGAGGCGCCGGACGAGCCGGGTGGCCTTCACGTCGAGGGCGTACATCCAGGCGAAGAGCGCGGTGAACGCGATCATCGAGGAGAAGAAGACGAGCTTGATGTCGGGGGACATCTCGATTCGGCCCCGCGCGTTGATCACGGTGTCGGGGTGGAGCGAGGCGTACATGCGGGGGACGGCGAACATGAGGAACGGGACGGAGACGAACGCGATCAGGGCGTAGGCCGCCGAGAGCGTCGCCCGCCGCTCCGGCTCCTCGATCGCCTGGCGGAGGCCGAGGTAGGCCCCGTAGACGAGGAGGAGGAGGACGATCGAGGTCTGCCGTGGGTCCCAGTTCCAGTAGGAGTTCCACATCACCTTCGCGAAGAGCGAGCCGGTGACGGTGGCCAGGACGCAGAAGAGGATCCCGAGGCGCGCGGCGGCCGCCGCCGCGTCGTCGCGCTCCATCTTCCGGGTCTTCAGGTAGAGGCCGGAGTGGATCGCCGCCAGGAGGAAGGCCAGGGCGGAGATCCAGGCCGTCGGGACGTGGAAGAAGACGATGCGGGAAGACTCGCCCACGAAGCTCTCCGCGGGGTGGGCGTAGAGGAAGGCGGCCCAGAGGACGACCGTCATCCCGAGGCCCAGGACGACCTTCCCGGCGGTGCCGAGAACCTGCATCGGCCGGGATGATACGGGAGCGGAGGGTGATACCGGACCTTTTCGGGACTGGATTCCGAACCCCCGCCGAACGAGCGCTTGATTCGCCTCGGGGAGGCTCGGCTACTCGCGCCAGACGGCGTCGAAGAGGAGGAACGAGGCGGTCACCATCAGGCCGTCGTAGGCGAAGAGGAGGCGGACGGCGTCGAGCCCGGCGGCGGACTCCGGCCCGGTGGCGGCGATCTGGGTCCCGGTGACGGCCGCGACGAGGGGAGGGAGGAGGAGCGGCGTGGCGAGGACGGCGAAGAGCGCCCCCTTCGCCGCGGTCTTGGAGACGATCGCCGCGATGAACGTGGAGGCGGCGGCGATGCCGACGCCGCCGAGAGCGAGGACCGCGAGGAAGAGACCGGGGGCGGCGATACCGAAGGACATGAGGGCCAGGAAGAGCGGGACGACGACGGCCATGACGACGCCGAGGAGGGCGAGGTTTCCGAGGAGCTTCCCGAGGAAGACGGACGCGGGCGGGGCCGAGAGGCGGAGCGCCGCGGCCGTGCCGGTCTCCTCCTCGTTCACGAACGAGCGCGAGAGCCCCGTCATCGCCGAGAAGAAGAGGACGATCCAGAGGAGGACGGAGTTGACGACGGGACGGTCCTCGAGCGTGAGGCGCGTCGGGCCGACGGCGTAGCCGACGAGGACGAGGACCGAGAACGCGAAGAGGAGGAGCGCGTTGATCGCGACGCGCGTCCGCCACTCGGTCCGAAGGTCCTTCACGAAGACGGCCGCCGCCGCACGGAGGATCACAGCGTCACCCTCTCGTCGGCGAGGGCGAGCTCGGCCGGGTCGTTCGTCGCCAGGACGACGCTGCCGCGGCCCCGCTGCTCGGCGACGATCGCCGCGACGGCGCGGTGTCCCGCCTCGTCGAGGTTCGAGCCGGGCTCGTCGAGGAGGAGGACCGCGGGAGAGGAGAGGACCGAGTAGGCGAGCTTGAGGCGCTGCCTCTGTCCCGTGGAGAGGAAGCGCGTCCGGATCGAGCGGAGGCGCCTCGGGTCGAGGCCGACGGAAGCGATGCGCTCCTCGAGCTCCTCCCGCGTCGGCAGCCGCCCTGCGACGCGGGCGAAGAACTCGAGGTTCTCGGCCGGGGTCAGCTCGCCGTAGAGGGAGAGGTCCGGCGCGCACCAGCCGATCGCGCCCGCCGCCTCGCGGACGCCGATCCGCGACCCGGGCCGGCCGGCGTCCTCCAGCCGGACGCTCCCGGCGGAAGGGCGGAGGAGGCCGGCGAGGACCTTGACGAGCGTCGTCTTGCCCGAGCCGTTCGCGCCGGCGACGCCGAGGACCCTCCCCGGCTCCGTCGCGAACGAGAGCGGGCCGAAGACGCGGCGCGGCCCGAACGAGCGGGAGACGTTCTCGGCGACGAGACGCACGGGCGGGGAGGATACAGGGCGGGCGGAGGGAGCGCGCGTCGTGGAGAATCGGCCGGTGCGCGCCCTCCTCCTCGGCTTCCCGCTCTTCCTCCTGATCGCCCTCTGGAGGGCGACGCTCCGGATCCGCCTCGTCGGCCGCGAGCACCGCGACGCGATCGAGCGTTCGGGGCGCCCGGTCCTCCACGCGATCTGGCACCAGCGGATGGTCGCGGGAATCTTCCGGTTCCCGTACGAGGGCGTCGTGACGATGGCCTCGAGGAGCCGCGACGGCGACGTCATCGCCGGTTTCCTCTTCTGGTGGGGCTATCGCGTCGTCCGCGGCTCGTCGTCGCGCGGCGGGAGCGAGGCGCTCGCCGAGATGGTCGCGGCGCTGAAGGGGACGACGCGCGGGGCGGCGCTGACCCCCGACGGCCCGCGCGGACCGGCGCGTCGCTGCAAGACCGGGATCCTTCGCCTGGCCGAGGCCGTGGACGCCCCGATCATGCCGGTCGGCGCGTCGTCGACGCGCCCGAGGTTCCTTCGCTCCTGGGACCGCTACCTCGTTCCGATGCCGTTCTCGCGCTGCGCGGTCGTCTTCGGCGAAGGGCTCCGGCGGGCGGAGGGGGAGAGCGACGAGGCGTTCCTCGCGCGCGTCGACGCGGCGATCGACGCGATGACGGACGAGGCCGACCGGCTCTGCGGCGTCGTCGGGGCGCCGCGGGAACGGGAGCCGAAGGCACCCGCGGAGACGAAGGAGGGGACGGCGTGACGACGCTCCCGGTCAATCTCGACGACGTGAAGGCCGCCGCGGCGCGCATCGCGTCTCACGTCCACCGGACCCCGGTCCTGACGTCACGGACGGCCGACGCCGCCTGCGGGGCACGGCTCTTCTTCAAGTGCGAGACGTTCCAGCGAGTCGGGGCGTTCAAGGCGCGCGGCGCGTTCTCGCGCCTGACGCTCCTTTCCCGGGAGGAGATGCGGCGCGGGGTCGTCGCGTTCTCGTCCGGGAATCACGCCCAGGCCGTCGCGCTCGCCGCGCGCGACCTCGGCGTCCCGGCGACGATCGTCATGCCCGACGACGCCCCGGCCCTCAAGCTCGCTGCGACGCGCGGCTACGGCGCCGAGGTGATCCTCTACGACCGACGGAACGAGGACCGCGAGGCGATCGCCGGGCGGCTCGTCCAGGAGCGAGGGCTCACCCTCGTCCCCCCGTTCGACGACGAGGCGGTCATCGCCGGGCAGGGGACGGCGGCGCTCGAGCTCCTCGCGGAGGTGCCCGACCTCGACGTGCTCGTCACGCCCTGCGGCGGCGCCGGGCTCCTCGCCGGGACCGCGGTCGCCGGGACGGCGCTTCGGCCCGGCATCCGCGTCTTCGGAGTCGAGCCGGAGGCGGGCGACGACGTCGCGCGCTCGCTCCGGGAGGGACGGCGGGTCGCAATCCCGGTCCCGGAGACGATCGCCGACTCGCTCCAGACGACGCGGGTCGGCGAGCGGAACTTCGCGATCCTGCAGGCACTCGTCGAAGGGGTCCTCACCGTGAGCGACCTCGAGCTCCGCCGTGCGATGGCGTTCCTCTTCTCACGGATGAAGCTCGTCGTCGAACCGGGGGGCTCGGCCGCGGCGGCGGCGCTCCACGCGGGAAGGGTGCCCGCCGTCGCGGGCCGCCGGGTCGGCGTCGTCCTCTCGGGCGGGAACGTCGACGCCGCGCGCTTCGGCGAGCTGGTGGCCGGCCTTCCCGCCTGACGTTCAGCGGGAGAACGTGACGCCGACCGCGATGGCCCAGTAACCGGGCGCCACGTCGAAGCCGGCCTTCTCGAGGTCGGTGATGCTCGTCGGCTCGAGGAAGGTCCAGCGCGCGTCGAGGTGGACGGCGCTCGTCCGCGAGGGGCGGACGTCGATCCCCGCCCCGGCGTGGACGGCGAAGAGGGCCTCCGTCTTCGTGTCCGAGCCCGGGTTCCGCCCTTCCGGCTCGGCGCGGACGACGTGGAGGCCTGCGCCGGCGAGGAGGTAGGGCTGGAGACGCCGGCTCGGGAAGAAGAAGAGCTGGCCGGTGCCGGTGACGGGCACTTCCGTCAGGCGGAGGAGCGGCCCCGTGTCGTCGCCGAGCGACTCACGGCGGACACCGAGGGAGCCCTCGAGGCCGAGAGAGCCGGTCAGGCGGTAGCGGACCTGGACCCCGGCGCCCCCGGACGGCGAGCCGGCGGAGCGGGCCTGCGTCAGCCCGAGACGGGCTCCGAAGCCGATCCCGGGGTCGGACCACGACTGCGCCGCGGCGGGCGCCGCGAGGGTCGCTGCGGCCAGGCCGAGGAGCGCTGCGGACGGAAAGGAAGGCCTCACGCGGTCCAGATGGTAACGGCACGGGCCGTCCGAGGGGCGATCGTCGATAATCGCGGGACGTGAGCCGAAGGAAGAGCTGGCAGGAGGACCTGATCCCGGTTGCGGTCGCGGTGCTCGCCCAGGTGGCGATGCTCCGGTTCGTCGATTGGGCGAACGCGAACCTCGCCACCCAGCCGATCGCGCGGCAGTGGTACGACCACCGGTTCTACTTCGCGCCGCAGCTGCTGGGCATCCTGATCCTCCTCCTCCTGCTGCGCGCGTTCCGGAGCTTCCTGCGCGAGCAGGGGGTGAGGGTCCGCGATTTCCTCCGCTCCGCCGTCGTCGTCCTCCTCCTGGCGATCCTCGTCGTCGTCGCGGTCCACCTCGATCAGCTCGTCGCCCTCCTGGGACGGTTCGTCCCGGCCGCCGCCGACGCCGCGCGGTACCTCCGGCGGGCGCCCGTCTACGAGCTCCTCTCGCGATACAGCCTCGCCCGGCTCGGGGTGGACCTCGTTGCCGTCGGGCTCTTCCTTCTCATGCTTCGGGCTTCCCGTCCGAAGAGCCCGGACCTCGTCGCCGCGCGGGAGGCATTCCGGGCCGGGGACTTCGCTCGGGCGGGCGAGCTCTACCTGAAGCTCGGGAACGTGGACGAGGCGAAGCGCGCGTTCCGCAAGGCGAAGCTCCCGGCGCGAGTCGCCGCGCTGGAGCTTCGGCAAGGGAACGCGCGCGCCGCGGCCGAGCTCTGGGAGGAGGCGGGCGATGCCTGGGCCTGGGAGGCCGCCCGCGCCTGGGAGGCCGCCGGCGAGCCCGCGAGGTTCGAGGCCGCGCGCGGTCGCGCGCTGGTCGAGGCACGGCAGTCCGCCCGGTGGGACCGCCTCGCCGAGGTGGCGGAGTCGGCCGGAGACCGGGCCGGCCTCGCGGACGCGACGAGGAGGATCGCGGAGGGCGCCAAGCCCGGCGGCCGGAACGCCCTCTGGAAGCGCGCCGCGGAGGCGGCTCGCGCCGCAGGCCGCACGCTCGAGGCTGCCGAGGCCTTCCGCTTCGCGGGAGAGCCGCTCGAGGCGGGGCCCCTCTTCCTCGAAGCCGGCCGGCCGCAGGACGCGGCGCGCGAGCTCGAGCGCGGCGGAAATCTCGCCGGGGCCGCCGAGGCCTGGTCTCTCGCGGGACAGCCAAAGACCGCCGCCGAGCTGCGGGCCCGGGACCTGGAAGGCCAGGCCGACTGGAGCGGGGCGGCCGACGCCTGGGAGGAGGCCGGGAACTGGGAGAAGGCCGCGCTCATGTTCGAGCGGGCGATTCGGCCCGCGGACGCGGCGCGGGCGTTCGACCGCGCGGGCCGGCACGAGCGCGCGGCGGCGCTCTTCCAGAAGGCGGGCCTCCTCGCGGAGGCGGCGGCGGCGTTCGAGGCGGCGGCGAAGCCCGAGGCGGCCGCGGCGATCTACAAAGACCTGCGCGACTGGGAGCGCTCCATCACCCTCTACCGCGCCTCGGGGCGCTTCGCCGAAGCGGCCCAGCTCCTCCAGGAGCAGGGGAGCTTCGAGGAGGCGACCTCGCTCTTCCTTCGCGCGGGCCGGAACCTCGACGCGGCGCGCAGCGCGCTCCGGAACGGCTCGCGAGAGAAGGCCTGGGACCTCCTGACGACGGTTCGCCGGGCCGACGCGGGCGTCGCGGAGGTCTTTCTCGAGCTCGGCGAGGCTCATCTCGCGAACGGCGAGCCGAAGGACGCCGTCCACGTCCTCCGGGAGCTCCTCGGCCACAAGCCGGTCGACGCGGCGACGATCGAGGCGCAGGAAGCGTTCGCCCGCGCCCTCGAGGCGACGGGCGACCTGGCCGGCGCGCACGCGAAGCTGACCCAGATCGCCGACGTGCAGCCGGGGTTCCGGAATGCCTTCTCCCGGGCGGTTGCGCTCGACCGGCGCCTCGCCGAAGGGGGCGTCCCGCTCGCCCCGGCTGTCGAGACCTCCTCCCCGGTCCCCGCGTGGCCGGCGGCGACGAAGAGCGGTTCGTCTCTGGCCCCGCGCACGGGCCGGGACCCTTCGGGAACCTTCCAGGCGATGGCGACGCCCGGCGGGATCGCGGCGGCCGACCGACCCGAGGCGCGCTACGAGATCGTCGCGGAGGTGGGCCGAGGCGGGATGGGGATCGTCCACAAGGCGTTCGACCACAAGCTCGAGCGCCACGTCGCCCTCAAGATCCTTCCCGGGCAGCTCTGGGGCGACGAGACGGCGATGCGGTACTTCATTCGCGAGGCGCGGGCGATCGCCGCGCTCAAGCACCCGAACATCGTCGGTCTCTACGATTTCGGGGAGGGCTTTGGAAGCGCCTACCTCGCGATGGAGTTCCTGGAGGGGCCGAACCTCCAGACGCTCCTGAAGAACGACCCGGAGCGCCTGAAGAAGAGCTGGCGCGACTATTTCGTCCAGTCCTCCCGGGGGCTCGCGGCCGCGCACGCCAAGGGGATCCTCCACAGGGACCTGAAGCCGGCGAACCTCGTCCTGGACGAGCACGGGATCCTCCGGATCCTCGACTTCGGCCTGGCCCGGCCGGAAGCCGATTCCGGCTCGACCTCGAAGCTGATCGGGACGCCGGCCTTCTTCCCGCCGGAGGTCCTGCGGGGAGAGGCGGCATCTCCCGCTTCGGACGTCTACTCGCTCGGCGCCACGTTCTACACGCTGGCCGCCGGCCGCTGGCCGTACGTCGGCGACGACGTCCTCGTCGCGCGTCTGGAGAGGGACCCCGACGACCCGCGGCCGTTCGCCCCCTGGCTCCACGAGGACGAGGTGCTCGTCCTGCTTCGGTCGATCTCGAGGCACCGTCCCGAGCGGTTCCAGGACGGCGGCGAGCTGCTCGGCGCCCTCCTCAGCCTCGAGGCCTGAGGCGCGGTCGCTCCGCCCGAGCGGAGCCGGGCCGCCCCCGCGCCCCGGCGGAAGCCTCCGGGACGTCGCCCTTCACGAAAGGAGGGAGGATTCCCTTCGCGAGGCATCGCGCGAAGAGGGCGGGGCGCTTCGAGCGGAGCCAGGCGCCGAGGGCGGCTCCGTCGTCGAAGCGGACCTTCTCCGGAGCCTCCGCGCTCGTCCCCTCGCAGCCGTCGACGTCGTAGTCGCGGCAGAGGGTCGGGCGGTCCTCGTAGACGCCGCAGAGGCCGTTCGGCAGCAGGTTCTCGCAGTCGGCCGGGAAGAGGACGAACCAGTCGCCGTCGTGCGATTGGTAGACCGAGACGTTCCTGTGGTAAACGAGCCAGAGCGCGGTCGAGACGCCGCTCACGGTCACGGGGCCGTCGATGCCCACCGCGACGTACCGGCAGCATTTGCCGCAGGGCGGGCAGACCGTGGCGGGATCGGGAGGGGCGGAGAGGGTCGGCAGCTTCGGCAGGCTCGGCATCGAAGGCGGGAGTTTCCACGGGAAGGGGGAGAAATGAAAGCGGCTCTTCTGGCGTCCCACGGCGGCAACGAGGTCCTCTCCATCGGGTCGCTCCCGGACCCGGTTCCCGGTCCCGGCGAGGTCCTCGTGAAGATCTCGGCGGCGGCGCTCAACCGGCTCGACCTCTTCGTGAGGAACGGGATACCCGGCGTCCCGGTCGCGTTCCCTCACGTTCCCGGGGCCGACGGCTGCGGGACGATCGAGGCGCTCGGCGACGGGGTGCGCGACGTCGCGGTCGGGGACCGGGTCGTCCTTCAGCCGGGCCTCTCGTGCGGGAGCTGCGAGTTCTGCCGGGACGGCGAGCGGAGCCTCTGCGTCGGCTACGGGATCCTCGGGGAGCACCGCTCCGGCACGCTCGCGGAGCGGATCGTCGTGCCGCGCGCGAACGTCTGGAAGGCTCCGGCCCACCTGACCGATGAGGAAGCCGCGGCCTTCCCGCTCGCCGCGATGACCGCCTGGCGGATGCTCGTGACGCGGGCGGCGCTCCGGCCGGGGGAGAGCGTCCTGATCCACGGGATCGGCGGCGGGGTCTCGGCCTACGCGCTCCAGATCGCGAGGCTCGCGGGGGCGTCGCTCGTCATCGCGACGTCGGGAGACGAGCGGAAGCTCGAAAGAGCGAAGGCCCTCGGGGCCGACGTCGTCCTCGACTACCGGTCGACGGACGTCGGGAAGAAGGTCCGCGAGCTGACCGGCAAGCGCGGCGTCGACGTCGTCGTCGACTCGGTCGGCGCCGCCACCTGGCGGGCCTCGCTGACGGCGGCGGCGAAGAAGGGGCGGATCGTCACGTGCGGGGCGACGAGCGGTCCGAACCCCGAGGAGGAGATCCGCATCATCTTCTGGAAGCAGCTCTCGATCCTCGGCTCGACGATGGGGACGGATTCGGAGTTCGCGGCGCTCCTGCGGGCCGTGGAGGGCCGGCGCATCGTGCCGGTCGTCGACGCGGCGTTCCTCCTCGAGGACGTCCGCGCGGCCTACGAGCGCCTCGAGTCGGGAGCCGGATTCGGGAAGGTCGTCGTCCGGATCGCGCCGTAGGCCCCGTCAGGGACGTCGGGCGAAGAGCAGCCCCGCCCAGACCTTCGGGTCGACGAGGACCCCTTCGCGCGCGCGCCTCTCGAGGAACGCCTCCGCTTCGGCGAGCGGCACCTCTCGCACCGTGATCCTCTCGCCTTCGACGCCGCCTCCAGGCCCGACGCGCTCGAGCTCGCGGGCGCGGAAGAGGGTGACGATCTCGGAGGTGACTCCGGCCGAGGGAGGGCCCTCGGCGATCCGCTCCATCGAGCGCGCGGCCCAGCCGGTCTCTTCGACGAGCTCCCGGCGCGCGGCCTCCTCGAGGGGCTCGTCCGCGGGGCTCTCGTCGTCCCCCGCGAGGCCGGCCGGCAGCTCGAGGACGATCGCGTCGACCGCTTCCCGCCGCTGCTCGACGAGGAGGAGGTCGCCCGCGGGGGTCACGGCGACGACGAGGACGATCCCGCGGATCCCGGGCCGCTCGACGAACTCCCAGCCGTTCCTCGAGACGAGGCGGAGGTAGCGGCCCGCGTGGAGCTCCCTCACGCGGGGACCCGGAGCGAGAAGACGGACCCGCCCGCCGGTCGGTTCCGGGGCTCGACGCGCATCTGCCCTCCGTGAGCCGCGGCGACCGCGGTGACGACCGTGAGCCCGAGGCCCGTCCCGGGGATCCGCTCCGACCCGGCGAAGCGCTGGTAGGCGGCGCCGATCCGGTCCTTCACCGAGTCGGGGAAACCGGGACCCGAGTCGGCGACCCGGAAGACGAGCCAGGGGGACCCGCCGTCCTCCTCCACGGCCACCGAGACCCGGACGTCTCCTCCACGGGAGCTGTATTTCAGGGCGTTCGAGAGGATGTTCGCCACGGCACGGCGGAAGCGGCCGGCGTCGAGGGCGACGAGGGGGAGGTCGTCGGGGAGGTCGATCGAGAGGTCGACCCGCCGCGCCGCGGCCATCCATCGTGCTTCCTCGAACGGCTGGGCGAGGACGGCGACGACGTCCTCGGGCCGTCGGGTGGCGGGGGTGTCCCCCGTCCGGTAGACGAGGAGCGCGTCGTCGATCATCCCCGCGAGCGAACGAGCGGAGGCCATCGAGGTCCGGAGGAGGCGCTCGAGGCGGTCGTCGCCGGCGATCCGCTCGAGGGAGAGCTCGAGGGAGGCGAGGACGGCCGCCAGGGGGTTCTTCAGGTCGTGAACGAGCATACTCAGCAGTCGCTGGCGATCGTTGTCGGCGCGCTCGCGCAGGCGCTGCTCCTCCGCGAGGGCCAGGAGCTTCTCGGCGAGGCTCTGGTAGAGGCGGGCGGCGCGGACCGCGAGAGCGAGCTGGTCGGCGACGAGGGTCAGGAAGCGGATCTCGTCCGGCGGGAACGGCCTGGAAGCGGTGAACGTGAGCCCGAGGCAGGCGACGACCTCGTCGTCGACGACGACCGGCAGGAGGACGCCGCTCGACGCCCCGAGCCGGAGCAGGGCGTCGGTCGCGTCGTTCGGGAGCGCGTTCGTCGCGTCGCGGACGACGAAAGGCTCCCGCGCGCCTTCCACCTTCCTGAAGATCTCGGACTCCCGCGTCAGCCAGTCGGCGCCGACAGGGGACGGGATCTCGGGCAACGAGCGCCATGAGTGGCGCAGGACGTACGCCGTCCTCGCGTCGTCCGGGAGGAAGAGCGCCGTCGTCCGCGCGCCGGATCGGCGGCCGACGATCGACAGGGCCGCCTCGAGGATCTGGTCGAGGTTCGTGACGTCGCGCGTCGCCGTCGCGATCGTCGCGAGGATCTCGTTCCGGTCGGCTTCGACCCGCAGCCTTTCCTGCGTCTCCTCCTCGTCCGTCAGGTCGGAGATGACGACCTGGGCGCCCCACGGGATCCCGTGGCCGTCGCGGAGAAGGAGCGCGCGCGCGTCCAGGGCCGATCGGCGTCCCTGCTGGGTCTCGGCGACGATCCGGACCCTGTGCCGCCCCCGGGCGAGGAGCCCCTCGTTCATCTCGCCGACGCTCTTCTCGGCGAAGGTCACGTCGGGGAGGATCTCGGAGAGGGGGCGGCCGACGACTTCGGCCCGGCTCCGCCCGATGAACGTCTCCGCTTCGGCGTTCAGGCTCGTCACGACGCCGTCGAGCGTCCGCGTGTAGACGATCACCGGGAGGTCGTGGAGGATCGCCTCGGTCTGGGCGCGCCGCCGGTGCAGGAGGAGGAGCCGCTCGAGTCGCATCCGGAGCACCGGAGCGTCCTCCGGCTCCCGGACCACCTCGAACGACTCGACCGAGGGGTGCCCGGCGATGATGTCGGGCGGCGCGCCTCCGGGCGGGATGACGACGAGGCACGGGAAGCTCCAGACCGCGGCGTCGTCGACGATCGTCCTCCCCGGCTCGGGCTCGCCCGGGCGGGCCACCCAGACGATCGGGCCGGGGAGCTCGGAGAGGCCCGGGGCCGATTCGAACGGCATCGGCTCCACGCCGAAGCCGGGCCCGCGGAGGTTCGTCGTCACCCACCCGACGGCGTCGGCGTCGCCGACGAGGCGAACGACGAAATGCCCCGACGCGGCGGTGGGGGAATACGGCATCGGCGCAGGAGCGGCGAACATCTCCTCATTCTCGTCCCCCGCACGCCTCCGGGTCCACATGCGAAGATGAAGCGTGCTCCGAAAAGCAGCGCTCCTCCTCGCCTCGCTGGCCGCGTCCGGCGCCTTCGCCCAGGGCCCGGGACTCGAGGCCTCCTACGTCCTCTCCGAAGGGAGGACCGTCGTCTCGCCCGCGGGGGAGCGGGCGAGCGCCGTCCGCGGCACGGTCGTCGTCCGCGACGGAGCGGCGCGATGGGACCTCGAGAGCGGGACCTTCCCGCGCTCTACGGCGAGCACGATCCTCCTCGGCCAGCGGGACGGCTGGCTCCTCGAGCGGGACGAGAGCGTGGCCGCCCGCGCGACGGCCGACGACCTGACGGCGCTCTGGGTGGCGGCCCCGGCCGGGGAGGAGGGGCCGTTCCGGAGCGCCGTCCGCGGGCTCACCATCGAGCCCCCGACGGCCGCCTCCGGGCCGACGTTCGAGGGGCGTCCGACGAGGCGACATCGGCTGACGGCGGTCTGGAACCTCGAGACCTCGACGCCCGGCCGCGTCTCGACGGCGCGCACCCGGCTCGTGGCCACGGTCGTCGCCGTCGAGGAGATCGGCGACGAGGTCCGCTCGCCGCTCGACGGGTTCGACCG
>Ga0209604_1001219_pt1 | contig 21391 bp, 23 predicted proteins | sample AD_UKC097_MetaG_FD_184405 | JGI IMG/M metagenome (GOLD analysis project Ga0209604, IMG submission 184405) | Active sludge microbial communities of municipal wastewater-treating anaerobic digesters from USA - AD_UKC097_MetaG (SPAdes) (version 2) | ecosystem: Engineered > Bioreactor > Anaerobic >... | reverse complement strand
CGCTTCTTCGACCGGGTATTTCGAGCGCGAGCATCGCCGCATGGAGGCGCAACTGCACGCCCACCTGCTGCACGTGGTGGGGGCCGACTTCGAGCGCGCGCGCACGGCGTTGCAGCGCTGGCGCCGGGCGCTGGCGCGCCACATCGACATCGAAAACCACCGCCTGCTGCCGCACCTGCCCGCGGGCGCACGCTGGCCGGCGCGCCTGTACCTGGCCGAGCACCAACGCATCGAGCTGCTGGCCGACGAATACGCCGAGCGCCTGGACGCGCTGCTGGCGCGCCCGCTGCGCAGTCAGCGCGCGCGCCGCCAAGCCGTGCTGGCGCTGCTGGACGCCGCGCACGCGCTGCGCCACCTGATCGAGCACCACCACCAGCGCGAGGAGATGGCGCTGGCGCATGAACTGCCGCTGGCCGTGCAGCAGGCCGCGTGGGCGCGCGGGTAACAAACCCTCGCCCAGCCGGGAAGGCGTGAGCCGGCGCCCCCGCTCCCTCGCCCCTTTGGGGAGAGGGCTGGGGTGAGGGGCCTGCGGGGCGTGCCGGGCCGCGCCGCCAGCCCCACCCCAACCCAAAAATGCTATCCAAACAATAGCTGCTGGCGCTGGATGCCATTGCGCCAGAGCCACTTTTTACCATCAACCCCAGGCCCGTACCCCGGCATCCGCCGGCGCCACGCTGGCCTGCGCCAGGCCACCCCGCTGTCGGCCCATTCCCACGACACCGCCGGCCAGCTTGTCGCCGGATTCGGGCGACAGCGACCGGCCTGTCGCCTTCGCTGACCGACAGGTCGGCCGCGTGGTGTGAAGTAGTGCACAGATGGCCGGGCCGACCGCCGCCTGGGCCACCTGGCACGGCCCCTGCATTCCTTCAGGGCGTGCGGCGACGCACACAACGTGAGTCTCCCAAGGTTTTCAACCCCAACCTGTTCTGAAGGACATTGACATGAAAAAGCTGCAAAAAGGCTTCACCCTGATCGAATTGATGATCGTGGTGGCCATCATCGGCATTCTGGCCGCCATCGCGCTGCCGGCTTATCAAGATTACGTGGTTCGTACCAAGGTCTCTGAAGGCCTGGTGCTGGCCGGCGCCGCCAAGACCGCCGTGGCCGAAACCTTCGCCACCCGCAACTCGGGTGCCGTGGCCGCTTACGTTGGCACGGGTCCTGCCGCCGCTGGTTCGTATGGCTATGAATTCACCGCCGGCGAGAAGGTCGCCTCCATCGCCATCGCCGCCATCGCCAACGTGACGGCGCCGGCTGCCAACGAGGGCCGGATCACCGTGACCTACGCCGGCCAACTCGCCACCGCCCTGACTGTGCCGATCCGGCTGACGCCCGGCAGCGGCGTGGTCAGCGCCACCACCGGTCTGCCCGCATCGCCGCTGGCCGTCGGTGCGCCGGTGGTCTGGGGCTGCACCAGCGCTGCCGCTGCGTTCAAGTACGTGCCGGCCAACTGCCGCTTCTGATCGCGCTGCAGGCGTCTGCGGGCAATCCCCGCAGTTGTTGGACTGGGCCGCCCTGTCGCACAGGGCGGCTTTTTCTCTAGATTTTTTTTGACAAGCGGACTTGGTGCGCGCATCGCGTTCGCGTTGGCAAAACGGATGATCAACGCATTGAGACGGCGGCAATTCCCTTCACAGATTTCGACCATCGCCAATCGAAAAGCACGCGAAATCAACTGGCACGAACTCTGCTGATCAGGTAGCAAGTTTGTCCCGGGAGCATCACATGAAGAAATTTCAGCGAGGTTTCACGTTGATTGAACTGATGATTGTGGTGGCAATCATCGGGATTCTGGCGGCAATTGCGCTACCAGCGTACCAGGACTACGTTATTCGCGCCAAGGTTTCGGAAGGGCTGGTGCTGGCGAACGCGGCCAAGACGGCGGTGGTGGAGACCTTCGCCTCGCGTGGTACCGGTGCCGTGGCGGCCTATGCCGGCACCGGGGCGCTAACTGCCGGTTCGTATCCCTATGAATTTACCGCCGGTGACAAGGTTGCTTCTATTGCTTTCGCGGCCATTGCCGACGTAGCAGCACCGGCGGCTGGCGACGGCGTGATCACGATTACCTACGCCGGTCAATTGGCAAACGTACTTGGTGCTCCGCTCCTCCTGACCCCGGGCAGCGGTGTCGTCAGTGCGACCACTGGCCTGCCGGCGTCTCCGATGGCGATCGGTGCGCCGGTGGTCTGGGGTTGTACCAGCACGGCTGCCGCGTTCAAATACGTGCCCGGCAACTGCCGCTTCTGACTGGACATTGGCTTCAGACCGCGAGATGGCGCTAGTTGAGGTCGGATTTTTCTCATTTCGTGGTCAAGCGCTCCGGCATCGCCGAAGTGAAGTATCGATACCGGATCGATACTCACCCATCATGAATCGTCTGAAGTTTGCCGGCCGCTACGCACTGCGCCATCTGCTGCTCTCGCTGGCGGTGGCCGCGCTGTCGGCGGCCGCGGTGTTCGGACTTTGGTACCCAATGCCCTGGCGCGCCATGCTGGGCGTGGGGGCGATCTATGGGCTGATCCTGGCGGTGGACGTGGTGTGCGGGCCGCTGCTGACGTTGATCCTGTCCAGCCCCAGGAAGTCGCTGCGCGAGCGGGTGGTGGACTTCAGCCTGATCGGCATCGTGCAACTGGCGGCGCTGCTGTATGGCCTGCACGCGGTGTGGGCCGCGCGGCCCGTGGTGCTGGGCTTCGAGGTGGACCGCCTGGTGGTGGTGACGGCCAACGAGGTTCAGACGGACCAGCTGGCCAGCGCGCCTGCCGGTTTGCGCCGCCTGCCGTGGTGGGGCGTGCAGCGCGTGGGCACGCGCCGGCCCAAGGACAGCGCGGAGATGCTGAAAAGCGTGGAGCTGGGCATGGATGGCATCTCGCTCGTGATGCAACCCGGCTGGTGGGCGCCGTGGCCAGATGCGCTGCCGGCGCTGCGCAAGCGCGCCAAGCCGCTGACCGAGCTGATCGCGCGCCGCCCCGAGCGCGCCGACGCCCTGCGCCGCGCCGCCGCCGACGCCGGGCTGCCGGTGGAGCGGCTGACTTACCTGCCGCTGACCAGCAGCAAGACGCTGGACTGGGTGGCGCTGCTGGATGCCAAGCTGGACGTGGTGGGCTGGGCGCCGGTGGATGGTTTTTGAGGCGCCCTGACATGGGCGCGCCTTCAAGCTGACGAAGGGAGAATGACCGGGTTGCGCTGTGGATGAGCGCGGGTCATTCGTCATGCCCGGCGCCGCCGGCGTCGTTGATCATGGTTCTGCCGTGACAGGGCCGGAGCGGGCATGCGCAGCAAGCCACTCGCCATCATGCGATGTTGTAGTAACATATCTACATTAACCCGCGTCAGCGAGGTGCCAGCATGACCACCACCCCAATCACCACCTTTTCGAGCCGCGAGTTCAACCAGCACGCCAGCGAAGCCAAGCGAGCGGCCAGCAAGGGGCCGGTGTTCATCACCGATCGCGGCCGGCCTGCCCATGTGCTGCTGAGCTTCGAGGACTATCAACGGCTCACCCGGCAGCGGCGCAACATTGCCGATGCGCTGGCCATGCCGGGCGCGGCCGACGTCGCGTTCGAGCCGCCACGCCTGCGCATCCCGGCCCGGCCGGCCGATTTCTCATGATGTTCGTGCTGGACACCAACGTGGTGTCGGAGCTGCGCAAGGTGCGGGCGGGCAAGGCCGACGCGAACGTGGCGGCCTGGGCGCAAGGCGTCGATGCCGCCGATCTGTTCGTGTCGGCCATCACCATCCTGGAGCTGGAACTGGGCGTGCTGGCGATGGAGCGCAAGGATGCGGCCCAGGGCGCCCTGCTGCGTGCGTGGCTGGAGCAGCAGGTATGGCCCGAGTTCGCGGATCGCACGCTGCCGGTGGACGCAGCGGTGGCGCTGCGCTGCGCCCGGCTGCACGTGCCCGACCCGCGCGCCGAGCGCGATGCGCTGATCGCGGCCACGGCGCTGGTGCATGGCATGACGGTGGTGACGCGCAACGTCGCGGATTTCAGGCCCATGGGGGTGGACCTGCTCGATCCGTGGGAGGTGGCGCGGCGCTGATGGTGGGGAAACGCGGAACTGCACAATGGGTTGCGCATGTCCGCGGCGGCTGCTTCGGGGCAGGTCGCGCGTTCGGTGCCATCGCTTGAACACGTCACCCATGGGCCTAGAATTCACCGCATGCCGCCCGCCGCTTCCCTTCATCCCATCAGCCTGGCCACGGCCGCGGTGTTGACCGGGCGCAGCATGCGCACCTGGCAGCGCCGCATCGAGGAGGGCGCGGTGCCGCGCCTGGGCGATGGGCGCGGGGCGCTGGTGCCGTTTTCGGCCGTGCGGCCGGCGCTGGCGCTGGCGCTGACCGACGAGGAGGTGCGGTTGCTGGTGCGCGCCGACCAGGGCGACGGGGCGGCGCAGGCCGAGGTGGGCGCGCGGTTTGCCCTGGCGGCGCTGCAAGAGGCCGAAGCCGGCCGGGGTGGCGATGCGCTGGTGGCGCCGGATGCGGCGGGGGGGGGGGCAGCCTGGTGCCTGCGCTGCATTTCCTGCGGCAGGCGGCCCAGCAGGGTCAGGCCGACGCCATGCACTGGCTGGGCGTGCTGCACGCGGCCGAGCTGGGCGAGGGCGACGGCCACGCGCTGGCGCTGATGTGGATCGCCAAGGCGGCGGCGCATGGGCATGTGATTGCGCAGCAGCAACTGGCCGGGCTGCTGCCGGGCCGCACGGCCGGCATCGATTGACCCGCAATCTCTATTTTTGATAGCTGCTTGCGCTTGCTGGGCGGGCGATAGAGCCCGATTTGGCTTGTAATCAATGCTGGCTCAGGTCGACGCCGACTCAAAGCGTCGGATGCGTGCCAGCGCGTCGGCCATGCGCTCCTTGGCGGTCACCGTGTCGTGGTCGAATTGCAGGCCCACCCAGAAGGAGTCGGAGGTGCCGAAGAACTTCGACAGCCGCAGGCCCGTGTCCACGGTGATGGCGCGCGTGCCCGCCACGATGTCGCCGATGCGCCGCTGCGGCACGCCGATCTCCTTGGCCAGCCGGTATTGGGTGATGCCCATCGGCTCCAGGAACTCGTGCAGCAGGATTTCGCCGGGGTGCGGCCATTTGACTTCGCGGGCCATGATGAACTCCTTTCAGACCGAAAACGGCGGTTGAATGCGCCAAACAGGGCCGCTGGCCAACGCCGTGATGAACTTCAGTGGTAATCGACGATCTCCACGCCCCGGGGGCCTTCGGCAGTCCACGCGAAGCACACGCGCCATTGGTCGTTGATGCGAATGCTGTATTGCCCCTCGCGGTCGCCCCGCAGGGCTTCCAACCGGTTGCCGGGCGGTATCCGCAGGTCGTCGAGTCTCGCGGCCCGATGGAGCATCGCCAGCTTGCGCAGAACAACCGCTTCGATGTTGACGAAACGCCGGACGCGTCGGCCATCGAACAGGGCCTGGGTATCGGCACACCCGAAGGACTGGATCGCCATGCACAAATACTATCTTGAGACGATAGTATCGTCAAATGATAGTAAACCAATGAAGGTCAATGCCGATCAAACCGCTTCTATTGTGATAGCTTACTGCGCTTGCTGGGTGGGCGCTAGAGCCCGATTTGGCTTGTAATTCTCAATCGCGCGTGACGCGCAGCACTTCTTCGCGGCTGGTGATGCCGGCGGCGATCAGGCGTTCGCCGTCGTCGCGCATCAGGCGCATGCCCCTGGCCAGGGCGGCGGCGCGTACGTCGGCTTCGGCGGCCTGGCCGTGGATGCGGGCGCGGATGTCGTCGTCCACCACCAGCAGCTCGAACACGCCGGTGCGGCCCTGGTAGCCGGTGTGGCCGCAGGTTTCACAACCTTTGCCGGAACAGGCGGTGCACAGCTTGCGCACCAGGCGCTGCGCCAGCACGCCCAGCAGGCTGGACGACAGCAGGAAGGGCTCGACGCCCATGTCGGTCAGGCGGGTGACGGCGCTGGCGGCGTCGTTGGTGTGCAGGGTGGCCAGCACCAGGTGGCCGGTCAGGCTGGCCTGGATGGCGATCTGCGCGGTTTCGATGTCGCGGATCTCGCCGATCATCACGATGTCCGGGTCCTGGCGCAGGATGGCGCGCAGCGCGCGCGCGAAGGTGAGGTCGATCTTGGGGTTGACCTGGGTCTGGCCGACGCCGGGCAGCTCGTACTCGATCGGGTCTTCCACCGTCATGATGTTGTGGTGCGCCGCGTCCAGCCGCGCCAGGCTGGCGTACAGCGTGGTGGTCTTGCCGCTGCCGGTGGGCCCGGTGACCAGGATGATGCCGTGCGGCTGGGCGATCAGGTGCTCGAACTTGCGCAGCACGTCGCCCTGCATGCCGACCGCCTCCAGGCTGATGCGCTGCTCGGACTTGTCGAGCAGGCGCAGCACCGCGCGCTCGCCGTGGGCGCTGGGCAGGGTGGAGACGCGCACGTCGATGGCGCGCGTGCCCAGGCGCAGGCTGATGCGGCCGTCCTGCGGCAGGCGCTTTTCGGCGATGTCGAGGTCGGCCATGATTTTCAGGCGCGAGATCAGCGCCGCGTGCAGCGCGCGGTTGGGCCGCACCACCTCGCGCAGCGCGCCGTCGACGCGAAAGCGCACGCTGGAATGGCGCTCGTAGGGCTCGATGTGGATGTCGCTGGCGCCGTCGCGCGCGGCCTGCGTCAGCAGGGCGTTGAGCATGCGGATGATGGGCGCGTCGTCGGCGGCTTCCAGCAGGTCTTCCACCGCCGGCAGCTCCTGCATGATGCGCGACAGGTCGGCGTCGGACTCGACTTCGCTGACCACCGCGGCGGCGCTGGATTCGCTTTGCGCATAGGCGTGGCTGATGCGCTGGGCCAGCGCGCCGGCGTCGAGCGCCTGCAGCACCAGTGGCGGCTCGCCGCCGCCGTGGCGGCGCAGCACTTCGCTCAGGGCGCCGGGGTCGGGCGCGCCGCCGTGCCACAGCGTGCGCTGCCCGCCGCCTTCTTCCAGCAGCAGACCGGCGGTGCGCGCGAAGGCGTAGGGCAGCGGGTAGCGCATGGCCGCGGCTACGGCTTGCTGAAGGTGGTGCCGCCGCCGGGGTCGCTGTGTTCGCCGGCGGCCGGACGGATCAGCGGCGGCGGCGGCGCCGGGCGCGTCCAGGCGGCCGGGTTGACCGGCTGCACCGCCGGCAGCACCGGCGCCTGGTTGATCTGCAGCACGCTGCTGGGCTCGGGCTGGCTGGCCGACTGGGCGGCGCGCATGTAGTCGTAGCGGTCGAGCGAGAAGGCTTCGGTGGCCGCGCCGTCGCGCACGATGACCGGGCGCAGAAACACCATCAGGTTGGTCTTGACGTAGCTGCGCGTCTGGTTCTTGAACAGGTTGCCCAGCAGCGGGATGTCGCCCAGGCCGGGCACCTTGTCCTCGCCGGTGGCGAACTGGTCTTCCAGCAGCCCGCCCAGCACCACCACCGAGCCGTCGTTGACCAGCACGCTCGATTCGATGGCGCGCTTGTTGGTGATCGGCCCCTGCGACGAGCCGACCGAGCTGGCCACCACGCTGGAGGTTTCCTGGTAGATCACCATCTTGATGGTGCCGTCTTCGCTGATCTGCGGGCGCACGCGCAGCGTCAGGCCGACGTCCTTGCGCTCGAAGGTCTGGAACGGGTTGACGGAGGTGCTGCTGCTGCCGGTGTTGGTGTAGCTGCCGGTGACGAAGGGCACGTTCTGGCCGACGATGATCTTGGCTTCTTCGTTGTCCAGCGTCAGCAGGGTGGGCGTGGACAGCACGTTGCCGGCGCCGCTGCTCTGGATGAAGTTGGCCAGCAGGCCCAGGGTGCGCGAACCCAGCGCCAGGTTGAAGCCGGTGTTGGGGACGGCTCCCGCCAGGTCGGAGACGTTGCCGCTGCTGCGGTAGCCCAGCACCGCCGCCGCGATGTCGAAGATGTTGGTGGTGCTGCCGCCGGTGGCGCGGGTGGTCGAATAGTTGGTGCCGATGACGCCGATGGTGCTGCCGTTGTTGCGCAGCACGCTCTGCCACTGCACGCCGAAGTCGGCCGCCCGGTCGGCGCGCACCTCGGCGATCAGGCTTTCGACGAAGACCTGGGCGCGGCGCTGGTCGAGCTTGTCGATGACGGCGCGCAGCTCGCGGTACACCGGCTCGGGCGCGCTGATGATGAGCGAATTGGTGGCCGGGTCGGCCTGGATCTGGCCGCCGGTGGACGGCTGGTTGGCGGCGCGGGCGTCGATCGTCGGGCCGCTGGCCAGGCCGTTGCCGCCGAGCGTGCCGCCGGCGGCGCTGAGCTGGGCCGTCAGCCCCTGGCCGGTGGCGGCGCTGGCGCTGGCGCCGCCACCCGCGGCGGCCGCGCCCGTCGCGCTGCTCTGGCCCGGCAGGGCCGCCAGCGCGGCGCGCAGCGTGACGGCCAGCTTGGCGGCGTCGGAATTCTTCAGGTACACGACGTGGATGTTGCCGCTGCCGCCATCGGGCCGGCGCGCCGGCGGCTGGTCGAGCTGCTCGATCAGCGTGCGCGCCAGCGCCAGCCGCGCCGGGTTGGCGGCGCGCACGACGATGGCGTTGCTGCGCGGCTCGGGCACCAGGGTGGTGCGAAAGCCGCCTTCGCTGCCGGCCAGCGCGGCGGCTGCCGCGGGCATGCCGGGCTGGCCCGGCACCGGCGCCGGGGTGGCGACGCTGCCGCCGCCGCCCGATTCGAGCAGGCGCGCCACCAGCGGCGCCAGGTCGGAGGCCACGGCGTGCTGCAGGCGCACCACTTCGACCCCGGTGGCGCCCGACACGTCCAGCGCGGCGATGATGCGGCCCAGCCGCTGCAGGTTGTCGCCGTAGTCGGTGATCACCAGCGCGTTGGTGCCGGGCCCGACGTTGATGGTGTTGTTGGGGCTGATCAGCGGGCGCAGGATGGGCACCAGGTTGTTGGCGTTCTCGTGCGTCAGGCGAAAGATCTGGGTCTGGATCTGGCCGCCGCCGCGCACCGCGCCGGCCGACACGCTGCCGCCCTGCAGTTTGGCCTCGCCCTCGGGCAGCACCAGCACCATGCCGGCGTTTTCGACCAGCGCAAAGCCCTGGGTGCGCAGCTGGGCGCCGAACAGGCGCAGCGCCTCGGCCGGCGACACCGGGGTGGTGCTGGTCAGCGTCAGGGTGCCCTTCACGCGCGGGTCGACCACCACGTTGCGGCCGGTCAGCGTGGCCATGGTGCGCGCCACGGCGTCGATCTCGGCGTTGGCGAAGTCCAGCGTGACCTTGCCGCCGCTGGCGGCTGGCGTGGCGGCTTGCTGTGCCTGGCTGGGGGCCAGCGGCAGCGCGCCCGCCAGCGCCAGCAGCAGGGCGGGCAGGCGGTGCGGGCGGCGCGCGCCGGACGGCAAGGGTCGGCGGGACAGGCGTGGCATGGGCGGGGTCGGAGGCAAAGCGTGTTGCACTGTAGCAAATGGCGGCGCGGACAGGCGCCGCTCAGCCGAAGGACATCAGGGCCCGATCGCCCTGGCGGCGGCCGAGCAGGTTGAGCAGGTTGGCCAGCGCCGCTTCCAGGCCGGGGTCGGCGCGCGCTTCGCCGCTGTAGCGCAGGCGGCGGCCCACCCATTGGCCGGAGCCGGTCAGGCGCAGCGGGCCTTCCAGCGTGGACAGGGTCAGCGTCGGCGTATCGCCGCCCTGCAGCTGCACGCGGTACGAACCCAGGGGTTGCACGGTGGCCACGCGCGAGGACAGCTGGCGCAGCGTCAGTTCGGCGCCGCCCTGCAGGCTGGCGCGGCCGGCCTGCCAGTGCAGCGACAGCGCCTGCGTGGTCAGGTTCAGCTCGCCCTGCGGCTGCAGGGTGTTGAACGGTGTGCCCAGGCCGGCCAGCAGGGCCGCCGGCCAGACGCTGTGGGCGTCGGCCAGCGCCAGCGCGGCGCCGCCCCAGCGCGGGCTCAGGCGCAGGCCCAGCGGGCCGGACGGGGTGCAGCAGTCGGCGCGCAGTTGCAGCGCCAGCGCCCCCCAACCCGGCCGCAGGCGCCAGTGCACGCGGCCGGGCAGGGCGCTGCGGTCCTGGCTGCCGGCGCCGCCGGTCAGCAGCAGGCGCGCCGAGCCGCCCCACAGGCTGCCCTGGGCGTCGGTCAGTTGCACCATGTCGCCGCTGGCGCGGGCGACGCCGGCGGCCAGCCAGCGCGCCGGCGCCGCCAGCAGCCCGACCAGCAGCAGGCCCAGCAGCGCCCCGACCAGCGCCCAGCCCCAGGGCGCGCGGGGCGGCGGCGCGGCGGCGCCGGCAGGGCGCGGCGCGGGCGCGAGGCGCTTCATGGCAGCGCCAGCGTCAGCGTGCCGTTCCAGCGCACCGGCGCGCCGGGAGCGTTGTCGCCGGCGCGCGTGAGCCGCGCTTCGACCGTGTTGGCGCGGGCGTTGGCGCGGGCGTCGGCCAGCCACTGCGCCAGCGCCTCGGCGCTGGTCTGGCGCAGCACCAGGGTGGCGCGCTCGCCCACCACGCTGAGCTGGGCGCTGTCGCCCAGGCGCTGGCGCACCGAGCTTTCGAGGGCGCGCAGCGCCTCGTCATGGCCCAGGCGGGGCAGCGCCTGCAGCGCCTGCGCTTCGGCGCGCAGCCGCTGCAGCTGCTCGGTCTGCGCCGCCAGCGTGGCGCGCTGCGCCTCGGCCTGGCGCAGCGTGCGCAGCGCCGGCGCGACGGCCAGCAGCCACAACAGGGCCAGGCCCAGCACGGCGGCGGCCAGCAGCACCAGGCGGCGCTCGCGCGCGGCCAGGCGCGCCCAGGCCGCGCCCAGGGCGCGCGGGCCGCGCGTGGGCGCCGCGGCGCTGGCTGGCGCGCTCATGCGCTGCCCCTCCGTGCGTTGCGCGGCGGGATTCGCGCTTGGGAACGGCCCGTCGCGCTCATGGTGCGCCCTCCTGCCGCAGCACCGCGGTGTCGCCTTCGGTCCGCAGGTGCAGGCCCAGCGGGCGCAGCCTCGGGTTGGCTTCGGCCAGCGCGCCGGCGGCCAGCGTGAGGCCTTTCAGGCGCAGCTCGCCCGCTTCAAATTCGATAGCTGTCGGCGCTTGCTGGGTAAGCGCCAGCTGCCCAAAAGCCTGCAACATCGGTTCCAGGTCGCGGCCCGAGGCGGCGCCGGTGGCCTGGCGCAGGGCGGCCACTTCGCGCGCCATCTGCACGGGCGCGTCGACCACCACCTTGACCTGCGGGAAGGTGTCGGTCAGCAGCGCCTGCTGGGCCTGGCGCTGCGCCGCCAGCGCCTGGCCGGTGCGCCACGCCAGCAGGTTGAGGCCGGCCAGGTTGACCAGCAGCAGCAGCGCCAGCGCCCAGCGCGCCGGCCGCCAGGCGGGGGCGTGCAGGAAGTCGCGCCACAGGGTGCCGGCGCGCCGCGCCGCGCGGGCGCGGCCGCCGCGGCTGAATTCGAGCTGCGCCAGGTCCCAGGGGCTGCGGCTGGCGTGCAGCAGGCGCTCGGCCGCCGAGCGGATGGCCACCGGGCGCTGGAACGCCTGTTCGGCCAGCGCCGCCAGCGCCGGCTCGGCCAGCAGCTCGGGCGCCGGGGCGTCGGCCGCCGCGGCGGGCAACAGGGCGGCGCTGCCGGTGCCGAAGGGCAGCGCCTGGGCGCCGCCGGGCACGCCGTCGCCGCTCATCAGCAGCCAGGGGCGTTCGGGCTCGCCGCTCAGCCACAGGCGGGTGGGGCCGTGCTGGGGGCTGAGTTCGGGCACGATGCGGGCGGGCGGGCGGCCGGCGGCATCGAGCGCCGCCAGGTGGGCGGCCAGCCAGGCGCGCTCGCACACCGCCACCCAGGCGCGGGCGCCGCCCTGGGCGCCGGGGGCGAGCGCCAGGTGCAGGCGGGCCGGCTCGTCGAGCAGCTGCTCTTCCAGCAGGCCTTCCAGGATGCTGCGCAGGCGCGGGGCGCCGGGGCCGACGCCGCGCGGCAGCTGCACCGCCTGCCACGACAGCCGCGCCGCCGGCACCACCGCCACCACTTCGACGCCGCGCCCGGCGGCCGGCAGCAGGGCCGGCGCGGCGCTGCCGTGCGCGCTCACGCCCTGGCCGTCGGCCGAGGTGGCGAAGGCGTAGTCGGCCGGCGGGCCCGGCGGCAGGGCGATCAGCAGCAGGCTCATGGGGGTCGCGGCATTGTAGGTGCCGCGTTCAGCCGCCGGCGGCGGGTGTGCCGAGCGCGCGGCGCTCGCGCCACAGGGTGCGCACCTGGCGCGTGCTGGGGTCGCGCTGCACGGTGGAGACTTCTTCCAGCGCCAGCTGGTCCAGCCGCAGCCGGCCGCGCACTTCGAAGAACTGCGTGCCCACCGCCACGCCGCTGGTGTCGGCGCTGCCGCCTCCGGGCAGCGGCACCAGCGCCAGCGCGCTGCCGACGTCCTTGAAGTGGCCGCGCTCGCGCGCCGCCACCAGGCGCTGGGCGGCGGCCAGGTCGAGTTCGGGCACGGCGGCGCAGATCACCTGCGCGCTGGCGGTGTTGAGGTTGACGCGCGTGGCTTCGCTGCCCTGGGTCGGCAGCAGGGTGACGTAGGGGCGCAGCGCCGCCAGCGTGGCCGGCGGCAGGCCCAGCCAGACCAGTTGCTCGAAGCGGCGCGGCAGCAGCGGCGCGTCGCCGCCGGCGCTGCCGGTCATGGCGGCCTGCGCGCGCGCCAGGTTGCGCTGCAGCGCACCCAGCTCGGCGGCGGGCAGGCCCAGCAGCTCGAACAGGCGCGCAAAGCGCAGCAGCGCCTGGCTCTGCGCGTGGCCGTCGCCGGTCACCAGGTTCATCACGTTCAGGCGCGACTGCAGGTCGATGATCTGGCCGGACAGAAAGGCTTCGCGGTCGGTGTCGGTGCTGGCTTCGCCGGCGGCCAGAAAGGTCGACAGCCGGGCTTCGGCCAGCGGCACGGCCCAGGGCTCGCCCAGGTGGTCGACCAGCCCCGATTCGCGCAGGTCGCCGGCCAGGATCAGCCGGCTCCAGTCGAGCGCGCCGTTCAGGATCCAGGCCGACTGGGCGCGCGCGCGCTCGGCCGCCTCCACCTCGACCCCGCGCCACTGGCGCCACAGGGCCCCGGCCGCCAGGGTGGCCACCAGGGCCACGCTGAGCATGGCCATCAGCAGGGCGGCGCCGCGTTCCTGGCCCCCACGCTTGCCCGCTGCGCGTGGTGCGCTGGCCTTGCAGGCCGCGCAGCCGTCAGAGCCAGCTGCTCTTCGGGCTGTCCAGACTCGCGCAGGCGAGTCTGGAGCCGCAGCCCTCAGCCCCTCAGGGGCCGCCGCCCGCCTTGGGAGCGGCCCGGCGGCGGGCGGGTGGCCCCCACGCTTGCCCGCTGCGCGTGGCGCCTGGTGGCGCGTCATGGCTGCGCTCCGCTGAAATCCGGCCGCACCCAGTCGAGCACCAGCGGGCCGGCCAGCGCCTGGCCTGCGGCCAGGGTGAGGAACAGGCGCACGCCGTCGGGCAGCAGCTGGGTGGCGCTGCCCGATTCGGCGCTGCTGGACAGTGGGTGCGTCCAGGCGTTGTGGCGGTAGTAGTGCAACTGCCAGTCGAGCGCGCGCGCGAGGGTGACGGCGCTGGCGCCGGCGGCGGCGGGCGGTTCGGTGTCGGACTGGCCCCAGTGCGCGGCGGCGTCCCAGGCGGCGGCCCAGGCGGCCTGCGACGCCAGCGGCGGCGATTGCCAGCGCTGCCACTGGCCGCTGGCGGGGCGGCGCGTCCAGGCCACCACGCGCAGGCCGGCGGCCGCGTCGCCGGCGTCGCTGCGGGTCAGGCGCAGGGTGCGGCCGTCCCAGGCCAGGCTGCGCTGGCTGGCCGGGCCGCTGGCGGGCGGCTGGCCGGGGGCGGCGGGGGCGGCGGGCCAGCTCATCAGGGCGTCGAGGTCGGCGCGCCACTGCGCCAGTCCGGCCTGCAGGGCCAGCACTTCGTCGGTGTGCTGCTGGGTGGACTGCTGCGCGCGCGCCATGGCGTCGATGCCGCGCCAGCTCAGCACGGCGATCACGGCGACCAGGCTGAGCGCCACCAGCAGCTCGATCAGGGTGAAGCCGCGCGGGCCGCGCAATGATGAGCCAAACCGGCAGCCAGCGCTTGCCAGGCTTGCGCCGTCAGCTATCGTAACAATAGCGTTCGAGGGTGGGTTGCCCACGGCCGGCATCAGTGGCGACCCACGATGGTGCTCAGGCGCAGCACCGGCACGCCGGCTTCGCTGACGGCGGCTTCGACGCGGCGGAAGTTGGGGTTGGGCGTGGGCCGCACGGCCTGCGTGACCAGGAACTGGCGCTCGGCCTGGGCGCAGGCCAGTTCGCTGTCGCCGACGGCGGGCAGCTGGCGCGCCAGGCGCAGCTCGGTCAGGCGGTTTTCGGCGCAGATCTGGGCCAGCAGCACCGTGCCCTGGCGGCCGGCGTTGTCGGTCAGCGCGGCGCTGGCCTTGAAGCCGGCGATCAGCGCGATGGCGGTGATGGCCAGCGCCACCAGCACTTCCACCAGCGTGAAGCCGGCGTCGGGCGGCGCGGCGGCGCGGCGGCGGCTCATGGCGTCAGCGGCGCGACGCCGAAGGGCCGCAGGCCGTCGCTGGCGATGCGCAGCGCCTGCGGGCTGTGCTGGTCGGGCCGCGTCAGCACCACCGCCTGCGCGTCGATGATCGGGTCGGGGCCCAGCAGCAGGGCGGCGTTGCCCAGGGCGCGGGTGCGCGCGTCCAGCCAGCCGGTGGGCAGCGGCGCGGCGCCGGGCGGCAGGCCGTCCCAGGCAAAGCCGCTGGCGGTGGCGCGCCAGCGCACCGGCACGCCGGCGGCGCGCGACTGCGCGCGGGCCGCTTCGAGCAGCGCCGCCAGCCGTTCGCCTTCGCGCGCCAGCGTGCGGCGGTCGCTGTCGGGCAGGGCCAGGCTGGCCAGCGCACTGCCGATGGCGACGATGGCGATCACCACCATCAGCTCGATGAGGGTGAAGCCGCGCCGGGATTTCATGCCAAAGTAGACTGTGGCGCCCGTCCATGCAGCGCCGGCAGCTCCTGTTTCAGGAGCGACCGGGGGCATGCTCAGCCCCGCCGGCGCCGCGCCGTGGCGGCGGCGCGCAGGCACCGGCCAGCCGCTCGGGCGAGCGCCTTCACTGCCAGCTGCCGATGTCGGCATCCTTGCCTTCGCCGCCGCTCTTGCCGTCGGCGCCGAAGCTCATCACGTCGACCTCGCCGCGGATGCCGGGGTTCAGGTACTGGTAGGGCTGGCCCCAGGGGTCGTTGGGCAGCTTCTCCAGGTAGGGCTTCCAGTTGCCGGGCGCGGGCGGTGCGCTGGGACGCTGCACCAGCGCCGCCAGGCCCTGCTCGGCCGTGGGGTAGCGCTGGTTGTCCAGCTTGTACAGCTTGAGCGCCTGCATCAGGTTGTGCACGTCGGTGCGGGCGGCGGTGGCGCGCGCGTCGTCGGTGCGGTCCAGCACGTTGGGCACGATCAGCGCCGCCAGCACGCCGATGATGACCAGCACCACCATCAGCTCGATCAGGGTGAAGCCGGCGGCGCGGCGCGCGCGGGCGGCGATGGGGGGCGAGAGGGTCATGGCGGGGGTCTGCAGGCGAGCTTCAATACAGCACGGCCGCGGGGGCGCCCGCCGCTGTCGTGGTCGGTGTGCCGGGCAGGGGCGCGAGCCGGCCTGCCTGCACATCCATGCGGCGCAGCCGCAGCGGGCGAGCGCTCCACGGCCGTGGTGGGTTCAATGATAATCCCCGACGATGACCGCGATCGCTGCCGCCACGCCATGACCCAACGGCTCGCTTCCCGCCTGGCCGTCGGCCTGCCGACCCTGCTGCTGTGGGCGCTGCTGGCCGGCAGTGCGCTGTGGTGGTGGCTGCGCGCCGGGCAGCCGGCGGCGCCGCAGCCGGCGCCGGTGGCGGGCGGCGCGCCGGCCGCGCGCACGGTGGACAGCGCCCAGGTGGCGCGGGTGCTGGGCGCCACGGCGGCGGCGCCGGCAGCGCCCGCCGCCGCGCCCGAACTGGGCGGTCGGGTGGTGCTCAAGGGCGTGGTGACGCACGGCGCGCGCGGCGCGGCGCTGATCGCGCTGGACGGCCAGCCGGCCCGGCCGCTGCGCGTGGGCGCCGAGCTGGAAGGGGTGGAAGGCGGCTGGCGCCTGCGCAGCGTGGCGCCGCATGGCGCGCTGCTGGCGGCAGCCGGTGGCCGCGAGCTGCGGCTGGAGATGCCGCCGCTGGAGCGGCGCAGCAGCGGCAGCGCGGCGGCGGTGCCTTCGCATCCGGCGCCGCCGGTGCCGGCCGGGCGCCCGGGAACGTCGCGGGCCGGTCCGATGGCACCCGTGGTGCCGACCCCGCCGACGCTGCCGGCCGGCATGGCGGTGTCGCCGCAGCCGCAGGCCTTTCCGGCGCCTGGCGCCGCGCCGGCGCAGTAGGCGGAATCTGGGGAGCGGGCGCCGGCCCTTGGCTGAAAGGCGCCGACAGCCATCAACGACAGCGCACCCGGGGCAGGGCCGAACCCCGCCTTCGCCCCGGCGGCGCCCTCGTCATCGAAGCTCGGCGCGCGCTTTTCCCATTCGCCTGCGCCGCCTTGGGTCAGGCGCGACTCAACGCTGCAGGAACAGCCGGTAGGCCGGGTTGTCGGTTTCCTCGACCCAGGGGTAGCCCAGCTCGGCCAGAAAGCGCCGGAACGCGGCGTCGTCGCTGGCCGGCACCTGCATGCCGACCAGGATGCGGCCGTAGTCGGCGCCCTGGTTGCGGTAGTGGAACAGGCTGATGTTCCAGCTCGGCTGCATCAGCGACAGGAACTTCAGCAGCGCCCCGGGGCGCTCGGGGAACACGAAGCGCAGCAGCCGCTCGTGCTGCGCCAGCGACGAGCGCCCGCCGACCATGTGGCGCACATGCTCCTTGGCCAGCTCGTCGTGCGTCAGGTCCACCGTCTTCAGGCCGTGGCGCTCGAAGTGGGCGGCGATCTTGGGGCTTTCGCCGCGCGCGGCGGTGGTCAGGCCGATGAACACGTGCGCCTGCGCGGCGTCGCTGATGCGGTAGTTGAACTCGGTCACGTTGCGCGCGCCACCCGGCAGGCTGCCGATCACCTCCAGAAAGCGCCGGAAGCTGCCGCGCGCCTCGGGGATGGTGACGGCGAACAGCGCCTCGCGCTCCTCGCCCACCTCGGCGCGCTCGGCGACGAAGCGCAGGCGGTCGAAGTTCATGTTGGCGCCCGACAGCAGCGCCACGTAGCTTTCGCCGCGTGTCTTGTGCGTGGCCACGTACTGCTTGAGGGCCGCCACCGCCATGGCGCCGGACGGCTCGACGATGCTGCGCGTGTCGATGAACACGTCCTTGATGGCGGCGCACACGGCGTCGGTGTCGACGGTGATGAACTCGTCCACCACCGCGCCGGCCAGGCGCAGGGTTTCGTCGCCCACACGCTTGACGGCGGTGCCGTCGGCGAACAGGCCGACGTCGGCCAGCTGCACATGGCGGCCCTGGCGCACCGACTGCGCCATGGCGTCGGAGTCGCTCATCTGCACGCCGATCACCTTGACCTCAGGCCGCACCGCCTTGATGCAGGCGCCCACGCCGCTGATCAGCCCGCCGCCGCCGATGGGCACGAACACCGCGTGCAGCGGCCCCTTGTGCTGGCGCAGGATCTCCAGGCCCACCGTGCCCTGGCCGGCGATCACCAGCGGGTCGTCGAACGGGTGGATGAAGGTCAGGCCCTGCTCGGCCTGCAGGCCCAGGGCGTGCTCGTAGGCGTCGGAGTAGCTGTCGCCGGCCAGCACCACCTCGCCGCCCAGCGCCCGCACGGCGTCCACCTTGACCTGCGGGGTGGTGGTGGGCATCACGATCACCGCCCGCGTGCCCAGCTTGTGCGCTCCCAGCGCCACGCCCTGGGCGTGGTTGCCGGCGCTGGCGCAGATCACGCCCTTGTGCAGCTGCTCGGGCGTCAGGTGCGCCATCTTGTTGTAGGCGCCGCGCAGCTTGAAGCTGAACACCGGCTGCTGGTCCTCGCGCTTGAGCGTCACCTTGTTGTGCAGGCGGCGGCTGAGGCTGCGCGCCGGGTCGAGGTCGGACTCCACCGCCACGTCGTAGACGCGGGCGGTCAGCACCTGCTTGAGGTAGTCGGTCGGGCTCAGGGCGGCGGCGCCGGTGGGCGCGGAGGCGGGCGGTGTCATGAAGCGGGTGGGCGCGCGAATGAAGCCGAAATCATACGGTCCGGGGCACCGGCGGCGCCCTGGCACGGTGCGGTGCAGCAAAAAAAAGCCCCGGAGCCGCAGCGCCGGGGCTTGAATCCACCTTGTTGAAGGGGTGGAGGAGACAAGCTGTGCGAATGAAACCTCACTCGCATGAACGCAAGTATAGGCGAAAAGCACGACCGTTCGCCAAGTGTTTGCTGCAATGCAACAGCGGGACTGTGGCGAAAGCGGTACTTTTGCTCGGCTGGCGCGGGGTGCGCGCCGCATCCGCTACGCTTGCGGCCTGCAATCAGGACACGGAAAGGATGGCGCACATGGAATGCACGGTGAGCTGGACGGGCGCGGCGGGCACCCGCTCGGGCATGGGATTTGTGGCGGAAACCGGCTCCGGTCACGTGATCGCCATGGACGGCGCGCCCGATGCCGCGCGGCCCGAATTCGGCGGCCAGAACCTGGCGCCGCGCCCGATGGAGACGCTGCTGGCCGGCACCGGCGGCTGCACCGCCTACGACGTGGTGCTGATCCTGCGGCGCGGCCGCCACGACGTGCGCGGCTGCTCGGTGCGCCTGAGCAGCGAGCGCGCCAGCGAAGACCCCAAGGTGTTCACCGCCATCCACATGCACTTCACCGTCAGCGGCCGCGGCGTGCCGGCGGCGGCGGTGGAGCGCGCCATCCAGCTCAGCCACGACAAGTACTGCTCGGCCTCGATCATGCTGGGCAAGACGGCGACCATCACCACTTCATTCGAGGTGGTGGAGGTCTGAGAGGTTGAGCGTCTTTTGTCCATGCCCGCCTGGCACGCCAAAACACCGCTGCTCGTCGTTGCAAATGCTCGCCATGGCTCGGGCCAAGGCTGTGCTTGTGCAGCCAGGATCGGCGGTGTTCTGACGCGCCTTTCGGGCAAGAACGAAAAACTCTCAGCCTCTGACGCCCGCCGATTGCTATCGAAATGAAAGCTGCTGGCGCTGGCCAGTAGGGCGTTACGCCACGATTTGGTGCTGCAAACCGCTCAGATGCGGTGCGCGGTGACCGTCATCACCTTGGCCGCCAGCCGCATCAGCCCGCGCACCGGCGCCGGCAGCGCCACGCCGCCGGCGTGCAGGGCGGCGTCGGCGTGGCGCGCCTCGTCGTCCTTCATCTGCGCCACGATGGCGCGCGAGGCGCTGTCGGCCGCCGGCAGACGGTCCAGGTGGCTGGCCAGGTGGGCCTCGACCTGGCGCTCGGTCTCCACCACGAAGCCCAGGCTCAGCCGGTCGCCGCCGATGCGCCCGGCCAGCAGGCCGATGCCGAAGGCGCCGGCAAACCACAGCGGGTTGAGCAGCGAAACGCGGTCGCCCAGCTGGTCGAGCCGCTCGCGCGTCCAGGCCAGGTGGTCGGTTTCCTCGCGTGCGGCGGCGTCGAGCTGCCGGCGCAGCGCCGGGTCGCTGGTGCCCAGCGCCTGCGCGGTGTAGAGCGCCTGGGCGCAGATTTCGCCCACGTGGTTGACCCGCATCAGCGCCCCCGACAGGCGCTGCTCGTCCTCGGTCAGGGGTGTCGATGCGGTCACGGCGGCGGCCGGGCTGGGACGGGCGGCGCGCGGCGGCGCCAGCAGCGTGCGCAGGCCGCTGTCGGCGGCGGCGAGCAGGCGATCGATGGCAGTCGGCATGGCGCGATGTTAGGGCAAACCCAGTGCAGTGTTTCGCGCTGTCAGGCACTTACAGAAGCCAGAACAAGGCGTGCAGCAAGGCGCGGCTGGCCACCCATGCTGGCGGCCTTGGCAAGCGGCGCAACGCCGCCGCAAGCCTTTTTTTTCCCGCAGGGCGAGCCGCCAAGGGGCCATCTGGTTTGTGGCGTGGCCTTGACATGGCTCCACCATGCCTGCGGCCACGCGCCGCGCAGTTGGCCCCTTGGCGACTCGCTACAAGTACCTGGCAGCGCGAAACACTGCACCAGATGGTGCATGTCATAATGACCCGCTAGTCAGTAAACCCCTAGCAGTGGCTGAAAAGCAACAAAGCGAGGGTAAATACTAGTTTACAAACCGCCCATGGCATAGAATTGCCTCACGTTCGGGTGGTGATCGACATCCCTCCTGATCGGGTGACGACCGGCGTTCAAGGGCCAGCCATGAATTGTCATTCGTTGCTTCCTGAGCGTCCGTTTCGCGTCTCGCATTACCTGGAGAAACTGCAATGAAAAAATCCCTCATCGCCCTGGCCGTTGTGGCCCTGTCCGGCGCCGCCATGGCCCAGTCGTCCGTCACGCTGTACGGCGTGGCCGACGCCGGCATCGGCAAGATCAAGTCCGGCGGCAACGACTCGTCCAACAAGGCCCAGTTCACCAGCGCCAGCACCATGAACAACGGCGACAGCCGTCTGGGCGTGCGCGGTGTGGAAGACCTGGGTGCCGGCCTGAAGATCGGCTTCAACTTCGAAACCGGCCTGGACCTGGACGACGGCGCCACCACCACCTCGTCCTTCTGGGCGCGCCAGGCCAACCTGTCGGTCGGCGGCAACTGGGGTACGGTCAAGCTGGGTCGCCAGTTCACGCCGAGCTACCTGACCACCGCCACCTATGAGGTCACCGGCACCGCCAACTACTCGGCCCTGGGCAAGACCTACCGCTACGCCGGCATCGGCTCGCGCGCCAACAGCGCGTTCGCCTACATCACGCCCAACTTCGGTGGCTTCACCGCCGCGGCGGCCTATGTCTCCAAGCACGACGTCGGCGCCAACGTGTGGGATCTGGGCCTGATGTACAACAACGGCCCGATCGCGGCCGGCCTGTCGGCCAACAAGGTCAGCGGTGGCAAGACCAACTACCAGCTGGGTGGCAAGTACAGCTTCGGCAACTTCGCTCTGGCCGCTTCGTACAACCAGGCGTCCGACGCCGGTGGCCTGCGCCGCCGTGGCGCCAGCATCGGCGGTTCGGCCACCTTCGGTGCCACCTCGATCGCCCTGGACCTGACGCGCGACACCAAGAACGAGTGGACCGGCAAGAAGTACACCAACGGTGTGCTCGAGGCCAAGTACGCACTGTCCAAGCGCACCTTCGTCTACGGCGCCTTCCTGCGCTACGACGGCGACAACAACTACGGCGTCGGCGTCCGCCACAACTTCTGATGACCGCATGGCCGGCGCCCCGACAAGGGGCGTGCGGCCGAGGCTGCGACGGCCGACGACCGGGGTTTCCCGGGCCGGCTGTCGCACGCCAGAGCCTCTGCTTGCGCAGGCGGAGGCTGTCCCGGCGCCCGGCAGGGCGTTTTCAGGGACCAAGACCGCCCCGAAGGCCGTCGGCCGGGCAGGGTTGTCTTTTATTTGCAACGCTCCCAGAGGTTCTGTTGTCGGTCTGCAACAGAACGGGGCTGTGCTGTCCGATCGCGGGCTGATTTCTTTGCAAGTTGCTGCCGGGT
>Ga0209604_1001218_pt1 | contig 21399 bp, 15 predicted proteins | sample AD_UKC097_MetaG_FD_184405 | JGI IMG/M metagenome (GOLD analysis project Ga0209604, IMG submission 184405) | Active sludge microbial communities of municipal wastewater-treating anaerobic digesters from USA - AD_UKC097_MetaG (SPAdes) (version 2) | ecosystem: Engineered > Bioreactor > Anaerobic >... | reverse complement strand
GGACAACAGGTATCTGGCAGACAGTCTGGCTGGAACCGGTCCCGGCCATAAGAATAGAAAAATACCGTGTTTATCCTGACCTGGACAACGGGCAGGCTATTCTGCAGGTTTATCTCAATGAGGAGCCGGCCACAGGCTTTTTGACTCTGGTTGTGTCAGAAGGGCAAAAAACGATTTTTAAAGAAACAAGACCAGCCACCAGATTAACAGCCTTTGTGGTCAGATTGAAAAATCCCAAACTCTGGAACATCAGACACCCCTATCTTTATGATTTCACACTGGAGTTGACCGCCGCTGCTTCTGGTCCAGCTGTCGATCATGTTCAGGGCTACTTTGGACTGAGAGAGATAGAAGCGCGCGGCGAAAAAATTTATTTTAATAACAAGCCACTCTTTATGCGTCTCGTTCTGGATCAGGGATTTTATCCCGACGGCATTTATACTGCTCCTTCCGATGAGGCTTTGCGCCATGATATAGAGATTTCACTGGCGGCCGGATTTGATGGGGCGAGATTGCATCAGCGGGTTTTTGAACGGCGTTTTCTCTACTGGGCCGATCGCCTTGGTTATATCGTCTGGGGAGAATTTGCTGACTGGGGGCTCGATTTAAGCCGGCCAGACGCCCTTATTACATTTCAGTCAGAATGGCTGGAAGCAGTCGAGCGCGATTTCAACCATCCGGCTATCATTGGCTGGTGCCCGTTTAATGAACGCTGGGGAGACAATTATCCGGGTGTCATGGAAAGTATTTTTCACCTGACCAAAGCTTTAGATCCAACCCGTCTCATGATTGATGCCTCCGGCGGTTATCATCTGGTCAGACCTGATGTTTATGATTCCCACAATTATGAACAGAATGCGGCTAAGTTTAAAGAAGCCTATGATGGCCTGCTCCTGACGCCGCCTAAAGTCTTCGTCAATGGAAACAGAGAACGCCACGTTCCTTATCGAGGGCAGCCCTATTTCGTCAGTGAATACGGCGGGATCTGGTGGAATCCAGGACAGCAAGATGAAAAGGCCTGGGGTTATGGCGACCGGCCCAGAAGTCCAGAAGAATTTCTGGAACGTTATAAGGCTTTAACCGAAGCCTTGCTGTTTAATCAGAAAGTGGCCGGTTTTTGCTATACCCAGCTATATGACATTGAACAGGAAGTCAACGGCCTTTATACCTTTGACCGGCAACCAAAATTTGATCCGGCTTTCTTCTTTAAAGTTAATCAGCAGAAAGCAGCCATTGAATAATGGGGTCGGGCCAGCCGATTTGTATTATTATCAGCACTTTGGCGATCTGGCTGAGTTTGATTTGGCCATAGTGGATTAACTAATCTAAAACCTCCTGTCTAAAGATGAGAGCTGGGCTGCCGGCGGCATTCAATTCAGCCAGGTATCAGAAAAGCATTGAACACGGGCAGTAATTGAAGAATATAAAATCTGGCAAGATTTTTAGAGTTTAAAATTTTTATTGGCTCTAAATAAAAGAGGAGTAACCTGATCCTGACTCGCTAAAGTCAGCCAGTTAGGGAGGCAATATAAGTTATTGAAAACAAAACAAATCGGCTGGCCCGACCCCATCTTTTGAAAGGCGGGGTTGCCGCGGAAGCAATTTTTTTATAAATTATATAAGAGGAAAAGCTGATAGGCGGAGGAAGAAACCATGCCAATTTATGAATATCGCTGCCGTCAATGTGGTCAGAAATCTTCTTTTCTTCTGCTCTCGGTCAAAAGCCAGTATGAAGCCCGCTGTCAGCATTGTGGTAGCACTGATCTGGTCAGACTTGTTTCCAGAATAGCCATACTGAAATCAGAAGAAGAACGACTGGAAAGTCTGGCTGATCCTTCACGACTGGGCGATCTGGACGAAAACGATCCTCAAAGCCTGGCCCGCTGGATGAAAAAGTTCGGGCGAGAAATGGGGGATGAACTTGGTCCCGATTTTGAGGAAGAGATAGATCGAGCGCTGGCTGAAGCTGAGAAGGAACAAACTTCAGGGAAGTTGGCCGAAGATGGGTCAGATTCTTCTTTTTCTGATTACGATTCTGATTCCGAGCTGGATGATGATTATGGGGCTGTGAGCGGGACAGGTCCAGAAGGGGAGATGGATCTGGATTAGAAGACTTACCAGGCCAACAGGCTTGTTAGTTGAGCTGACAGTAAATCTAGAAAGCCTTTGTGTATCTCGCAGGAAAGGGAGAAGGTTTGATGAATCTATTGTTAGTCTTTGTTTCAGGAGCCGTTTTCGGCGCCATTCTTGTCCTTATTATTAGTCATCTCTATCAAAAGAAGAATAAAGCCTTAGCTCAGCAGCTCGTTTCTCAGGCCCAGGCTGAAAAAACGCAGGAGCTGGAGATATTGCTGAGCCGGGTGCGCGACTCTTTTGGTTCTCTCTCTTTTGAAGCCCTCAAAAAAAATACAGATGAGTTTTTAAAGCTGGCCAACGAGGTCTTAAGCCGCCAGACTCAAATGGGTCAAAAAGAACTGGAGGGTAAAAAACAGCTGATTGACCAGACCCTGGAAGGAATAAAGACCGACCTGGTTAAATTCAGAGAGTTGATTACTGATTTTGAGAAGGAAAGGTCAGTCAAATTCGGCCAGCTTGATAACCAGCTACGTTTGGCTCTGGAGCAAACTACTCGCCTGCAGGAGACGACCAACCAGCTCCGTCAAGCTCTGTCCAATACCAGGGCCCGTGGTCAGTGGGGGGAAAGAATGGCCGAGGATATTTTGCGTTTGATGGGCTTTGTCGAGGGAATTAATTATAAAAAACAGGTCAGCAGCGAAGGAGGCCAATCGCGTCCGGATTTTACCTTTTTCCTGCCGCAGGGTCGGAAGATAAATATGGATGTGAAATTCCCGCTGGATAACTACCTCCGTTATCTGGAAGCTACTAGTGATTGGGAAAAAGAAGACTACAAACAGAGATTTCTAAAAGATACCCAGGCCAGAATAAAAGAAGTGACCAGTCGCAATTATATCGATCTGGAAGATAACACCCTTGATTATGTCTTAATTTTCATCCCTAACGAACAGGTCTATGCTTTTATCAATGAAAGCGATCCGACGCTTCTGGATGAAGCCTTAAAGAAAAAGGTTATACTTTGTTCTCCTATTACTCTTTATGCCGTTCTGGCTATCATCCACCAGGCAATGGAAAATTTTAATCTGCAAAATACCGCCGGTCAGATTTTGAACCTGCTTGAGTCCTTTTATAAGCAGTGGCAGGCCTTTGTCAAATCTTTAGAAAGAGTGGGCAAAAAAATCGACGAAGCCCAGGCTGAGTTTCAGATTCTGAATTCAACCCGCAAAAATCAACTGGAGAAACCCTTGCGCCAGATAGAAACGATCAAAAAGCAAGTCGAGCCAGAGAAGCTGGAAACCGGGGTGATCGAGGCCGAAGCTGAGCTGCTGGAAAATATGGAAAATGAGGAAAAAGACGAGAAGGAAGAATCATCAGCGTTCAAATCTGAAGAAGATTGATTTTTTTTCTGACCAGGAGTCGATTCCGAGGTCAAAAATCCCTCTGGCTTTCTTCAGCTTTTGGCTGTTTAAGAATTAACATAGCCGCGGCAGCCACCAGACAGAGTATTCCGGCTATTATAAAAGCCTGACGGTAATCACCGACCACCAGGGTTTTAACCAGGTTTTCCTGGCCTGGATGAAATTCTCTGACTTTGACAATGGCTGAGGTCTTCATCAGTCGGGCGGCCAGATAAGGACCGAGGAGGCCACCCACTCCATAGGCACTAAACATCCAGCCATAGTTAGCTCCATAGTGTTCCAGACCAAAAAAATCAGCAGTAATTGCCGGCAAAACAGCCAGCAAACCTCCGAAGCACAATCCGATGATTGATATACCTGTTAAAAAAGATGAAAAGCCATGCATCTGAGGTAAAAGCAGAAGGCACAGGCCTTCCATAAAAAAGATGGCCAGCATGGACGGCCGTCTTCCGGCCATATCCGAGATTTTGCCCCAGATAATTCTGCCCAGAGAATTGAAAATGGCCAGGATAGAGACAGCCAGAGCACCGGCTGAAGCGATATTCTCCAGGCTGATATTTCCGACTCCATCCTTTAAGCTGGACAGAGCCAGCGATTGCCAGATGGGCGAAGCTTTCATAATGATCATCAAACCGCTGCCACAGCCAATTAGAAAAACAAGCCAGAGGAGCCAGAATTGCCAGGTGCGAAACATCTGAGCAGGGCTATAGTTGATTTTAGAGCGGCCGACCTCAGTCATTCCGACTGGTGGATTCCACCCAGGCGGTCGATAACCTGGTTCAGGATTTTTTAATAAAAAAGCGCCGCCAACGACGGTGATCAGAAAAATGATGCCAAATATCAGGAAAGTATCGAAGAGTCCAGCCGCAGGCAAAGGAAAGAGGTTTTTCCCGAAAAGCTGATAATAATCTCCGGCGATCAATCCTTTGGCTAAAGGGGCGAAAAAGAAAGCTCCAGCTCCAAAACCGGCTACGGCCAGACCGGTAATAAGACCTCTTTTGTCCGGGAACCATTTAACGCAGGTAGCAATCGGACAGACATAAGCTGCGCCAATGCCAAGGCCCCCGATAACTGAATAGGTCACTATCAACCAGGAGAGAGCTTTATCGGGCGGAAAATGAGAGGTCAGACTGGCCAGCATTAAACCGGCAGCCAGCATTAACCCACCAGCTATAGCCACCGGCCGCGGTCCAACTTTATCCTGAATACGTCCGGCAATAATCACGGCCAGAGCAAAGCAGGCCAGGATAATCTGGGCAGGTAAAGTTACCTGTTTTTCCGTCCAGGCCGGAAAATAAGTCAGCAATGGAGTTTGAAAAACGCTCCAGATATAAACAGCTCCCAGGCTGATCTGAATAATGATAGCTCCAATTACAACCAACCATCTGCTCTTCATCCGGCACCTCAACTCATTTAAATCTTAATCTATTAAAATTAGACGAATGTATCTTGCGATCTACTTACGCGGCCCAAAAATTCTGGTTCCCAGGCGGACTCTGGTCGCTCCCTCTTCTATGGCTACCCGGTAGGAATTAGTCATTCCCATGGACAGAATATGGAAGTCGGCTCCAGGCAGGTTGAGTTTCTGAAGATAGTCGAATAGCTGCCTCGTCAGACGAAAATATGGTCTGGCTTCCTCTGGATCACCTTCGGCCGGACCCATAGTCATCAGCCCTGAGAGCTTGAGGTTAGACAGCCCGGCAATCGATCGGGCCAGCTCTTCCACTTTTTCCGGGAAGACCCCAAACTTTTGAGGTTCATGTCCCGAGTTTACTTCGAGCAAGATGGGTATGACTTTTCCTCTGGCTGCAGCTCGTTTGTTGATTTCTTCTGCCAGTTCAACTGAATCCACCGTCTCTATTATGTCAAAAATCTCCACTGCCTTTTTTATCTTGTTTTTCTGAAGATGACCAATAAAAGACCAGCTGACCCGCTGACCTATGACCTGGTAAGCAGCTAGAGCCTCCTGGACATAATTTTCACCGATAATCTTTACCCCAGCCTCGATGGCTGCCATAATTTTTTCCGGTGTCTGTTGTTTGGCTGCAGCCACCAGCTCGACCGAAGGTGGCAGCTCCTGTAGAATAGCTCTGACATTCTGGCGAATATAATCCAGGCTATTGATTTTCATCATCGTTGAATTGCCCAATAATGATATTGCCTTAAGACAGAGTATTATACTTAAAGCTTCTTTCTCACTCAAGTTCTTCTATTCTTATCTTAAGCCCTTAGTTAGATTGATACTAACTTATAGAAAAGTTAGTTCTCAGTATAGCTTATTGTTTTGCTTATGGTTATAATATCCTCCTGTTAGTAAAACGACTGCGCTCAGTTTAATTCAGATCAGGCTAACTTTTTTTATGCTTAACCTTGACGTTAATGTTAATCGAGTGTAAAATCCGTAAAACTAAGGCATTAAGATGATCGATAAACTCTATAAAATTGAACAGGTTTCTAATATCACCGGACTGACCAAAAGGGCCATTCGTTATTATGAGGATTTAGACCTCATTCGTCCACGGAGGACTGAGTCTGCCTACCGGCTTTATACCGAGGAAGATATTGAGAGGATTAAGAGGATAGTCTCTTTGAAAGAATCTCTGGCTTTCAACCTGGCAGAGATTAAGCAGACTCTGGAATTAGAACAAGAGGTTGAAAATATTCTTTTTGATGGGACAGCCAGTCTGGCTACCATCAATAGTCATATCGAGATGATCAGGAGACAGATTAATTTAATTGAGGAAAAGGTCGGCCAGCTGCTGGCCACCCGAAAAAAGTTTGAAGACTTGCTGATCCGGTTGCGCAGCCTGGAAGAGAAAATCAGAGAGGAAGAGGCGAAATGAAAAAGATTGAATATAAATGGATTGCTTTGTCCTGTACGACTCTTGGTGCACTTTTTTCTGTTTTAAGCGGCAGTATGCTGATGATTTCTCTGCCCGATATTATGAAAAGTCTGAACACCAGCTTTTCTGTCATTATGTGGATAGTTATGGGTTATATGCTTTGTCTGACCATACTTGTGCCATCCATCGGCCGAGTAGCCGATATGTTTGGCCGGAAAAAGCTATATGTTTCTGGCTTTGCGCTTTTTACGCTGACCTCGCTATTATGCGGGATGTCAAAAACTGGTGAGCAGCTGTTAATCTTCAGGTTAATACAGGCAGTGGGCGGCTCCTTGATGATTGCCAATAGCACAGCGATTGTGACTGATGCTTTTCCCAAGAACGAGCTGGGCAAGGCTCTGGGCATTAACAGCATGGTCATAAGCATTGCCTCTGTTATTGGCCCAATCCTGGGTGGCTTCCTTTCTCATCTCGGCTGGCGTTATATCTTTTATGTCAATGTACCGGTTGGAATTGTGGGTACTATCTGGGCGGCCATTCAGCTAAAAGAGCTGGCTAAAATACCGCGTGGTCAAAAATTTGACTGGGCCGGAACCGGTTTGTTTACGACTGGCTTGCTGCTTTTTCTGGTAGCTTTATCATTCGGCGGCTTTTCTGGCTGGACCAGCCTGCGGGTTATTCTGCTATTTGCCATTTCTGTCCTTATTATGGTGGCTTTCGTTTATGTAGAAAACAATACCGAACAGCCCATGCTGGACTTAAGACTATTTAAAACCAGAATCCTGGCTTTTGCTTACAACAGCATCTTGCTCAACGGTATAGCCAGAGGTGCAGTTACTTTCCTTCTTATTTTTTACTTTCAGGGTGTTAAGGGTATGGATCCCTTACAGGCCGGAATTTTCCTGACCCCATTTGCCGTGTCGATGATGATCGTCTCCCCGATAAGTGGCACGCTCTCTGATAAATACGGGGCCAGGGGCTTAACTTCACTGGGACTCTTAATCTCAGCTTTTGGTCTACTGGGTTTTATCGGGATTTCGCCTCAGACTTCTCTCAGCGAACTGGTCGTCTGGATGGTTATTATGGGGATTGGTTCTGGCATGTTTAACTCGCCGAACACCAGCGAAATAATGGGCTCAGTGCCTCCGGAAAGAAGAGGGATTGCGGCGGGAACGAGAACCATGATGAATAATGCCGGTCAGGTGATCAGTATTGCTCTGTCCATGGCCATTGTTTCTTCGAGCATAAATATGCAGTCCATGCAAGATTTGTTTGCGGGCCGGCGAGCTGGTTCGGCCAGTCTGGCTGTCAATGAGTTTATTTCTGGAGCCAGGCACGCCTTCTTGATTTCCATGATTATCACCATCATTGCTGCCTTTATTTCCTATTTGAGAGGGCCCAAGCCGGAGTGGAGTGAAAATCTAAAAGAAATAAAAGAAGAGGTCTAAGCCGAAGAAGCAGAAGGCAACCACAATCTCTTTCCTCCGGACCCCGAAGCAAATCTCTAAGAAGTGGTGATATCCGTTGAGGGCAGGATAGCGGGCAGGCAGGTCAACTTATCAATATCCAGAACTCCCGGCAATTAAATCTTGGTTTGATCTTTATTGTCTGCCTTTTTTCCTGATCTGATCATAACCAGTTTTTCCCTTGAGACCAGGTTCTTAATTTTTTCCAGAACATCTGAACTTAAAGTTTCTTCCAGAATTGCTTTCTCCAGGCTGTTGAGGTCAAGGCTGGCCAGGGCTGACCACAGGCCAGCTTCTCTCAGAATATTTTCGAGTTTCTGCCTTTCTGCCTGACCCCTGGTTGGAAATCTGACGATCTCTTTCCTGACCATCGTCAGACTATACTCACTGCCGTTTATTCTATCCACCTGGTTCTCTTCAGCATACTTAATTATGGCTTCCTTCAGCTTTTCGAGCTCTTCCTCAGCTTGTTTTTTCTTTTCCAGATAGCTTATATATTTATCAACCAGTGCGACTCCTTCTTCTGCCAGATATTCGTTCGGTGGAAGCTTCCGGAGTTCGACTAGATGCTTTTTCAATGGGCAATAAGCCCAGTAGGCACACCACTGGCAGAGGCCGCTTTCCTGGGGAGGAAATTCCTTTTCAGTTTCTATTCTGTTTATAAGCGCAGCTATCTCATCTCTCAGTTGCTCGAGCTGTTCTGGCGTTCTGGTTGAAGATATCTCCTGATCAAAAGCTACATAATGCCAGACCAGCCTGAACTTTTCCGCCCAGGGCCATTTCTGTTTGATGCCAAGCTGGTAGAGGGCTAATTGACGGTCAGCATCGGCTGTGGCCTGAGCTGGCAATTGTGAGGCTGTTTTATAATCGTGGATTTCAATTACCCCATCTGGTCTCAGATCAATCCGGTCAGCAAAGCCTTTTAAAATGTAACGCCTGTCGCCGTAGAGGTCAATCTCCAACTCCTGTTCAAGGCCCAGAATTTTATTCTGGTTAAAGGGATAGTAGTGCTGATAATAATCCTCTATATATTTCAGCCCCAACCGGAAATAATCGTCAGCTGTCCGGCCTTCTTCTACTATTTTCACTTTATCATGAAAATTCTTTTGCCAGGTACTTTCATAGTAAGCTTTAACTTCATCCAGACTCATAAGCTGGAAGCGCAGCTCGGAATAGAGCTTTTCCATGGCTTCATGGAAACGGCTCCCCAGAAAAGCTTCAATGCCTTCTTCCTCGGCCGGGATCCTGTCCAGATAAGATAACTTATATTTTCTCGGGCAGTTCTGGTAGGTCTCAAGTTTAGAATGAGAATATACCATCCGGACCCTCCTTTAAGTGGCAAAATCTCTTCCAGATAATTTACTCTGCTAAAGAAGGAATTTGCAACTGTTTTTATTTTTTGTCCACCGGAGCGGCCGGTTTGGTTTCCGATGGGCTGGCTCGGAGCTGCCTGACTCTGTCTTTCAGGTGGTCCTTAAGCTTCAGGTATGGGACACCCTTTTCCCACCAGTCAGGAGCAGGTTTGCCCATCAGGTGATGGTCAAAAAATTCTTTCATCCTGACCGTATAGTCCTTCTGGTTAGCCGGTTTTTGCAGGCCGTGGTTTTCACCGACATATTCCAGCATGACCACTGGCTTTTTAAGCCGCCGCAGGGTGTTGTAATATTCAATTCCCTGGTTAAAGTCAACCGCTCCATCTTTATCATTGTGAAGGAGCAGAAGAGGAGTTTTCACTTTCTGAGCCTGAAAGACAGGAGAATTTCTGATATAGGCCTCGGGATTTTCCCAGTAGCCCCCGGTGAAGCGGCCCTGGGTGCTTTCGAAAATCGCCTGATTGGTCATGCCAGTATTCCAATAGATAGAACTATACATGGAAATCATGTTAGTCAGTGGTGCGCCGGCGGCGGCCGCCCTAAAAGCATCAGTCTGGGTGATGAGAAAGGCTGTTTGATATCCTCCCCAGGAATGACCCTGAAGTCCGACTCTTTCACCATCAACCACACCGGAGTCAATAGCTGCTTTAAGAGCCGGCAGGACACACCAGACCGCCGACATCCCTGGATCATTGAGGACATAGGTGATATCAGGCATCAGAACAGCATAGCCCTGGCTGGTATAATAGGATTTATTGAAGCCATTGGCGGTAGGAAAGAAATAGCGGTTCAGGTTCTGCGACAGCTTCTCATAAATATAAACTATGGTTGGATATTTTTTGCCTTCCTCATAGCCGGCAGGCAGAAACAGAGCAGCCTGAAGCTTTTTCCCCTTAGCGCTGACGTAGTCTATAAGCCTCACCCCGGATGACCAGAGAAATTCCTTCTGCTGGGGATTGGCTTCTGTGATTCTGGTTGCTTTTCCGAGAAAGGCATCAGCGGCATAAAAGTCGGGGAAATCGCGGTAAGTCTCCCGGGTGAAAAGATAGCGTTCTGCCTTTTTAGCTTTAAGCAGACGATTAAACTGGGCATCTTCGAAGAAAAGAAGTCTGGACACTTTTCTGGCGGCTTCTATTCGGGTTATGCCCTGTTTTTTGTTCCATTCGCCATAGGTCAGAAAATATTGGGGTTGGCTGAGATCGATGCCCTTTTCTTCCGGATCCAGGAGGAAACGCCGCTGGTAATGGATTTCGTCCTTAGCTCCATTTCCAGTCAGATTGAGGCCACTGCGCCCGCGGGCCTCTGCCTGCCAGACATCCCAGCCATCCGAGAGCAGGACATAGCGGCTATCTTTTGACCAGCCGAAAGGTATATCGGGTTGTAGCTTCACATTGTAATCCACATCCTCATCTGCAAAAGAAGCAGGGAGACCAGCAGTCAGGTTAAAGCTCTGGCCAGTAGCCAGCTCATAGCTAAAAAAGTGGCCATCCTGATAATAAAGCAAATACCGTGTGTCGGGAGAAAGGCCGAATGACCAGCGATTTTTCTTGAGAGCCAGTTTCCTTTCTCCAGTCTTGAGGTCAATGATATAAATATCCTGATAACTGGCTCCAGTCAGACTGAATTCCAGCTCATAAGGAGATTGATCGCGGCCAATGGCCAGATCAGATTTGCTGCCTAAAGTTACCCGCCGCAGATTATCATCAGCCAGACGCACAAACTTTTTTTCCAGCGGGCGATAAAGCGATAAATAGCTGTAGGAGGCGTCCCAGACTTCTTCAACCTGCTGCTGGGACTGGAGTCTGGGATCCTGCCAGTGCCAGAGAATGAGGTCGGGGAGCTCGCTTTCATCAATATCATCGAGTTTGGCGGCAGGGGAGGTTTCCTTATCCCCTTGTTCTTTTTTCTCCGGAGAAGCAGAGGGTGAAGATTTAACTTTAATCTGCTTGATTCCAAGAGCTAGAGCCTGGTAATCTTCCAGCCAGTAAGGGGTAAAATCCGGGCTAAGGGTAAAACCAGGCGGGAAGGCCTTATCTTTTTCCGGTTCGTATTCAATTTTTTGTGGCTGCTTTGAATTTTTTTCAAATTTAAAGGCCAGCAAGCCATAAAGTTTGTCTTCGTATTTGTCGTCCTGGCGGCCTTTGAGTACTGACAGAGCCTGGCCTTTATCGTCCCACTTCAAATTTTTGTAGAAGAAATGACCCGAATCAAGGACCTGCAGTTCATTGCTTCTGAGATTCTTGAGCATTAAACCATTACCGGCCATATCCCGGGCATCAACCAGCCAGGCCAGCCAATCACCCGGGCGATTAAAAGAAAATTCAGAGACGTTGCCCAGACTCAACTCCTGACCGGATTGAAGATTTTTTAAAACCAGGTCTGAACCTGCCCATCTATCCTTATCTTTTTCCTGGCTTTCAGGAGCTAACCGTTGGATGGCGAGATAGAGCGAACTATCGCCAGAAAAGGCAATTTTCCGCACACCTGGCCAATCCGTTTTCTGACCGGTAGTTAGTTCCACCAGGGAAGCTTTTGGCTCAATCCTTTTCTTGTCTTTGCGCAGTTTTTTGGTTTCTTCAAAAGAAGGATAGGACATGAAAGCAACCCAGCGCGAATCGTCAGAAATCAGGATAAGAGAAGAGACATTTCGGGGGGCATCACCGAGACTAAAGCGGTATTCCTTGGTTCCATCAATTTCTTTGATAACCAGTTCGCTATCGCCTTCATTGGGAGTGAGTGAATGAACAAACCATTTTCCATCGGACGATATCTGGGCTGAAGAGATATTCTTCCAGGCCAGAATGTCTTTAATTTCCAGTGGACGGGGAGCTGGCGGTTTAGCTACTTCCTGTCCCGGGCTGGCCTGAAGCGAGGGCACTAAGCACAGACAGGTGAGTAACAGAAAAACAAACAGCAGGGACAAAACTCTGGCCAGCGGCTGAATTTTAGTTTTAATAGTTCCAATCATCTATTTCTCCTCAATTAAAATTCAGAGCTTGGATAGAATAAAAGACTCTCTCCACCATACTACTTTGTCGGAGGAATGGTCAAGGCAGAAACTAAATCAGGTTAAGGCCTAGTATCCATAGTAAATGGGGGAGTAAGAAGGTTTGGTCACGACGTGCTGGGTAGCCGGATGTCTGGACAGGTAGTGATTTTAACTTTAAGATAAGATAAAATCAAAAAATAAAACCAAGGAACTTGTAGTTCTACTAAGTATAAAACAGACCGGGGAAAAAGAACCCGGAACTGGAGGCAACAGGTTGATGAATATAAGAGAACAGATTGAGGATCTGGAAAGAAGAGTTCTTTCTCCTCAAGCCTGCCTGAGCACGGCCAGCCAGGGAAGGTCTAGACCAGAACAACCTCATCCCCTGCGGACTGCTTTTCAGCGGGATCGGGATAGAATTATTCACTCGAAATCATTTCGCCGATTAAAACATAAGACTCAAGTCTTTCTGTCACCTTTTGGCGATCATTTTCGTACGAGATTAACGCATACGCTGGAAGTGTCTCAGATTGCCCGCACCATTGCCCGCTCTCTTCGCCTGAATGAAGACCTGACTGAAGCTATAGCCCTGGGCCATGACCTTGGACATACGCCTTTTGGCCATGCCGGGGAAGAGGTCTTAAACGAGCTCCTGACTGGCGGCTTTCGTCATTCAGAGCAAAGTCTCAGGGTGGTTGATAAGCTGGAATATGAAGGTAAAGGCCTTAATTTAAGCTATGAGGTCCGCGATGGAATCCTGAGGCATTCTAAGGGGCGAGGAGAGATATTAAATGATGACCCCGAAGGCCGGCCAGCTACCCTGGAAGGACAAATTGTCAGGGTGTCAGACGTGATTGCATATGTTAACCACGATATTGATGACGCCCTTCGAGCGGGCATTATCAGAGAGGAAGATATTCCCTCTAAAATTACCGAAATCCTGGGCAAACTTCATGCTACCCGGATAGATCGTCTGGTTACCGATGTAGTTGAAAGCAGCCTCAAAGTTGAGCTGGAACGAATCGCTATGAGCCAGAGAATTTATCAGGCTTTGCTTGATCTGAGGAATTTTCTTTATGACCGGGTCTATCTTAATTCCGAGGCCAGGGAAGAACTGAATAAAACCAGAAAAGTAGTTAAAGAACTCTATGAATATTTGCTCAAAAATCCAGGCGATGGGGTTAGAGACTACCCCAGAGGAGATCCACTCGAGAGGAGAGTAGCCGATTTTATAGCCGGTATGACCGATAGCTATGCGCTGGCTCTGTATGAAAAAATTTTCCTTCCCCGCATCCGGTTTTAAAATGGGGTCGGGCCTCGGGATGTCATTGATAATAAATAAATTATAAAAGTATCATTTCTCTTATCCTATCTCTTATCTTAAAGTGCTTACCAGTTTCGAGAAATGTTTCTCATCAAACCTTCAACCGGAATCGCCCCGCCCGAGAGCACACCATTGACGGGAGTTTTTCGGATGGCGGCCTCAGTCCCTGACCCTCAGCAGGGGCAGCGAAAGCGAAGTTAAATGAAGAAGTTAGGGGCCAGGAGATTGATTGAACCTGGAATTATCCTCGCCGGCACAGGTCTCTGACCGGAACTTAACAAGAGAAATCACTGGCTGCTAAAGTGTTGAAAATAAAACATATCGGCTGGCCCGACCCCATTAGACAAATCCCTATGGGTTTGCTATACTATTAATACTTATTCCCTCGCCATTTATAATCGGGCTGTTCAGCCGGAGGCTAAAAATGAGACCGGAAGGTTCACCAGTTCTTGAAGTAAATAAATTATCAAAATCATTTAATTCTTTTCGGGCAGTTAAAGAAGTTAGCTTTGAGCTTTACCGTGGGGAAATTCTTGGCCTCCTCGGCCCAAATGGTGCGGGGAAGACCACCATTATTCATATGTTACTTGGTTTAACCCTGCCTACTTCCGGCGAGATAAGAATATTTGGTCTCAATCCGGAAAAATCAAGACAGAGAGAAAAGATTCTGGGCAGGATGAATTTTTCCTCGACTTATGTTGCCTTGCCTTATTCACTTAAGGTCCGAGAATCCTTGATGGTTTTTGCCGGGCTCTATGGAGTTAAAAAACCTAGGCAGAAAATAGACGCCCTTATTGAGCAATTTGATTTAAAGGATTCAGCCAACAAAGCAGTCAGAACATTGTCCTCTGGCCAGATGACGAGATTAAACCTGGCCAAGGCTTTTATCAATGACCCTGAAATCCTGCTTCTGGACGAGCCCACTGCCAGTCTTGACCCGGATATTGCCGATCGGACCAGAAACTATCTGATAGAGGTCAAGAAAATAAAAAACATGGCCATCCTTTATACTTCTCATAATATGAAGGAAATGGAGGCAATCTCTGACCATTTGCTGTTTCTTCATCATGGAGAAATTATTGCCCGTGGGACACCGGCCGAGGTGGTCAGGCAATTTAGGAGCGAAAATCTGGAAGAAGTCTTTTTAAAGATTGCCCGGGAGGTAGAAGTATGAGCTTCCGTCGCATCTCGGCCATGTTTCTGCGCCATACTTATCTTTATCGCCATAGTTTTACCAGATTGATTGAGATAGTTTACTGGCCGCTGCTCGATCTTCTCCTCTGGGGATTTGTCAGCGTTTATATCACCAAACTTACTTCAGAAGGGCAAACTGCACCCAATTTTTTAGCTATCTTCCTCGGGGCGCTCATTCTCTGGGATATTCTCTTCCGCTCCCAGCAGGGTATATCTGTCTCTTTTCTGGAAGAAGTCTGGGCCAGAAATTTCCTCAATCTTTTTGTCAGCCCACTGACCATCGGTGAATATATTGTTTCTTTGATGCTGGTTTCCCTCTTTAAAGTAGTGGTAGTTTTTCTGGTCAGCTCACTTCTGGCCTGGCTGCTCTATTCTTTTAATCTTTTTATTATCGGCATTTATCTCTTACCCTTTATGATTAACCTGATCATTCTGGGCTGGTCAATTGGGCTTTTAACCACGGCCTTTATCTTGAGATTCGGTCAGCAAGCAGAGGTCTTAGCCTGGGGCATTGCTTTTCTATTTCAACCAGTATCAGCTGTTTTTTACCCGCTTTCTGTCCTGCCAGATTTTCTTCAAGTGGCTGCCCGTTTTGTGCCTGCTTCTTATGTCTTTGAAGGAATGAGGGCCGTGATCATGGGGCAGAGTTTTCCTGCTGGCTATCTGGTCAGAGCTATGACTTTAAACCTTATTTATCTTATCCTGGTTCTTCTGTTCTTTTTCCGTATGTTTAAAGCAGTTAGGGTTAAGGGTCTGCTGGTTCATATGGGAGAATAAAATATTTTAAAAAAGCTCTGGCTGGATGGAAAGGCAGCAGTTACTATGCTGGCCAGCTTAACCTGGTTGTCCGAAAATTTATCCAGGGAAAATTCGTCTCTTGAGAGTAGCTCTTATTAACCATATAATAAAAGCTAATTTTTTTCTGGAGTTAAAAAATGTCTTCAATTTCTGTCTTAGAAAAAATTGCCAAACGCCTCAGAATCCATTCACTGCAGATGACGACCGCCGCTGGCTCGGGTCATCCTTCTACCTGCCTGTCCTGTGCCGAGATCATGGCCTGTCTTTTTTTCCATGAAATGCGTTTTAACCCCCACGACCCCGAGGCCTGGGAAAATGATGAATTTGTTCTGTCCAAAGGGCATGCTGCTCCCATTCTCTGGGCGGCTTATGCCGAGGCCGGAATTATTCCTCAAAATTCACTTCTTGGTTTGAGAAAAATCACCAGCGATCTGGAAGGCCATCCAACCCCCCGTATGCCGTGGGTCAAAGCGGCCACTGGCTCCCTTGGCCAGGGGCTGTCTATCGGGGTAGGACTGGCTCTGGCTCAGAAGCTGGCCGGGGTAAAAGCCAGGACTTTTGTTCTGATGGGCGATGGAGAATGTGCCGAGGGGGCGGTCTGGGAAGCGGCCAATGCCGGACGTGAGTTTAAACTGGGAAACCTGGTGGCTATTGTTGATGTGAACCGGCTGGGTCAATCTGAACCGACCATGCATCAACATGACTTAAAGGCCTATGCGAAAAAGTTTCAGGCCTTTGGCTGGGAAGTCTATCAGGTTGATGGTCACAAAATTGAAAAAATTGTCGAGGTTCTGGCCAGGACTCGCCTGGGAACTAAGCCAAAAGTCATTTTAGCCCGAACGATAAAAGGCAAGGGTGTGTCCTTTATTGAGGATAAAAATGGCTGGCATGGCAAGCCGCTTAAACCAGAGGAACTAAGCAAAGCCCTGGCCGAGCTCGGTCCAATGCCTGAAGTTGACGCCAAAAAATATGTTAGAAGTCGCCATCGGGTCCAGGGGCCAAAATGGAAAAATAGTTTTGAGTTTGAGCTTCCTTCCTATAAAGAAAAAACAGCCACCAGACTGGCTTATGGACTGGCTCTCCAAAAGCTTGGCCGGGTTAATGATCGGGTAGTGGTCATTGATGGCGACGTAAAAAATTCAACCTACACAGATAAATTTTTTGCTGCTTTCCCCGGGAGATCTTTTGAATCATACATAGCCGAACAGAATATGATTGGCATGGCTATCGGGCTGGCGGCCAGAGGTTTTTTGCCCTTTGCCGCCACTTTTGCTGCCTTTTTAACCAGGGCTCATGATCAAATCAGAATGGCAGCTTATTCCTTTTCCAACATCAAGCTGTGCGGGTCTCATGTCGGAGTCAGCATTGGTGAAGACGGTCCATCCCAGATGGGGCTGGAAGATTTAGCCATGTTCTTACCAATTCCGGATTGCACCGTGCTTTATCCTTCCGATGCTGTATCAACCGAAAAATGCGTTAAAGAAGCAGCCAGGCACAACGGGATGGTTTATATCCGGACCACCAGGCCGGCTACGCCGATTCTGTATGCACCTGAGGAAGAATTCCCGATTGGCGGATCCAAGGTGCTAAAGAAGAGTGATCAGGATGCGGTCACAGTGATTGCCGCTGGCATTACTCTCCATGAAGCGCTCCGAGCAGCTGAGCTTCTCGAAAAAGAAGGAATAAGGATAAGAGTCATAGATGCTTACTCGGTCAAGCCGCTGGATGTAGAGACAATTGTCAAATCAGCTGCCGAGACTGGCAACCGGGTGGTGGTGGCTGAAGATCATTTCGAACAAGGAGGGCTGGGCACAGCAGTGGCTCTGCTTCTACCTGAGAAAAAGTTCTGGAAACATCTCTGTATAAGAGAGCTGCCTCGTTCTGGACGACCGGAGGAGCTCATGGCTAAATATGGGATAGATGCGGCCGCTATCGTGACCGCAGTTAAATCTTTGCTGGCCTGACTGCAGGTTCAGTTGATAGCGGGACAAAAATTTAAAACGAAAATTTAGAAAAACATAATTAATAGAAAAAGCTAACCGGACTGAATCCAAAAAGGGTAGAATGTGGATGTAATCAGCGACTGGCTGGAGCAATTATTTTTATTATTTAAGAGGCAGGTCAGCCATGTATGGAAAAATTAATGAGGAAATCCTTAGCCAGCTGAAATCAATAGCCGGCGCCAATAACGTGATTACTTCTCCGGAGGAAGTCTGTGTCTATGCTAATGACGAGTATGTCTGCAGGCAGGAAGGCTGCCAACCGGAAGCGGTGGTCAGGCCAGGGAAAGTAGAAGAAGTCTCGGCTATTTTAAAGCTGGCCAGCGAGCACCGGCTGCCGGTTACGCCGCGGGGCGGAGGGACCGGTCTGGCTGGAGGCTGTGTGCCGATCTATGGAGGCGTGGTGTTAAGTCTCCAGAGAATGAACAGGTTTTTAGAGCTTGACCGTAAAAATCAGGTGGCAGTGGTCGAAGCCGGGCTAACCCTGGGCGAATTTATTACGCAGGTCGAAAAGCAGGGTTTTTATTTTCCGCCCCATCCCGGAGATGAAGGAGCCATGTTCGGTGGCATGATAGCCACCAACGCCGGCGGCAGCCGGGCGGTCAAATACGGGGTAATTCGTAACTATATCAAAGGGCTGGAAGTCGTCCTGGCCGATGGGCAGGTCATTCATCCTGGTGGTAAACTTATCAAGAACTCTTCGGGTTATAACCTGGTGAATTTGTTTATCGGCTCAGAGGGCACGCTCGGTGTTATCACCAGAGCCATTGTTCAGGTGATGAGCCGGCCGACTTTTCTCCGGACGATGGTGATTCCCTTCAATGGCATCGAGCAGGCTATAGATAACGTACCGCTCATTTTTGATCGCGGCATTTTGCCCATGGCCGTCGAATTTGCCGGTCTGGATGTTCTCCGGCTGACAGAAGAGCATCTTCATCTCAACTGGCCAACTCATTCAGGAGACATGCACCTCATGATCATTGTTGATGCTGGCTCGGAAGATGATCTGGGGAAAATGACAGACGAGATAGCTGATATTGTGCTTGAAAATGGAGCCCTGGATGTTTTTGTGGCTGATACGACGGCTAAACAGGATGAGGTGCTGAAGATTCGCTCGGAGATTTATGAAGCTATAAAAAAGGAGACCATTGACATCCTGGATACGAGTGTGCCCCGCTCGGAAATAGCCGGGCATGTCAGGAAAATTCACGAAGTTGCTCAAAAATATGGCCTGTGGCTGCCTGTTTTCGGCCATGCTGGCGACGGCAATGTCCACACTCATCTGATGAAGGCTAAATATGAAGATGGGCGGATGGTGCCGATTAATGTTGATGAGATAAAAGACAAACTGGAAATGGCCAGGCAGGAGCTGTTCCAGGATGCAGCCAGGCGAGGCGGAGTTATCTCGGGCGAGCATGGTATTGGCCTTTATAAAAAGAATTATTTCCCTTTGACCATGGAGGCAGGCCAGATTGAACTGATGAAGAAAATCAAGCAGGCCGCTGATCCTCTGGGCATTCTCAACCCGGGAAAAATATTTTGAAAATATAAAAAGATTAAGGTAACAGCCTGGCCGGTTAACATTTTGGTTGAAATATTTTTCTTAATGATTTAATAATTAATTATAAGCTTGTTTTTAATATGATGAGAGTTTTCGGGGAAAAATTAGACGATAGGGGAGGGTTCTATGGACTTTGAAAGAATTACCGAAATTTTCGTTATCCTGGAAAACAAGCCATCGGTTCTGGGGGAAATGCTGAGTCAGCTGGCTGAAAATGAGATTAATGTTGAAGCGATTGGCGTTTTCCAGGATACAGCTAAAATTTATGTTAAAAACGTCACTAAAGCGGTTAAAATCTTGAGCAAGCTGAATTATACTACCGAACTCCGTGATGTTTTGCTTATTCACCTGGAAAATAAACCCGGGGCCTTAGCTGAAGTGGCGACTAAGTTAGGTGATGAAGGCATCAATGTTGAATACTGCTATGGAACACTGAGTAAGATAGCTGATAAAATTTCGGTCATTATGGATGTTTCCAACATTGAAGCGGCGATCAAAGTCTTACAGGAATAATCAGGTGGGCTAAGCCCAGCAGATTTAAAAGCACGGCAGGCAGGTTGTTAGTCTGCCAGGCCGCAGTAGAAAAAAGACCTGAGTTACTTTCTGGTCCAAGGTGTATTTACAACTGCGATTTTTCAGCTACAATATAAAAATCAGGAGGAATTGAGATGTTTTATTTCGATTACACTATCTGGCTGCTGCTACCAGTTCTGATTTTTGCTATTTATGCTCAGAGTAAGGTGAAATCTACCTTTGCCCGTTATAGCCAGGTAATCTCATCATCCAGAATGACGGCAGCTGAAGCGGTTGCCGAGATCTTAAAATACAGTCCGGCCAGCAATGTGCGTATTGAGAAAATTCGCGGCCATTTAACTGACCATTATGATCCGAAAGCAAAAGTGCTCAGGCTGTCTGAGAGCGTTTATGATAGCCCATCCATTGCTGCGCTGGGTGTGGCTGCTCACGAAGCTGGCCATGCTATTCAGCATGCTCAGGGCTATGCTTTTCTGGCCCTGCGTAATGCTATTTATCCCATTGCCAGTTTGGGCTCAAATCTGGCTTTTCCACTTTTTTTCATCGGGCTGCTGTTTAGCGGACACGGTCCGAGTGTTTTAATGGATATTGGTATTCTGCTTTTCAGCGCTGCGGTTTTCTTTACAGTGATTACTCTACCGGTTGAATTTAACGCCTCTCATCGAGCGCTGGGCATTCTTCAAGAAAGAGGTTTTCTTAATGCTAAGGAAATTGATGGAGCCAGGAGTGTGCTGAAAGCGGCTGCTATGACTTATGTGGCTTCTACGGCCATGGCTGCTATCCAGCTGCTGCGAATGATCCTCATCCGCAATTCCCGTGACTAATGGGGTCGGGCCAGCGCATTTTCTTTATTATCAACAACTTAACAAATATAGAGCCAGTAGTCTCAGTCTGATTACCTCAGGAGCTTTAATTAAACCCTGATAATTATCATGGCCATATCTTTCGATTTTTACGCCCTTTATTGCTTTACTTCTATCGCTTCACTTTTGCCTTAGCAATTGGCCTTTTTATATTTCCTCTTTGTTAGATATTTCCACCTTTTCTTCATATGTTTCTGGCCTTTTTTCTATAATTGGAAGCCGAGGGCTTAAGGCAGGAGCCGGAGCTTGAGCTGTCGAATCCGGTTAGCCTGCCGAAGAATGTTGTTTACTGATTTTATGTCTTTTCCTGCCAATGTAAAAAAGTAATTTGACTGCTAAGAATATTAATCGTGAGTGTGGTTTAATTTATTAGCATTTAAAGAGAGCTTGATAACTAATTGATAATAAAAGAAATCGGCTGGCCCGACCCCATTTTGATTGACTTGGCACGGCCAGAATAGTAAAAAGTTATCAAAGGACAGTAAGGAGGAAATCATGTCAGATAAAAAGTTGTCTCGTTTAAAGGCAATGCTATTTTTGATTCCGTTACTGGTAGTGTGTCTCAGTGTATCCTTTCTTTCAGCTCAGACGCCGCCCGATAAATTTCTTGGTTTCAGAGTTGGGGAGGATAGAAAACTGGCTGATTACAATCAGATTAAAGCCTACTTTGAGCTGCTGGACAAAGAATCGCCCAGGCTGACTGTGCTTAACATTGGTAAAACCACGCTCGGCAGAGACATGATCATGGCCGTTATTTCCAATGAAGATAATTTGAAGAACCTTGACCGCTACCGCCAAATTGCCCGCCGCCTGAAAGGAGCTCGAGAGCTCAGTCCAGATGAGGCTCGTCAGCTGGCTAAAGAAGGTAAGGCCATTTTGCTCATTACCTGTAATATCCATTCGACCGAAATAGCTGCTTCTCAAATGGCCATGGAGCTGGCTTATGACCTTATCACCGGT
>Ga0209604_1001215_pt1 | contig 21421 bp, 18 predicted proteins | sample AD_UKC097_MetaG_FD_184405 | JGI IMG/M metagenome (GOLD analysis project Ga0209604, IMG submission 184405) | Active sludge microbial communities of municipal wastewater-treating anaerobic digesters from USA - AD_UKC097_MetaG (SPAdes) (version 2) | ecosystem: Engineered > Bioreactor > Anaerobic >... | reverse complement strand
GCCAATTTTTCAAAGTTGTTGCAGAACTTTGACGTAAAGTTTGCTGGGGTGATTTGAGCCATAAGGCAAATGGGGTGAAATTCGTTAGTAGATGGGTAAGTTCCATCGGTAGCCAGGCAATATTTATCCTTGTCTTTAGCCCCAACGGGGAAAGGTATTCCCCGCGTAGCTCATAAAGGCCGGAATCGTTGAACGTTGCTGATATAAGTAAAACGGCATAAAAGTCTGACCCGCAAATGGGTCGGGGGCGGAACGTGGCGTAGGAATGCCCAGTCGGCACTGTTTGAGCCACGCCGCAGGCGGGGCGAGTTGTGCCGCGTGGCAGTTCCACCCCCGGGGCACCCATCGGGTCGGGCTTTTCAGCCTTGATTTTCTTTGGTTCTTTCTTGTATCAAGACAAGAAAGAACACTTAACATGCTCTTTACAAAATTCTGACATGGCGATGAAAAGAATCCAAACGGCTCTTTGGAAAAGCCACTACTTGCATCGCTAAAACTCCGGTGACCACCAATAAACCCAGGGTTTTGCCCTGGGCTAGGCTGTTTCGCCCCTTCGGGGCTTTTGGTTCCTCACTCTACAGGTTCTTCATTTTAAAACTATTCCGCCCCTACAGACAAGGGGCTGCGCCCCTTGCTACTTATTACACCCCTTCGGGGCTTAAACCACCGGACAAGTTCTGGAATCCGCCAGTAGGCGGACAAGTTCTGGAATCCGCCAGTAGGCGGACAAGTTCTGGAATCCGCCAGCAGGCGGACAAGTTCTGGAATCCGCCAGCAGGCGGACAAGTTCTGGAATCCGCCAGCAGGCGGACAAGTTCTTAAATCTGGAATCTTGAATCCTGCTTGAATTTTTTTATCCTTTACCCTTGATTTCAGCCCCAACGGGGAAAGGTATTCCCCGCGTAGCTCATAAAGACGAGAATCGTAGAACGTTGCTGATATAAGTAAAACGGCATAAAAGCATGACCCGCAAATGGGTCGGGGGCGGAACGTGGCGTGGGAATGCCCGAGCGGCACTGTTTGAGCCACGCCGCAGGCGGGGCGAGTTGTGCCGCGTGGCAGTTCCGCCCCCGGGGAACCCATCGGGTCGGGCTTTTCAGCCTTGATTTTCTTTGGTTCTTTCTTGTATCAAGACAAGAAAGAACGCTTAGCATGCTCTTTACCAAAATTCTGCTCCAGGCTCTTCGTTTCATACCTATCCCGCCCCTTCAGGGCTTGTAAAATCGTTCGCTCCATACAAGGGCTGCGCCCCTTGCTACTTATTACGCCCCTTCGGGGCTTAAACCACCAGACAAGTTTCGCCGGTAGGCGGACAAGTTCCGTCAGGTTACCGACAAGTTCCGCCGGTAGTCGAGCAAGTTCCGAAATTAGGAATCCGCCGTTAGGCGGACGAGTTCTGAAACCCACCTCCTTGTATCCTTTACTATTTTTGATTATAACCCCAGGAAATCGGCCAGGCAGGTCCTGCAGGCTTAATCCAGTTAACATCATGCCCGGGAACCAATTGCTGAAAATAATGGCTACATTTGCTATTGGTAGCAAAATAGTTTATTCAAAAATCTTTTAGATGAGACCTTCAGGATTGAAAAGGCAATTTAGCAGGACGTGGCATGGATTCAGAAGGCTTGGGGAAAGAAGAATAATGCTGATTCTTAGCGTAGTGGTTGGCGTTTCAAGCGGGCTGGCCGCAGTTCTTCTTAAAAATGTGCTTCATGTTGCTAATGTTTTTGTTCAGGAATCGTTCCCTAAGGATTCAGCCAACTTCTTATTTTTTGCTCTACCGGCAACAGGTATCCTGCTAACCATTGTTTTCGTGCGTTTTTTGGTGAAGGACGACATTGGGCATGGCGTTTCAAAGGTGCTTTACTCAATCTCCAAGCAAAACGGACGAATAAAGCCTCATAACATGTACAGCTCAATGGTGGCCAGCACCTCTACTATTGCCTTTGGCGGGTCGGTTGGCGCCGAAGCCCCAATAGTTTACACAGGGGCAGCCATAGGATCAAACGTTGGGAATTTTTTCAGGTTAAACTACAAGAATATTATCTTGCTTATTGGCTGCGGCGCCGCTGGAGCAATTGCATCAATTTTTAAGGCGCCCCTTGCAGGAATAGTATTCACGCTAGAGGTGCTCATGCTCGATTTAACAACTGCCTCTATAGTTCCCCTGCTCATTTCGGCAGTGTCAGCTGCTACGGTTTCCTACTTTTTTTTGGGTCGGGAGGTAGTTTTAGCCTATGATGTTGTACGTCCCTTCGCGCTTCAGAAGATACCCTACTACGTGCTGCTGGGGGTGTTTTGCGGTTTCATATCGCTCTACTTCATCAGGGTGGTAATGTGGATTGAGAAACGCTTCGAAAGGATTACCAGCATATACCGGCGCTGGATTTTAGGGGCTATGATTTTGGGTACTTTTACCTTTTTGTTCCCTCCGCTTTACGGCGAGGGTTACGAGGTGCTGCAGGCTCTACTCGATGGACGTTCATCGTTCATATTCAATAGCAGCCCGTTCTATGAATTTCAAAGTAACGTTTGGTTGCTGCTGGTGGCGCTTCTCATTTTAATTTTAGCCAAAGGTGTGGCAACAGCCGTTACTACTGGTGCTGGTGGCGTTGGGGGAACTTTTGCCCCAACACTCTTTATAGGAGGGGTGGCAGGTTTTTTTGTGGCTAAACTCTTAAACCAGCTTGGTATAACTGTTGTGTCGGAAAGTAACTTTGCACTGATTGGAATGGCTGGCGCCATGGCCGGGGTGATGCACGCACCCCTAACGGCCATCTTCCTGATTGCTGAGATTACTGGCGGGTACGCTCTTTTTGTCCCGCTAATCATCACCTCTACCATTTCGTTTCTAACCATTCTTTACTTCGAGCCCTACTCCATCTACACAAAAAACCTTGCCAAAAGGGGTGAGCTTATCACTCATCATAAGGATAAGGCTGTGCTCACTATGCTGAGCGTTCGCAAGGTGCTCGAAACAGACTTTACACCTGTTGAAGCCAATCAAACCCTTGGCGACCTGGTTAAAATTGTTGGCCAATCGAAGCGCAACATCTTTCCTGTTGTGCAGGATGATGGTCAGTTGGTGGGGGTTGTTACCCTTGACGATATCCGCTCTAAAATGTTCGATACTTCGGCCTATACCGTTGTTCATGTACAGGATATAATGACTCTTGCCCCGGCCGTCATTGATGTTGATGAACCGATGGAGAAGGTGATGCAAAAATTCGAGGATACCGGCGCATGGAATCTCCCGGTTACTGATGGTGGAAGATACATTGGGTTTGTTTCGAAATCAAAAATATTCTCCATTTACCGCAAAATGCTGGTGAAAGTTTCCGATGAGTAAACATGTATTGTGTAATGTTGTTTAAAAGGTTTGAACCAATCAATTTTTTGTAGTAATTTATCTTTTATATGTTTTTGACACGCTTTGTTTTGGCGATTTCTTTTTGATGGGGGTTTCAGGGTTTACTCTTCGGCGATTATTGTGCTAAATGCCAACACGTTGAGATTTGAAACAAACATGTAGGGCAGCTTGTATGAACGCGTATGAACAACCGGGTAATATTTGCGGGTTCGGTTGTGAAAGGGAATTAATGAGAAACCTAAAAATTTTGTAATGATGATACCACACGATTCAAAAACCCCACTCCTTCAAGGGAAAAAGATTTTGATAATCGAGGATGACACGGTTAGCCGCATTTTTTTGAGCGAGCTCCTACAGTCAACCCATGCCGAGGTTGACTTTGTACGTACGGCATACGAAGCCAAAAAGTATTTAGACACCCATCAAGCGCCAAATGCCATACTGCTGGATTTGCGCCTACCCGACATGGATGGGTTTGAGCTGGCAGCGGCTATCCACCGGCAGCATGGCGATGTGTGCATAATTGCACAAACCGCCTATGTGGTTGAGGGGATAGACGAGAAGTGCCGGCAGTCGGGAATTGATGCCCATATCTACAAGCCTATCAGGCGGGATAACCTGCTGGATTTACTCGGACAATATGTTAAGTAATATGCAGGTAAGCTGATTAGCGACAGCGATAAAAGACTACATTTGCCATAAAATAATAAATCATTCAGCATGGTACGCGATACAAAAATTTTCGACCTCATTGAAAAGGAGCGCCAACGGCAGATGCATGGCATCGAGTTAATTGCCTCCGAGAATTTTGTAAGCCCTCAGGTGCTAGAAGCCATGGGCTCAGTGATGACCAACAAGTATGCCGAGGGCTATCCGGGCGCAAGGTACTACGGTGGATGCGAGGTGGTTGACCAATCAGAACAGCTGGCCATCGACCGGCTGAAGGAGCTTTTTGAGGCGGAGTACGTTAATGTTCAGCCCCACTCGGGTGCTCAGGCCAACATGGCCGTATTTGTTGCGGTTATGAAACCGGGCGACACCTTTCTTGGCCTCGACCTTTCGCATGGCGGCCACCTGTCGCATGGTTCACCGGTAAATTTCTCGGGGATGTGGTACAAAGCAGTTTCCTATGGTGTAAAGGAGGAAACCGGACGCGTTGACTACGATATGATGGAGCGGGTGGCTCTTGAGCAAAAACCAAGGTTGATTGTTGGAGGCGCTTCGGCCTACTCCCGTGAATGGGACTACAAGCGGATGAGGGCAATAGCCGATGCGGTAGGAGCATTACTCATGATAGACATGGCTCACCCTGCAGGCCTGATTGCCGCAGGATTGCTCGATAATCCCCTTCGTTACGCCCACATTGTTACCTCAACCACCCACAAAACCCTTCGGGGCCCACGTGGCGGAATTATCCTGATGGGTAAGGATTTTCCTAATCCATGGGGGCTTACTACGCCAAAAGGCGAGGTGAAAATGATGTCCCAAATACTCAACTCCAGCGTTTTCCCCGGCATTCAGGGTGGACCGCTGGAACATGTTATTGCCGCTAAGGCTGTAGCTTTCGGTGAGGCCCTTAGACCTGAGTTCAAGGAATACCAGCGTCAGGTTAAACTTAATGCTGCGACAATGGCCAATGCCTTTATGGACAAGGGATACAAGGTGGTTTCGGGTGGCACCGATAACCACTCCATGCTTATTGACCTGCGTACTAAGTTCCCCGAAATTACTGGCAAAAAGGTGGAGAATGCCCTTGTTCGAGCCGACATCACCATTAACAAGAATATGGTGCCTTTCGACAGCCGTTCGCCATTCCAAACTTCCGGTATCAGGGTCGGTACACCTGCAATTACTACCCGTGGGCTGAAGGAGCAGCACATGAACCATATTGTCGATTTGATGGATAGGGTTATCTCAAGTGCTGATGATGAAAAAACAATTACTGCCGTTAAGGAGGAGGTTAACAAGTTTATGAGGGACTTTCCACTTTATGCATGGTAGGCTTGTTTTACGTATTTTGCACTCTTGTTAGTATGAACCTGGATTTAATGCACGTGGTGTATAAAAGTGGAACCGAGCCTGCAGGTTTGGTTCCATTATTATAACGGCGATTAGCTTACCAGGCTAATACATGTCTACCACTCCTAGCTAACAAAAAGATGGAATTGTTCCACATTAAGCTAAACGAGTTTCCCTACAGGAAATCGAAATTTTTCAGGTTGCTAATTGTGGCGGCTATTATTTTAGCCCTTCTCGCTATTTTAACCATTTTGATTTTTGTTAATCGGCAAGAAAAGGGATTTGTAGGCATAATCTTAATCTGGGTTTCCTATTTCTTGGTTTACCTCTACTGGGCATGGTATTCGTTCAGGGTAAAGCTCTACATCCATGCCGATGAATTTGCCATTAAGTTCAAGTTTGGCATGGTTCCCAGCTTGTCGCAGGTAATTTTATGGGAAACCATTGAGAAGGTTAGGTTGGGCCCTACCTATATTGCCTTTTACAAGAAGACCGGTAGGCGAAAAGTGGCTAAGTTAGGCTGGCTGCCCTACTCTAAGGTGGTTGAAATTAAGGACAAGGTTGCCAACGCATGCAGAATAAAGCACATTCCCGTTGAGGTGGCCGATTTTACTCATTACTGATACTTTTGATTTGTTTATTTGATATGGAGTGGTGGATATACCTATTAGTTGTTCTGGCAGGAGTTGCAGCAGGTTTTATCAACACACTTGCCGGTAGTGGTTCGCTACTTACCTTACCTTTATTGATTTTCATTGGTTTACCTGCAAATGTAGCCAACGGAACCAACCGTATTGGAATTCTTATGCAGAGCATGGTTGCGGTTGGTAGGTTTAAGCAAAAAAGGGTTTTTGAGTGGTCCGATGGTCTTTGGCTGACTATTCCGGCAGGTCTGGGCGCTGTGCTGGGCGCACTGGTTGCCGTTGACCTTAATGAGGTTCTAATGAACCGAATTATAGGCATTCTGCTAGTATTCATGTTCTTCATCCTGCTTTTTGAACCCGAAAAATGGCTTAAACCTAAAAATCCCGATAGTCGTATTAACTTTACTCCGTTTCGGTTCATTGTCTTTTTTGTAATAGGAATCTACGGAGGATTTATTCAGGCTGGCGTTGGGTTCTTCCTTTTGGCAGGGCTGGTGCTGGGTGCAGGTATGGATTTAGTTAGATCGAATGCTCTTAAGGTTTTGATAACTATGGTATTCACCATTTTGGCGTTGGTGGTGTTTATCATTAACGGACAGGTTGACTTTAAGCTGGGCATCATCATGGGCATTGGCAACATGATTGGTGCCTGGATTGCTACCAGCGTTGCGCTAAAACATGGTGCATCATTTATTCGGTGGGTGTTGCTGATTTGTGTGCTGGCCTTTGGCCTCAAGCTGTTAATCTGGTAGCCTTTGTGCTAGTTTAGCCTAAAGATATAGGTAATAGTTCCAACCTGGAAGGATGGGGCGTTTGACGATACGTCGAATTTGGCACTCAACGCCGCTTTCTCGGCAGCCTTTAGTAGATCGGTGTCAAGAGTGGTTGAACCCTTTATACCAGCAATAGCTTTTGTAACATTTCCATGGTTATCAACAGTTACTTCCACCACTACACGACCCTCCTTCTGCTTGGGGTAATCGGGTTTGGGAAGAAGCAGCGCACTTCTCCCATTAAGGTTGGTGATAATTCCATTCTGTCCGTCACCGCCTCCACCGGTTGCTCCGCCGGTGCGGTTGGTTGAGCTGGCAGAACCCTCAAGCGATCCCTGGTTGCCCGGCTTGCCTGTAACTCCCTCTCCTCCGGTTTGCCCGCCATTAATTTTTTGTCCTGGGAAAAGCGCCTTGGCATTTGCCTCCCGTGGCTTTTCGACTTCGGGAGTTGCTGCCGTTGTGGATGGAGCCACTTTGTCCGTGCTACTGGCGGGGTTGGTTTTTTCCGTTGGTTCAGCTACTTTCTTTTTGCTCTCCTCCTTTTTAACCGGTAAGGCTGGGGCTTCCTCGTAGTCCTGTGTTAGGGGACTTTCATCCTCCTGCATGGTGGGGTATCCCGCCGGGTTTGAAATTGCCTGCTCGCCAATTGCTGGTTCCTCCAATCCCATACCTTCGTCGGAGTTGCCAAAGTTAATAATAATCCCCTCTTCGGCTGGTAGGGGGAAGGGTATGTTAAAGCCAAACATCATTAAAAGGAGAACCATAAGGATATGGAACAGAACGGTTGCTGCTATTCCCTTTGCCTTATTGGCCGTGATTGTCATTTGTTACTGCTCCTTTTTTATTGGTTGGGTAGCTAAAACCAGCTTGTATCCATTATCCTTGGCAATATTCATCACTTTAACCACATCTTCCATCGGAACCGACCTGTCAACATGTAGTGCTATGGTAGGGTCATTTTCTCCCTTCATTTTCTGCTGAAGAAGGTACTCCAGCTGGCCAATGGATACCGGAACAGTTTCGAGGTAAAAGTTGCGGTCGGCTGTAATGGAAACCGAGGTAACGGGTTTGTCGGAAATCTGGCTGTTGCTTTGTGGAAGTAGCAGCCTCAGGGCGTTGGGGTGTACTAGGGTAGAGGAGATCATGAAGAATAGCAGCAGCAGGAACACGATGTCGGTCATGGACGACATGTTAAGGCCTGGATCGGATTTTGAACGATGTCTTAATGCCATGATGTAACGTTTTATGCTACAGGTTCGTTAAGCAGATCCATAAACTCCGAAATATTTGCCTCCATGGTGTAAACCACCTTCTCGATCCGTGCAACCAGGTAATGGTAGCCGAAGTAAGCAGGAATCCCTACAATTAATCCGGCAACGGTGGTAACCATGGCAATGTATATACCGTTAGATAAAAGGCCTATTTCGATACTGTTGCCCGCCATGGACATGTCGAAGAACGCACGAATCATACCAATAACTGTGCCAAGAAACCCTAGCATTGGGGCACCACCGGCAATGGTGGCAAGCAATGGCATGCTCTCTTCAAGTTTGGAAATCTCCAGGTTACCGGCAGTTTCAATTGCCGAGTTTACATCCGATAAGGGCCTGCCTATGCGTTGAATTCCTTTTTCAATCATTCGGGCAACTGGTGTGTTTTGCGATTGGCAAAGGGCTAGTGCCGCTTCAACTTTATCCTCATGAATGTACTCCCTTATCTTGTTCATAAAGTTGGCGTCAATTTTAGAAGCTTTATGAATGGCCATGTAGCGTTCAACAAAAATATAAACGGCAATAATGGAGAGGATAAAAATGGGAATCATAATCCAACCGCCCTTAACGGCCATATCAAAAAATCTCATTTTAGCCTCGCCGCTTTGTCCCATACCCGTTTGGGCCTGAGCTGCCGATAGAAGAATAGTGGTGAGTGTAGTCATTGCTTGAAATTTAATTTTGCGAAAATTACTAAAAAAACGTTTAAAATGACCAGGGTATTGTTTAGGCTAAATTAATAACCCACAAATAATGGGGTTGGGCGTGCTACCTGAACTGGACAAATGGAGAAGGGTAGGAGCTTGTTTTGTCTTTTGTACTGTCGGGCTGGCTGCTATTTTCTGGAACAATAATGGGGCTGAAGCTCTCCTCGGAGTTGAAGGTGTTGCGTATTCGCCGCCTTAAATCCTTCATATTGTTGAAATCTTCACGGTAGAGAACTCCAACCCCGGTAGTGTAGCTATTCTGTTGATTGGTGGGAAGCAAGTCGTCGTTTGTACGGGCAAAGGCTTTCAGTCGCAGCTTACCCGACTGGTTTAGCTTAACGTCAATGTTGAAATCACCTGCAATTGGGCTGCTTGTGCTTCGCCTACCCACATCTACATTACCGTTGATGGATACCCTATCGTTGAGCAGCTGGGTAGATAGTGCCACCTCCATCTGGTTGGAGCTCAGCTCACTTTCCATGCCGGGTCTGTAGTTAACACCTATGTCAACCGAATTGCTCCATTGCGATATCCAGTTGCTGAACTGGTTGGATAGTAGCTCGCTGGCAGTGTTGTACAGGCCCATGGTACCCATGGAGCTTGAGCTCTGGGTCATCATTCCGGCCTGGTTGGGATCAGCTATAAAACTGTTGATTACCAGCAGACCCAGGAACTGGGTATTAACCTTTTCCTCGGTGTTTAGCGCTCCATCAACCAGGGCTTTTGTTTCGGCATCGGCGTTGGGAACTTCAATTCCAAACTTGATTACGGGCGAAGTGAGCTTCTGGGTGAGAAAAATTTTACAGTCAACCGGTACGCGGGTGGTGTACCTTTCGTCCATCAGTAGCTGCTTGAGCGAGGTTTTTACCCGGTACGCAGCTTCAATGTTCATGGTGGCGTCTAGAGGTCCTCCGTTCCACGTTATGCTGCTGCCGGGCATTATGGTAAATTTCTTGTTGATTACCCCTTGGAGGGTAAAAAGGTAGTCCCCCTTTTCGATGTCAAAGTTTCCGAACATCCTGAAAACATCCTTTTCTGGGCTAATTTCCATTTTCAGATTTCCGCTACCGTTGGCCTTGATGATGTCGCCGAGCTTCTTGTCAATAATAATCTGCACCTCTGCATCGGGGGTTACCAGCAGGTCGAGGTTCAGGTTGAGGTTTACCTTTGACTTTTTTGTCGCTACAGGTTCGTCTATAACTATTTGGTCGGGATTGCTGCTAACAAAGGAAATGAAGTTGTTCTGCTTTACAGTTTTCTCCGTTGAAATCGGGAGGTAGATGGCTGTTTTGCCCTCTGTTTTTAGGTTGATGTTGAAGTTTAGGTTATCGGGTTTACCGGTTATAAAGATTGGTCCGGTGCCAAACACTGTTCCATAAAACTGGCTGTTGTCGTGCTCGGTAGTGTTCATGCAGAGGAAATTCTCGGCAGCCATGCCGATGTTAAAGTTGATATCCTTAAAGCTATTTGTCTTGATATCGCCGTTTATGGTTGCTACCCGGTTAAACCGATCGGTGATTTTGAAATTTCTGAAGTATAGGTTGCTGTTGTCAACGGAAATTTTGTCGTTTATAGTAAAGGTTGACTTTAAGAAATCAACAGTTAGCGTGGCGTTGCTAAATGAGAGGTTTCCGTTAAGCATTGGCTTGCTTGTTTTCCCGTTCACCCTGATTTTCCCGTTTACATTTCCGGATAGGTCTGAAACGCTACCCTTTAGCAAGGGGGCTAGGTGAACCAGCTTGACACGGTTTACATCTACCAGAAAATCCATACTTCCATCGTCGGTGTAGAGGTTTCCGGTTGCCTTCAGGGTTAGAGTGTCCTCATGGTTGTTGGTTAGCTCAACTGCCATGCGCTTTTCTGAATTAATCCAGGTGCTGGAGAAGGTTACATTTCCAATGGGATTTGAGTTTAGGATTAGCTTGTTGATGCTTAGTTTGGAAAAAAGCGTTGGATTTTGGTATGCACTGTTGATCTCGGCAAACCCGTTAATGGTTCCGCTTACGTTGTACCCCCTATTCTGCAGGTAAAGGTTAAGGTATGATATGTCCATATTAAGGAGGTTTACCTTGAGGGTATCCATGTTACTGGCTGAAAGTTTACCATCTATGTTGAAATGCTGATTTCTGCTGCGAATGGAGAAGCTGTTGAATTTTACTGAGGCCGTATCAATAACTACTGTCGAGGGGGACAGGTTCCATAATGAGTCGTTTATCACAAATGTAGATGGGTTAAAAGCAATGCTGGTGAGCTGACCATTCTTGTTATAACTTGTAAAATCGGCAGTGGCTTCAATTAGCCCGCGGGAGGCGGGTTGCTGGGTGTTTTGCCAGCCTATGGCAAGATTCAGCAGGTTATGGCTAAGGTACGAGCTGATCTTGAAATTCTCGATTTTTGAACTACCAATAGTAATCAACGGTGTATTGATGCTGGCCGTAAATAGGCTGTCCTTGGTTTGCCCTTCAGCAGCTAAATCTTTTATGCCGGTATTTCCAAAACGCATCTGGGGTACCCTGACTTTAAAAGAAAAGGTTTGCAAGTCGGGGTTGAGAATACCGAATATGCTGGTGTTTTCGGCAATGCTTAGCTGAGGCATGAGAACGCTGGTAATTTTTTCGGTTTTTTTAAGCCTGAATTTAACAAGGTAGTCGTTGTATTCAGGTTTTTCAACTCCTGTAAAGGCTACAGTGGAGGATTCTGTTTCACTCTCCGGCTTCATTGCCGGTATATACTTCAGAACGAGGTTGTTTAGGTAGGTAAAGAATTTTGAGTAGTTATACTTACTCCGTAGTTCTCCCTCAGCAAAGTCCGACTGAAGGGTAATAACCTTGCTGTCCTCTTTATTGTCGGCATTTATGGTTACATCGTCTAGTTTAAATTCCCCATGTTGGTTTCGGTACATCGAGTTCACAACCTTAATTTCCCCGCTGCTGTTGTCGAGGTTGCTGCCCCTGAACTTGGTGGTAAGCAAGAATGAGGCTTGGGAAATCGAATCCTTTTTGTTGAGGTTGAGCTTTACCAGGTCCAGCTTTGGTACAAAGGCTGAAAAGTCGAATACGGGAATCGTGTCGGAAAAGTCAATAATCCCCATAAAGTTGAGCTTGCAGTTGGGATCGTTGAGACGAACCGATCCGGAATAGGTTTTGTTTGTAAGGTTACCCGATATTACAATGTCGTTATAGGTGTAGCTGTTTGCCTGTAGGGAGTTGATGGTTGCGTTGGTGAAAAAGTTAATTTTTCTCTGGTTGTCAATGGTCCCGTTGAGCGATGCGCTTAGTGTTGCTTTTCCAAGAATTGGGCTGTTGCTAAACTTTCCCACATCCAGCTGTGTAGTTCTGAGATTCCCGTTGATGTCTATGTTGTTGCTTTTATCAGGCACGAATGATAGGTCAACGGCAATACTGCCAATGGCGCTGGTTAGATTTCCGTAGGCAACAAAGTTGTTGAGATAGCCGGTAAAGTTACCCTTATAGGTTAGGGTGCTGAGCATGTCAAAATTCTGGGGAAGGTTTACCAGGGGTTTGCCGGAAGAAGGGTTGGTAATTGCAGCTAAATCCTCACGGTTGGTTGATAATTCATATAGATCAATAACCATAAGGGTTTGTTTAATGTCCGGGAGCCCGGTTATGTTAAAGTTGGTTCGGAGTAATGTTTGCGATCCGTACCTCAGCTCAAGTCCCTTACCGCGTAAGTCTGAAATTGTACCCTTTACATGGCCATCAACACTAACTGCTAAATCAACCTTGCGAAACACGGGTGCAAAGTAGGAGAGGGTGCTGGTTTTAAGGTATGTTCCCGCAAATTGTGCATCCAGCTCCACGCTATGGACAAAATTGCCAAAATCCTTCCAGCTGGAAAAAGCAAAATTCAGCCTGTTGAGCCTTATGTTGGAGTCGTGTGCCTGCAACCTCAACTTGTCAAATTTCATGTTCGACCTGCATAAGCTAAAATTAGCCCGGAGGTTATCGAGCTTAAATCCGGAATGGTCGCTAAAATTAAGGCTGTTTATTGAAAGTGCTACGGTATCACGATGAATGTATAGGTTGTCAACCTTCAGGTTGAAGTTGCTGAAGTTCATATCCTGAAAGTTCATGCCGAAATCCGAATTTCTGGCTTTTGGAGCTGTTTTTTTCAGTATAAACCTGGAGTTGCTAATAGAAATACTGTTAGCGCTGAGCCTGAAATCCGATGAATCTTTTTTTGAGGGAAAGGTTTCTTTTATCTTTCTAATTAACCCGCTAAGGTTCATAACGCCCGACGAATCGGTAACAAAGTTGAAAGTGGTCTGATCGAAGTTTGCCCTTCCCAGCTCGATGTTGCTGGGTGCCAGTTTAAGGCCAAGCAGGGTAACGGCTATCCTGCCAGAATGTAGGAGTGTGTCGCCCTTTAGGTCGGCAATAAAAACATCCCTTAGAAGCAAGCTGGCAAATGGGCGAAAATCAACCCTGCCTACCGATACCTCAATTCCTAAGCGCTCTTTAAGGGAGGCGGTTACCCGGTCAACCAGATAGGTTTGGATCCGGCTGTTCTGAAGGGTTAACCAGATTAATGAGGGTACGGCCAGCAGGACAATGACTACCCTTAACAATATTTTTGCTGTTTTTTTGATACCTTTGCCTATATTTATGGGTATAGTAAACCTAAATTTAATTCTCAAACTTCGTTCCGAAAGTAAGCAATTAGAAATGTTTTTTGGAATTGTCCATTCCGAATGTTTCAATCAATTTGATGGTTTAATAAAAATTAACGATGAGCATAACTATTCTGGGGATTGAATCGTCATGCGATGACACCTCTGCAGCGGTGATTCGCGATGGATTCTTGCTCTCCAACCTAATAAGCAGCCAGGAGGTGCATAGGGAGTATGGAGGCGTTGTTCCGGAACTTGCCTCGAGAGCTCACCAGGCGAATATAATTCCAGTAGTTGACGGAGCGCTAAAAAAAGCCGGTGTGGGTATTGGCGAAATCAATGCAGTTGCCTTTACACAGGGTCCCGGCTTAATGGGTTCGCTCCTGGTTGGAAGTTCGTTTGCCAAGGGAGTAGCCTTGTCGCGTCAAATTCCCCTTGTTGCAGTTAACCATTTGCAGGGGCATGTGCTTGCCCACTTCATCAGCGACGACAAAGCTCAGGATCACCCATCGTTCCCATTCCTATGCCTGCTGGTTTCGGGTGGGCATACTCAGCTTATTATTGTTCGTAAGCCCCTTGAGATGGAGATTGTTGGGCAAACTATTGATGATGCTGCAGGCGAAGCTTTCGACAAATGTGCCAAGGTGATGGGGTTACCCTACCCGGGAGGGCCTGTGGTTGATAAGCTGGCTGCCGGGGGGAACATTCATGCTTTTAGATTTGCCCGTCCCATAATTAAAGGACTTGACTTCAGCTTCAGTGGACTTAAAACGTCGTTTTTATATACCCTGCGCGATAGGGTTGCTGGCGACCCTGATTTTATTGCAAAAAACAAGGCCGATTTATGCGCATCGCTTCAACATACCATTATTGAGATTCTTCTGGCCAAGGTGGAGGCTGCCGCCAAAAAATTTGGAGTAACGCAGGTGGCCATAGCTGGAGGTGTATCGGCAAACTCCGGCCTGCGAAAGGCCATGACCGAACTCGGTGATAAACACGGCTGGCAGGTTTACCTACCCCAGCTTCGCTATACAACCGATAACGCCGCCATGATTGCCATTACCGGTTACTATAAGTATCTGGCAGGAGAATTTTCACCTCTGGATATTATGCCAATGGCTCGAATACCTTTGTTGTAAAGGGATAAGGAGTAAGCTAAAAGGTTTGAGTTGGGTCGGACTGGACGAAACCTGCCCGGATACCAACTGAACTTGCTCCACTCCTGGTGGAACTTGTCCGGCTACTGACGGATTCGATGACCTGGACAACCTTTGCGGACTTGCAAAAATATCCCGCCCTTTCAGGGCTTAATGCTGCTGGAGTAGTTTTGTTCAAGGGGCTTCACCCAACCTAATTGAATCCGTCCACCTTTTCCGGGTACACGCCACCCAGTTCAATGTTAACAGTTCAACATGGTTAAGTTGCCCCTTCGGGCGAAAGGTATTTTCGTAAAATGTTGAAAAGGTCAACTCTACTTACCGGTTTGGTAATGAAATCGTTGCAACCGGCTTCAATGCTAAGGTTTATTTTAACCCCGGAGCTGTAGGCTGTTTGCGCAACTATTATGACTTTTGTATCAATTTGCCGGATTGCACGGGTTACCTCAATTCCATCCATATCGGCAAGGCGTAGGTCCATTAGCACCATATCAACATTGTGGTTGGTGCTGAAAATTTCAATTGCCTCGCTTCCCCTTTTGGCATTTATGATACTGCATCCTGTATCCTCAAGCATTTTGGCTAGCAGAAAGTAGTTGGAATGGATATCCTCGACTATAAGTATTGTTTTATTCTTAAGCTGAGGCGGCTCCTGAAGGAGGAAGTGCTTGCCGTTTTTGGCTGTTACCCTTTTTCGGGTACCAATTGGGGTGTAGGGGATTTCAAAATTTACGGTTGTTCCCAGATTCTCGGTCGTTTCTATCCAAATTCTACCGTTCAGAAAATCAATAAGTCGTTTTACTACCGGAAGGCCAAGTCTGAGGCTTCCGTAAGGATTCGAGTCGTTTGTCTGAGTAAATGGTTCATAGAGTGTTTCAAGTTGGCTGTTACTTATTCCTGGTCCGCTATCCTGCACCCAGAAATGAAGCATGGCGTCGTTTGTTTTCTTGCAACCCAGCTCAATATACCCCTTGGGTGTGAACTTAACCGAGTTGTTTATCAGCTTTGTGAAAATATTCCTAATGAGGTTTCTATCCGAAAGGATGTCAAAATCAATCTCTTCGTCAATGAAGGTTTGAATGGCAATATGATCCTTATCAAATATTCTAAGTTCATTTAGCAGCAATGCGTGGAGGGTACCAAACAAATCCTGCAGGTTGATGCGCTGGTACACCAGCTTGAGCTGGTGGGTTTCTAGTTTTGAAAGGTCTAAAATGTTGTCAATTTGATGCTGCAGGACGGTGGCGCTCTTGTTGATTTCCTTTGTATAGTGCAAGGTTTGTTGTGGTTTAACGTGTGGCCCGTTCAACAGCTCGCTATAGCCAATGATGGTGTTCAGGGGTGTTCTGATTTCGAACGATAGGTTAGCCAAAAGCATATCCTTAAAGGCTTCAAGTTCATTATTTCTTAGCGACACGGTTTCCAGGCCTTTTCTTAGCATATCTACCTCATGAGTAAGCTGCTCAATTTGCTCTCTTTGCTGGCGGGTTATAAGGTTGTGTTTGTTGATTCTTTTTCTGATTCTCCAGCGATGAAAAAGCAAAAGTCCGATAATGACAGCTGTAAAAATACCAGCAATCCAGGGTAGGTCAGATATTGTATCCCTGGTACTTTTAGGCTCATACACAAAGTTGTTCAGGCTACGTGTTTTGCTAATCAGACCAGCCCTAAGCAGCACTTCGGTCATTTGCTTCCACCTTCCCATGTTGGAGTGGCCAATGTTGATGAAGTCGGGCTGAATGAACTCCTTAACCCTTTGAGCTTCATTCAGCAGGTGCTCGGTTGTTTTGGTTGATTTATACTTGGTCTGTATGAGCTTAACTATCTCCTCAGGATTTTGAAGGGCGTACTCCCATCCTTTAATGCTGGCTTCCAGGAAGCGATTCGTCCTCGATGGATTTCTTTTAACTTCTTCCTGGGTGGTGAAAAGGCATTCGGCATAAAAATCTATCCCATATTTTTTAGGTGAAATAACCCTGTAGGGTATGCCAAACTTGTCGAGGAAGTAGGGTTCGTTTGTCAGGTAAGCCTCCGTGGCATCAACCTGGCCGTTTAAAAGCCTGTTGAGCGAGAAGGAAGCGCTGACGGCTTTTATTTGTGATGGCTTAATGCCCTCAACACCCAGCATGGCAAGTATATCGGTTGTACCGCCACCCTTTGCGCTTAGCTCTATGGTCTTGTTAACCAAGTCGCCCGGGGTGTAAATATTGCTGCTGGCAAGAACCAGCAAAACCGACGGGCTGCTTTGGAAAATTGGAGCGAGGAGAACCAAAGGCTTGCCATTCATGTACTGGACAAGCAAGTCGGAGCAGGCAACACCGTAATTTGCCCTGCCCGACAACACCTCGTCAATAGCCGAGGTGTTGGATGGAAGTTCCCTTATCTCGACATTCAATCCGGCCTTCTCGTAAAATCCCTTTTCAAGTGCTGCGTAGTACCCGGCAAACTGGAATTGATGCTTCCATTTTAGCTGGAGAACAATGGTGTTGGAGTTTTTTCCGTAGGCTGATGACGCTAAAAAACCTACCAGGAATAGTAATAGAAGTGGTAGTATTTTTTTTAATACAATAACACCCGCGGTATTAATGCGATTGGTATGGGAATGCTTTTTAGAAATGGTTGAAATCTTCACGTCGGGCTAGCTAAAAGAATCATTATGATTTACACTTTTACGCAATGTTAAAGTTACACTATTTATTAAAAAAAATCTGCATCAGCTTTTAAAAAATTACAACTTACACGGCCTAACGGGTAGGCGTTAAATTGCTTCAAATTCAAGTGTGGCCGGCAATTCGGATGTTAGAATGTGGTGCTAAAATATAAAAGTTGGGAATTTTCTGAAAAACCTATTTTAATGTATAATGATTTGCAAATGTTGTATCAGGTTGGAGCTACTTCACTTTAAGAACCAGCCCCTTGAGGTATTCACTCTCAGGGTGGTAAATGTTTATAGGATGATCTGCTGGTTGTGAGAGTTGATGGAGAATGGATATCTCACGGCCCGAAATGGCACTGGCCGAGAATACGGCATTCCTGAAATCGGTTTTATCCACCACCTGCGAGCAGGAAAAAGTAAATAGCAAACCTCCAGGTTTCAACCTTCGGATGGCAGCCAGATTCAAGCGCTTGTAGGCTTGCAGGGCATTTTTGAGTGCATCCTTATGCTTGGCAAAGGCCGGAGGGTCAAGAACTATAATGTCGAAGAATTCGCTTGTTGACCGCAGGTAATCAAAAACATCGGCTATAAGTACTTTGTGGTTTGTAGTGGGGCTAAAGTTGAGGTTGATATTTTGCTGCAATGCCTTTACAGCTGCTTCGGAACTTTCAACATCGGTTACCTCGGAAGCCCCACCTGCCAAGGCGTAAACCGAGAAGCCTCCTGTATAGGCAAAAGTGTTAAGAACGCTCAAACCCTTAGCGTAACTTTGTAGCAGATGACGATTTTCGCGCTGGTCAAGAAAAAATCCGGTTTTCTGCCCCTGCTCAAACGAAACGATGAATTGGTGGCCATTCTCAATAAACGTTCCTTTAGTGTCGCCTTCCCCTTCAATAAATCCATCGGAGGGATGTAAGTTTTCGCGTCGGGGAAGGGTGCTGCTGCTTTTATCGTAAACTGCCTTTATGTTTCCGTCGAAAATCTCTATAAGAGCGCGGGCAATTGCCTGGCGGGCAAGATACATACCTGTTGAATGGCACTGAATTACTGCGGTTGAACCGTATATGTCAACTATGAGCCCGGGTAAGTTGTCGCCCTCGCCATGCACCAGCCTAAACATGCTGGTTTCTCCGCTTGGAAAAAGCCCGGCAGATTTCCTTAGGTTTAGGGCCTCAGCTATTCGCTGAGTCCAAAATTCAGTATTGATTTCTTCCTGCTGAAAGCTGAGAACCCTAACAGCAATTGAACCTGTATGGAAATGCCCAACCGCCAGAAAGTGGTCGTCCGGGTCATAAACCTGAACCACCTCGCCTTCGGTTGGCGAACCTTCTACATGTTTAATGGCACCGGAAAATATCCAGGGATGGAATCGTTTTAACGATTGCTCCTTGCCTGGTTTAAGCGTTACTCGGGGTGAATTCATGGTCATTTAATAGGTAAAATAAAAACATAAATGGAGAAGCTATGTAAAAGATTAGGGCTAAAGCTAAGGTTATGCCTGGTTGTATGCTGTGGAATTGCGTTATTCCCAATAAACACTCAAAAATGCGATTAAAACATTGCTGTATGCTTACGTTCGCCTATGCCTGGTTTTTCCTGAAGTAGCCTGATGTAGATCTCCCTGCAAACCCACGCATCAGTAGCGGCATACTCCACCTGCTGGGTGGTCAGCTCGGGTGCCTCCCAGTTGCTCAGCTGCTGGCTCTTTGAAACTCTTCCGCCCAAAACTATAGCCGCCATTTTTCTAACGCTCACGTTCTCGATGTTATAATTCGTTACAACCTGCTGAAGATCAATAAATCCACGAGGTGTGAATGTGTGAATTTGCTTCAACCCCTTTAAATCGTCTCTTATGGCTGCACCTACCTTGATGATTGATGAATCTTCGAGAAAAGTCAGAAGTGCAGGCGGAATTCCCGTGCTTTTAACTCTAATAATTGCTGCAAGGTTTGAAGAGGCTAGCTGGAGCAGAGAGATTCCATTGCTTCTACCTTTTTTAAATGAAGGTCTTGACTCCGTGTCGAATCCCACTAAGCGACTATTCGAAAGTTCAGCCAGGCACCTCTCCAGGTGGTTATTTTCCGAGACCACAACAGTTTCGCCCTCAAATACCAGTCGGGGTAGTTTCGCTATCTCTTCGTTGCTGATGCTGGTTGCAAACATTATCTAATCCTGAAACGGGTTACTATCGTTCTGACGGCGGGTAATAAACCAGCTCGACGTGTCAATTTTTGAGGAATCTTCAGGTTCATCAATATTTTCCAAATCCACATCACCGAATTGAAGGGTATGGAAAGCCCGTATGAGCGCCACAAGTCTCACTCCCCAGTACTCGCCAAAATTTTCGCGGCATTCCCAGATGGCATCATTCATAATCTCCTCCTTACCGAGCTGGTAGCGCATGGTAAAATTTTTTAAATCCTGGTAGATATCGGCCAGATACTCGGCAATGCTGGCGGTAATCGTTTCAAAAGAACCCTCGGGTTGCTGGTAGTTAAATTCAGCAAAATCGTCATGCTGGCCTAGTAATCCTTCAACTTTTTGTATAACAGCAACATAGTCGTTTTCGGAAACGAATTGCTCGTTACCTTCATCGTAAATAGGCGTAGTCTCGGGCAGTAGGGCAGCCTTGTAGTAAAGCAGCGGCAGAAGCTTGCTGCTGGCCGATACGAAATTTCTGGTTGAGTAGCTTTCGCAACCTTCCAGAAAGGAGCAAAACTCCTTGGCCACCGTTAAAAACTCCAACGTATTACGGCCGTAAACAGTTGCTTTTATATCCATCTCTCACCATTATGAGCTACAAAGATAGCTATTGTGGTGAGGTCTTTTGTAGGATAGCTTACAAATAAACGAATGACAGCATTTTTAACAGCCTAACGATGGCTGAAACTGCCCAATTTGTTTTGGTACAGTAGCACATAAACCCGGTAGGGTGGTGAAAATTGTGGAGAGTTTTAGTCGGGAATTTCTGAATGCAGGTGGTGCTACCCTCTAACAAACAGGGCTTTAATAATATGGCTGGTCATTTTTGGGTTTTCTTTCAGCCTACGGGTGGAGTAGCCAAACCATTGCTTCCCGAATGGAACGTAAACCCTCATGGTATATCCCTTACCCACAATTGAGTCTCGAAGTTCAGGAGTTACACCGTAAAGCATCTGGAATTCGAGCATATTGCTGGGGACTTTGTACTTTTCTATCAGCTTATATGCACCTTCAACTAGGGGTTTGTCATGGGTTGCGATACAGGCGTATATTCCGTTTTTGAACATGAACTCCAAATCTTCCAGGTAATGCTGGTTTACTTCCTCGTATTTTTTGAATGCTATTTCTGCAGGTTCTACGTATATGCCCTTGCAAAGGCGGTAGTTCATGGGAATTTCCTTTGAATTCAGGTCAAGCAACTTTTTCAAATCATCCAGGGTTCTCTTTAGGTAGGCTTGTACCACCAAACCAACATTTTTGGGATATTCTGACTTGAGCCTCCGGTATAGCTCTATTTCCAGGTCGGTACATGATGAGTCCTCCATATCTATTCTGATGAAACTGTTGTAGGAAGCAGCCTTCGCAACAATTTCGCGTAAATGTTGATAGCAAACTTCCTTATCAATCAGTAGTCCAAACATGGTTGGCTTTACGGAGTAGTTACCGTCAATTTTTTCTTTTTGGATGATGTCTATCAGCGAAAGGTACTCCTGCTTGTTCTTTTCCGCCTCTTCAAGAGTTTTGATGAATTCCCCCAGTATGTCGAGGGTAACTTTTACGCCCTTGTGGTTGAGATCTCGGGCAACCCTTATGGCATCATTAACGGTTTCACCGGCGATGTAGCGCTTGGAAAAAACCCAAATCAGCTTTTTAGGAAGGTAGGGCAGCATGGCTGCAATCATTTTATTCAGCATCATTTTTTAATTTTTATGTTGAAAACGAGAATATGGTTAAGCTATGAAGTCCAACTTGTACATATAAAGTTCAAAAGGTTTAAAAAGTTCAAAGTTTTGATGTTTAAAAGTTGATGATGAACATCTTGTTTTTGGATTTCTTTACCCTTCCCTTGTCTTCAGCCCCAGCTGGGGAAGGGCATTCTCCGCGGTGCCCGGAAAGGCCGGAATCGTTGAACGTTGCAGGCATTAGAAAAAAGGCATAAAAGCCAGACCCGCAAATGGGTCGGGGGCGGAACGTGGCACGGGAATGCCCAAG
>Ga0209604_1001211_pt1:0-20000 | contig 21496 bp, 11 predicted proteins | sample AD_UKC097_MetaG_FD_184405 | JGI IMG/M metagenome (GOLD analysis project Ga0209604, IMG submission 184405) | Active sludge microbial communities of municipal wastewater-treating anaerobic digesters from USA - AD_UKC097_MetaG (SPAdes) (version 2) | ecosystem: Engineered > Bioreactor >... | reverse complement strand
AGAGCTTCTCGGCTTCGCAGCCAGATGCAATGGCGTGGGCAATCGCCATGGTGAAAAGCGCGTTGGCCTGCAGACACACCGGGTTTGGATGCGTCAGAGCGGCATCCTGCTTGGCCCAGTCGCACACCGTTTCCAATGGGTAGTTGGCTCCGAAGATGCCCAAGGGGCTGATCCGCATCATGGCCCCATTGGCCTGGCTGTCGGGGTTCGGACGGCCCCGCAATCCAATGGCGATGGTCATACCGCAGTCAAAGGGATCGGAGTCGAGCCAGAATTGATAGGCCTGAAGCGCGGCGTCTGAATAGTAGGACACGCGTTCTGTCAGCATCCGGGCCAGCAGCAGCGCCATTTCCGAGTCATCCGTCGGCTGACCGGCAATGGTGTTCCATGTGCCGCCTTCGGCCAGTTCTCGCACGCCTTCCGGGTAGCTGCGGTGGATCTCCTCCGGCGACTGGAACTCGACCAGGCTGCCGAGGGCGTCTCCGGCAAGCTGGCCAAGTAGGCAGCCTTGGGCGCGAGATAGCCTAGGTCGATGATCTGGATTTCTACTGCAGGAGTTCATTCATCCTCTCCTGGAAATAGATTGGGTATTTCTCCATCACCGCCCTGGCTCCGTCCCGATCTTTTTTCAGCGCCTTCACGAGATCCTTCTTCTGGGTTGCTGCCAGGTTTAGGGATGCGGCAAGATCCTGAGCAATGACGCGGTCCGAAAAGCCAAGCTCGTAAAGGGCTATGGTGGTTTCGGTCGGAAGACCATATTTCAGTCGCTTTTGAAAAAGCTGCAGACGATTGATCAGGTCTCCAGTGCCATCTTGGTCCAGGGTTTCGATGAATTCACACACAGCCCCTACAACGAGCGCTCCGTCATAAGCGAGCGTCCCTTCGCAGACATCGACGACATGATCGATTTTGAACTCTCTCCGACGGGTGCCCCATATCATCTTGGCTTTTCGCTTACGGATGATTTTCAGGAGATCGCTGAAGGGCTTTCCACTGATCCACCCATGCGCGATTTCTTTTAGCACCTCCGGCTTATCGAACTTGGTGAATACGCCACTGTTGATATTCCGGGTAAGCAATGGCCAGGCAAGATCGAGCGCGTCCGTTTCATCAACAATCGAAAGCAGAGTGTCGGCGTTGGTATGGACCCACCCCTCGATGGCTTGGGCATCTTGAATACCGTAAAGCGTCCGGCCATAGATTTTACGGCGAGCCGGATCAGTGATGTTTGCAGAGATGTTCCCTGCGAGAAGCTGAAACAACTCGCGGATATGCTCCTTTTTCTGATCATCAGCCAGGAAGAAAGCAAGCGTTTCTTCAGCCAGTCGAATCACATCTTCTTCCGAAAGACCATTTTCTACCTCATCCCAATGAGATAATAGGTAACTCTCAACTGCGCAGATAAGATTGATTCTCCAGGCGATTTGTCGTTCGACACCGTCCTTTGAGAATTTTTTGCTCCTGTGTCGAGCAGCTATGTCGGCTGCCAGTTTGCCAACTTCATCAGGGTCACTGATATAGGCCTTGGCAAAATCCAGGGCCTCCATTGTGATGGTGTACTTCTCGTCATCACTCTTGATTGGTTCGAAGATGGATAGGAGATTGCTTACGCAGGGCTCGGAATTGCGAGGTTCTAATAGTTCTTTAACTTGATTCCATCGCCACTTATCATCGCGGGATTTCCTTTTGTCGAATACCACAGGATCTGCAAATAATACACTGCCTTCGGTATGCATCCCCGCACGACCAGCGCGTCCTATAAGGTTGTGGAAGTCACGAACTTTAATTCGTTCTAGTCCTTGGTAAACGCTGGTTACTATAAGATACCTAATCGGAAGATTAACCCCTTGTGCCAGGGTTGACGTGCATATGACAAATCGAATGCTCTCAAGCCGCATCGCGTGTTCAACTGCCAATCGTATTCCATGAGGCGTATTCCCATGATGGGAGAAAATGCCTATCCGAGCACTAATTGCAGATGGACTTTCTGATCCAAGATTCGTGTTGATAAGGTAAATCAGTCTTGAAATTTCGTCCTGGTCAGAAAAGTCCGAAGGAGCAGCCAGAGGCAGCTTTCGCGAGAAGCGTTCTGCAGCCAGCTCACAAAGACCAGATGCAGTGTCCTTTCTTCCACAAAAGATCGCTACTGCCCCTTTTGAAACAAGTTTCAGCCCAAGAAATATTGCTATTTCTCTCCCCTCCGTGGGATTAGGGAAGTATTTTGGTTTGGTTAGCGACTCGCCTTTTTTCCTTTCGAGCTTAATCTTATCAATTACTTGTGGAACAAAATATTCAAGATCTTCAGGACTTTCAGGATTTACATATTTCATCCATCCGGTTCTAATTGCGGCCCCCTTCAGGTCAATGAAGCTGGCAAACGCAACACTGCGATGTGTTGGCAGTAAATTTTGTCCATCAACAGTTTTGGATTTCCCGTTGAGCCATTCTCCAACAGCCTCGGCGTTGCTGGTGACCGCTGAGATCAGCACCTTCTGAGTTCCTGCGGGAATCATGGAGCGCAGCGACGTCAGGAGCAGCTCGTATGTGATGCCTCGGGTGCCGCTGTCGAACTGGTGGCCTTCATCAAAAACCAGCAGGCCAATGTGGGCAGCCAGTTCCGGAGCGTGCCGAAGGACGTAGAGCAGCTTTTCGGGGGTTACGACCAGGATTTGTTGGTGCCCCAGGAGTTCGGCAATCTCGAAGTCGGTCTGTAGGGCATCGGACAATTCATCCACCTTGGTGGGTTCGTTGTGGAATGCCTCGACAAGGCTGTTCTTGATCTCATGGCACAGCGCCCTGAACGGGGCGATAATGATGGCCAGTGACACGCGCTCGGCCAGAAACGCGCTTCGAAGGATCAGTTCAGTTGCCTTCGTTTTGCCAGCGCTGGTGGGCATTTGAACGATGGCAGACTCACCTTTGAGAACATCCGCCTTACCCAAAAGGTGTTGCGCAGGCCAGAGTTCCTTGATGAACGAATCCTTTTGCAGCGCATGGAGCCATTTGTCGCGGGGCAACCCGGAATATGACGGCAAAGCCTTCCAGGCAGAATTCTCCAGCTTTTTCCTCAGAACGGCCGCGATCACATCACCAAATAGAAGCTGCCTTGGTGTGCCGAACTCATAGACGGCGTCCCTCAGCTTCGTGGCCAAATCGAGAAGATTATCTTCACCATTCCCATTCTTGAAAAACTGGAGAATCCACTTTGAAATCCCGTCGATGAATTCGCCGAATGGTCCCTCGACTCCATCAAAATAGGTGCCCAGATCGGCCTGCAGCAACCAAAGCAACAGGTCTTCCAAAGCATCGCCATCCAGATCCGGACAGTCACCATCGATGCGCTTCGCCAATACCGAAGCGCTCCCAGGCAGATCGCACAGGTAATAGGAGGCGGAGCCCAGAAGCACGAGGTAGGGATCAAGCGTCTCGTTCAGCTTTGACTGGAGGTAGGAGTCGAAAAAGCGGGCGGAAAATAGCAGATTGGTTTTCAGCTCTGCGAGAGAATCGGGATCTGGCTCCTCCCGGTTGATGGCGGCGGCGAGGTCACCAAGCAGGCCTATCGAGAGGGTGAAGAGCTTTGCCGGATCTTGAGTGATTTTGATGTGGTGCTCTTCCGGAACACCGTACTCGAGCATCTTGGCTTTTGATCTGGTAACACCGAGCAGGAGTTGGGATTTCTTTTCAGGCCTCATCCGCAGCCCTCCTGTAGAGCTCGTGGACAAGGTCCATCATGCCGGGTCCCTTGATAACCAAGAGAACCAGACAGTCTCCGTTTGGGTGAGGAATATGCTCCTTTGATTTTGGAGCCTTCGGAATCTTCCCGCAGTTGGAAGATACTATGGCATTCGTATCGAAATGTTCATCTGAGATGATTGCTGCGGCACCAAAGGACTCCTTGTAAGGAACGTCTACTGGATTCTGAAATCGATCAATTAGCTCAGCTTGTTTTCTATTTCCTTTATCGAACAGCTTTTGCTTAATGAAGTGGAGTGATTCACCTATGCGGAGGTGATCTTTTGCTGAATCATTAATGGCATCTTGTAGCCGGTTTTTTCCAGAACCGGAGAACTTAGTTTTTGCCTCGAATACAATCAACACATCCCTTGGAGACGACGAACAGTCCTTTTTGTGGAAGCGAAATCCAATGACATCGCTTCCTTTTGGTGACTCGTCACGAATGACCTTGGCGCCCCAGCGTACCCTCGGAACCCAGAAGCCGAGGAGCCACTGGAGGTAGTCAGCAACGAGAATTTCACCAAAATCACCGGCTCGTATTCCCGGGCCAAGCTTCGTAGAACAGCAAGGGAATTTAAGTGTATTGAGATAGTCTTTACGAGTTTGCTTTCCCCGCAGGAAATCGATTTCAGCATCCAGGCAATAATGATTCCGGAAGTGTTTCGCCCATGCGGAGAGCACTGCCTCGTCTTTCTCATGACGGAACTCCCAGACTTCGACTTCCTTGCCGTCGGCAGTCTTCAGTCGTTCGCCGGTGTCGATGAGCCATTTAGTGTGTTCCGAAGTCCAAGGCATTCACGTCCCATCCCTGATTTAGTTGCCCTTCAATTTCAACAGCTCATCGTCCAGCCCATAGCGAACCACGTCGATCCGGTCGCTGCGCTGGGAAACAAGATCTCCTGTCATCACAGGGAGCTGGAATGGGAAGAATGCCGGGTTGTTCAGTAGCAGCCCCAATGCGCCCTTGGCCTCCGGGGTGGCCAGGAGTGCGGACTCGAACATCAGGATGGCCAGGTTTGGCTCGGCAATGCTCACAGGAGCGGCTTTCTCATAGCAGCCTTTAGCCTCGGAATCTTTCAGGGCTCCCCAGGCGACAAAGGAGCGGATGACAAATCTCGCATAGCGGCTCACGGTCTGCCGGTCGCCATACTGTTCCTTGAGGCGATTGATGATCTGCGTCTGGGTCACCTGGTCCTGCAAGGCCAGCAGACGGCCGGTCTGCCGGGCCACATTGAACCAGAAGGGATAGACCGCCGAGATCATCCCCCAGTGGACCGCCAGGGCCATGGACGGGTTTTCCCGCAGAAACGCCATCGAGGCATCTCGGAATGGAATCAGCTCGGGGTCAGGAGAGACCCAGATCTTCATCAGGTTGTTGACCACGAAGGTCCGGGTCTGATCGCTTCGTTCGCCATCTGAGCCGTTGCCTTTTCTGTCCGCGAGGAACTCATGCAGCTCCTGGCGGATGGCTTTGGCGTCGAGTCCTGCCAGCAGCAGATTGGCTGCCTTCTGCATCCACTCGAAACGGATCGCCTGCTTGATGCCGATGGCTTCATGTCGTTTACCCATCACCGTGTTCTCCTTTCAAACTTCACAAGGGGCACGATGACTTCTTCGATGGCCACACCGCCGTGACCTACGATGGCATCTCCCGGGTTCACGAATGCGTCGCGGCCACCGGCCACCAGGGGGAAATAATCTGCGGGCAATCCGATCGGCTGCCACTCGTGGGCAAACGGGAAGGCCCCAGCCACCTGAGCGCGGAGTTCCGGCGTTGGATAGACACGAACCCGCTCGCCGCGAGTTTCGGCAATCACACCTTCAGATGGGCGGCCTTTACCTTCGCATTGGATGTTGCCGTGATCGGCCGTCAGCCAAACCTCATAGCCGTAATCCAGCAGTTGGCCGACCATCGCGGAAAGAAATCCTGCATGGCACCACTGCTTGATCTGGTTGTGCATCCCGGCCGAGCCGAGTTGCATGCCGTGCATGATCTTATCGACCTTGTCCACGACCAGCCCCACCACCTTGGTTTTTCCAGGGTGGATCGCGGAGTCGAGGACGCCCGAAGCATCGCCGTCGCCAAGGCCTCGCTGGTAGGCGATATCCAGCCGGGACAGGCCATGGCCTTCCCAGAACTGCTTCCAGAGTTTCTCTTCGCTGTTGGTCGAGTTGATGGATGACGGAAAATAGAGCGGCGGTTTGCCCGAAAAGATCGATTGCCGCGATACCGAGGTCAGCGTCGGAATCCAGGCGAAGGTCGCGGATTCGCGCATGACCAGATTGGCATCCTGCTTTTGTAGAAGCTGGCGAATTGTCACCCACTGGTCCAGGGCCAGACCGTCAACCACGATCAGCGCGGCGCGGTTGCTACCGGTGTCCTCAATATCCCGAGCCAGGCGACGCGGCACATGGTGGAGCATGGCCGGATTGGTCGGCGGCAAGTTGATCAGACTGGAGTAGTGGTCGGCCAGCCAACCGGCAAAGGTCGTGTTCAAGACATCGCCGATTCCCCTGAGCCGGGTCTGATACTCGGTGTTGTTACCGCAATGGACCAGGGAAGAGAGTTCGGCCCATTTCAGTGCGAAGGTGGTCCAGTCCGAGTAACGCGCTTCCGCAGTGGGCAGTTCCTTCTCGACAAGGCAAAACAAGCGAGAGATCCGCAGCTCGTCATTGTCCGTGCCGGAGGTAGCGATACCGCTACGGACCCAGGACCCGGCATCCACTTCAATATCTGTGGCCTCGACGGGGGTGAGTTTCCCCTCCAGGAACAGGTTGTCGATGTAGACCTTGATGTCCTGATGGTCGAACGGTAGGCGGTCAGGGCCGGGATACTTGAGGCCATATTCCGGCGAATCTTCCCGCACCTGATGAGCGCTGCCGAGCCTGGAAAGAAAGAGCGGCCAGCGCTCCTGTAAAAAGGCGAAGAAGGCCTCATCGTCCGGAACGATTTCTGAGAGCGGCCAGGCTTTGAACCCATCATGGCCTTTCAGAACCTGGATGAGCCGCTCGGCCAGCATCAGCGGGATTTGGAGCTTGCCGTAGTGCAGACGGAGCAAGGCGCGAAGCAGCTCCACCTCATTGGTGATCAGTTCCGCCGCAATGCCGAACACATGACGGAGAATGAAATCCTTGGTGGCGTTGTCGCCCATGCGATCCGGCGGCGACTTGCGCTGGGCCTCAAAAAGCGAATCCAGCAAGCTCCTGTCTAGCTTTTCAATGACCGGATAGCTCAGGTTGGGAAAGAGATCCCCCAGGTTGAACGATAGCTTGCGGCCCGCCTGGAGCAGGTCGTAAGGCAAGGATTCCAGCTCCGCATCCTGCAAGCGGAGGACCACCACCAGATCGGTATGTTCGCCCCGGTCCCAGATCGAACGGTACTTGGATTCATAGGCGTATCTGAATTCGACCGGGTCACTGAACTCGATCAGATCGAAGCCTCGCCCGCGAAGCTCCAGTGCCAGCTTCTCCTCGGTCAACAAGCAATCCGGATCGGCGACCAGGGTCAGCTTGCTGACGTTCGGTACAAAGTCATTCAGGATGGCGTCTCGCCAACTACTCATTGAGCGCCTCCCTTGATAATCCGCAGCATCAGCAGCGGCCGGATTTCCGGTACGATCTGCCGCGCCAATTGCAATTCACTGCGCCACTCGGATTCGTCCGCATCGCAACGGGACAACCTGAATTGCCGTACCTCCGGCAATCCAACCCGCTCGATGGCCTTGCGGCGCGAAGCAAAGGAAACGATGCCGCGTTCCTCCTCGCGAGCCACAGAGGCGAGATGCGCCTGCTGTAATGCGTCGAACAGCTCTTGACCAGCCTGCTCGGCCGCTTTCTGCAACCGCTCATGGGCGATGATAGATTCTTCGTGGCCGAGGGTGGTCTGCACCTGGGCTTCGGCAGTCTGCAGCGCATCCCAGATATGCCTGGCCGTAGGCAGAAAGAGTTTATCTTCCTCGCTCAGAAACACGCTGACATATCCCCGCCGCACCATGGGAATGCGCAAAAGTTGTGTCTTCTGGTGCATCCCGGCCTGAAGGCGGATCTCAAAGAGCCCCCAGAGTCCGGAGATGCTGGCTGGCAGCCCGCTTACGCTAACACATGGCAAGGGCTGGCCAGCCGCGATCTGTGGCAGGTTCAAGGCCAGCCCACGGACACGGCTGTTTTCAAGATTGAGCAGGGTTGCATCGGTCAGGCGGTCCGCTTCCCGGGCGTTGAACACGGCCTTGCGATGCTCCTGGCCGTCCGGCCAATTCAGATCCCACCAGGAGCGTTTGCGGCTGGCCGCGCCGCCGTGAGAGTTGAGGTAGCCCACCGTCATCCGTTCCACCCAATGGGGCAGTGGATGGGAACGCAGACGCTCAGCAGCCTGCACATCCGGCTCCTCGGAGATGCCATAAATGGCGGAGGCCTCGCGCACCTGCTGAATCTCATCGCGAAGCCGAGCCACCGTTTGATCGACGGAGGTTTCGATACCGTCAGGATTGAGGATGGCCGAGGCGAACACATCCTCGAACAGCTCACCAGCCTGGGCGGAGTCGAGTACGTCGCCGGTCTTGTCGATACCGAACTCGTCGAAGATCACCGAGAGCTTCTGCTCCAGCACTTCGCGGACGCGGAACTCGACCGAATCCTCAAACACGAAATTGATTGCCCGCACCTTCTTGGGCTGCCCGATACGGTCCACGCGGCCGATCCGCTGTTCCAGCCGCATCGGGTTCCAGGGGATGTCGTAGTTGATGATGACATGGGCGAACTGCAGGTTCAGACCCTCACCGCCCGCATCGGTGGAAACCAGCACGCGGTGCGATTTGCGGAAGGCGTCCTGGGCCTGCTTGCGTTCCTCCATATCCATGGAGCCGTTCAGAGTGACGACCGAGATCCCCCGGGCTTCCAGAAACTCCTTCAGCATCTGCTGGGTGGGCACGAACTCGGTGAAGATCAACACCTTCAGGTCCGGCTCGTTTTCCTCGGCCTGCAGTTCGTAGACCCACTCGATCAACGCCTCGGCCTTGGCGTCCGGTCCAGCCTGTTCGCAGCGAACCGCCGCATCGAGCAGGGTCTCCACATGACTGCCTTCGCTCTGCAGAGCCGACACATGAGACTTCAGCAGCTCATCGAGCAGCTCCTGGCCGTCCATGTCGTAGAGCTCGGCTATTTCATCGTCTGGGCTTTCCAATCCGTCCGCGCCGTTTTCCAGTTCCGCCAGGCGCAGGCTGGCTTGTTGCTCACCATCCTTGAGTGCCGCAAGCCGACGCTCCAGCGTGGTGCGGATCGCCCGGGTGCTGGAAACCACCAGGCGCTGCATCAGGATCATCAGAAAGCCGATGTGGCGCTTCTTCTCGCGCAGGGCCTGGTTGTAGCCCTCGCGCACATAGTCGGTCACCGCCTCGTAGAGAAGCTGCTGCAGTTGGTGACGGCTCTCCCAGGCCACCGGGGCCATCTGCGTGCGCCGGGGTTTGAAGAGCGGCTTGCCGTCGGCATCGATGGCCTTGCGCTTTTCGGTGCGGATGACATACGGGGCCACCCGCTCACGGGAGACGCTGTCCATATCCGGAAAGGCGTCGTCATCCAGCAGGTTCATCAAGCGATGGAAAGCATCGGTCTTCCCCTGATGGGGCGTAGCCGAAAGGAGCAGCACGTAGGGCGCGGCTTCCGCCAGGCCCTTGCCGAGTTTGTAGCGGGCGACCTGATCGGTGCTGCCGCCCAGGCGGTGCGCTTCGTCAACCACTACCAGGTCCCAGCCAGCGGTAATCAGATCCTCGAACCGGCTGCGGTTGTATTCGGCAACGCGCTCAGCAGTCCAGCCGCGCCGCTTGTCCATGGGTTTGACCGAATCCAGGGAAACGATGACCTGATCGAACATCGACCAGGCTGAGTTCCGGTGGTCCGCGCCTGGTGCCAGGCGCTGCAATGTGCCGATGTCGTCGCCCAGCACGAGCTGGAACTGCTCGTTGAAATGGGTCTGCATTTCCGCCACCCACTGGGTGGCGATACCTTTGGGAGAGACGACCAGGATTCGCCGAACCAGCCCGCGCAGTTTTAGCTCGCGCATGACCAGACCGGCCTCGATGGTCTTGCCGAGACCCACCTCATCGGCCAGCAGGTAGCGCACGCGGTCGCCGGAGATGGCCCGGGACAAGGCGTGGATCTGGTGCGGCAGCGGAATGACGTTGGACTCCATGGGAGCCAGCAGCACATGGCCCCCGGTGGCGCTGGTGGAACCTTCGAGCACCTCGGCCACCTTGGCTGCGGCGGCCACGTAGGCTATGCGCCCGGCTTCAATCTCCGGCTGCAGGTCGGCACTCAGCGGCCGCAAGGCGGAGCGGGGCACGCGCACCACCGCGTCCTGGTTCGGCAACCAGACACGGCACACCGTCTGCCCCCACAGGGTCTGTTCTTCGATGACCTTGCAGGCGCTGTTATGAACGGTGCTGTATTGCCAAATATCCTGCATCGGCATCATCCCGGAATTGAAAAATCGTTGTGATAAACCACGGACGCCAACTCGACTGTCCCGTCGGCGCACTCCCAGTAATGAAGATGGAATTCCCTATCGATATCTCGACGCTGCGCCTTATCAGAGCCACGCATTCTTTGCGGATCATTTCCGCCTGGCCCTGTCCGGAGAGCATGTACGGCTGGAAGATTCTGTCCTTTGATAGTCTCAACGATTGAACGGAGAATCTTAGGTGGCACGGAGTCCCCTTGGTCGGCGCAAACTTGCTGGCACAACTCCCGGAATCTGGCTCCAATGGCTGGAACAATCACGCCACCCCAGTCAGGGGAATCACCTTGAGCAATCTCGTTTTTGAATAGAGCGATTCGGACGGCGAGTTCAATTCCAAGGTCGTCAGACGCGCCAACCAGAATGGCAGATTCATCGAGACAATCGATCAGGCCCCGAAAATCGTCACAGACCAACACATCGCCTTCAAAGAACTCGGGTGGGCACGGCAAAACCGGGATATCGTCTCTGGCATGCTCGATCTCGTGAATATGGGCTCTTACCTGGATTACCTGTTTGGGCGCTTCTCTCAGTATGAGCGAATGGCCGCCAAGAGGTTGGGAGCAGTGCTTGCGTAGGACGGCGATCAACGTGATGCATCGGGCAAGATCGGACTGGAGGCCGTCGTGTGTTGTCAGCCGAATAACATCCGGATCTGTTTCCAGATGTTCTGACAAGACATCCTTGACCCGATAGTAGGTTTCAAAGGATGGAGTGATCGCCAGAAGCTGGTTGGCAATTCTAGCAACCGTATTGACGTCGTACTCTACTATGCCATGGGCATTGAACAGTTCTCTGAGTTGCTCCCTCAGTGGATACAATCCGTCGGCAAACAGGGACTCTGAAGCCCGCTCGCTCATGTAAATGGCTACCCAAGGCTCATCAAGCAACTTGCTCCAATCCAGTAGCGTATCCACGTACTGGAAAGCATCATCCTTGGCGCAATCAACATGGGGAACAGCGAGCACGCCTGCGTCGATAGTTACGCTGGGCAGGCTATGCATCTTTATTCCTCCGGCTTGCTTTGCGCTTCATCGCCGCAGCTCTGAGGATTTCCTCGGCCTGCTGTTGGGACTGATCAAAGAATCCTTCCGGCCAGTCTGAGATGGCTCCGTACTCGTTTATCACCACCTCTCGGAAAGCTGAACCTTGTGACGGCTTTTCCACGAAGTAAATCTTGGTCTGACTGTTCAGCTCCTTCTCGGGTGTTGCCGCTGCAATTCGGAAGCGAAGGCGGTCGATGAAATACTCGCTGTGGGTTTCAACAATGCATTGCTTATTGCACAGCGCCATCGAAAGGAAAAAGTCGCCGAGCAGGGTCTGTACCTTCGGATGAAGGTGCAACTCCGGCTGTTCAAAAACGAGTGTAGAGTCCGTGTCGGCGAGAAGGCACATGACGAGGATCGGCAGGACCTGGCTGACGCCTACACCCACATGCGTGAGGTCATGCGTGCTATCCGAATTGGAAAGCCCCACCTTCAGCTCGTGCCCCAATTTGCCCTGGTCTCGGCTTTTGACTGAGCTGGCGACTCCCAGATATTGGAGCCAATCGATAACCGCCGCTTCGAGTGTCCGGGTAACTGTTTTGCGGTCAATTACCGGGTCTTTGAAATTTGCCGACGGGATGTAGCGGATCTTCTTGCTCTTGTGCAGTTCAAGAATGGAAGCTGTGTGTTCTCCGCGTAAGCCTACGTCATGTGGGTCCGCTGCTGGCGCGAGCGGATACAGCGGTTTTGGAGCATCCCTTAATGGGCCGAGGTATTTCAAAGACGAGGCGAAGAAATTATCCAGATACCAGGTAGCTTCCGTTATCAAGCGAGGTGGCCTGGCTTGGACAAAGGCATGGGTCTCGGGCTTCTCTGCCGTTGATACCTTCATGGCTTGGTGGATGCGGTCAAAAAGATCCTCGCGCTCACGCAGGACCTGCTGAACCTTCAGGCGCTCGTCGCGTGGGAGGCTGCGTAACCTTTCATACCAAGACCTGAATGAAAGTGTATCGGCCTCGGAACCGAATAGTGACTCTTGCCGATACTTGTCCTTAAAAGTCTGATCAAATTCGATTGTGCCTTCGAGGACTTCGCGCAACACCGCAATGATCTCTTCAGAAAGAAGAATTTCCCTTCCCATGGTGCGCCGTACGCCAATGGCACGACGGCCATCATCCTGAAGAGCCATGACGATGGCGTTTGCATCCTCTTCGATGGTATCGATAGCGTAAACAATTCTCTCGGGAAGGAAGTGTCGAAGCATGCAGCCGATTGGCTTGGCCGAGCGAAAGTCATCCTTCACCTCAGCCATGGAATCATCGTCCAGTTCAACAGCGTAAGCCAAACTGGCGCGTAGCTGATCGTCAAGTTCACTGGCGGTGTCAGCACCTTCAATTTCGGAGATGGCCTTAGTGGAATGATGGATCGATATATCGGCTTTCTGATCCACGTTGTCCTCGTCTCTGGATATGCAGGACAACTGCGTGGCAAAAAGCCGAGGTTGGATTTGGAACAAATCACGCTGGGAGCTTGAAGCATCAGCATCAAAGGAAATCTCACAAGCGATTTCCTGAAGCTGATTGGAGCGCGGTCCATAGTAAACAGCACCACGGGGTGCGAACTGAGACCGCCTGCCTATTGCAGCATCCTGATCCGGAAGTGGCCGACAGGTACATTTGATGGTGATCTGATCCGAGGCACCACCGTTGGATTTTAGGTCGTCAAACTGGCCCAAGCTCGTGAGAGCACCATTCAATACGACAGATCTTGATCCCACTTTATGGGCCAAAGTCTGTGCTACGAGAAGGACGGATTGGATGAATGTGCTCTTCCCGCTGCTGTTTGCGCCAGCGAAGATCGTAAGTGGGCCGAGGTCCAGCTCGGTCTCCTCACGAATCGATTTAAAGTTGAAGACCTTCCATTTGGTGATCATGGGCTATTCCCCTCCCATTCTTGTTACCGCCTGGTCGTACCACATCAGCAGCTTTGGATCTTCTTCCAGGACGTTGTTGGGGATCTTGTCGGCCACGGCGACGATGACGGCGTAGTCGCGTTCCTGCCAGGCTTTCTTGAACCCGGCGCGGACAGCCTCCAGGCGGAAGACCTTGAGTTTCTTTTTGACCTCTTTGTATTCCTCGAACTCCTTGAGCAGCGCCTTCTCGCGCAGCTTCTCCAGGTCGCCCGCCTTGTTGGGATCGGGCACGTACCAGCGGTCGCGAGCCTTGGCGACCAGGGTCGGATCATCCTTGGGCAGGTTGCGCAGCTCTTTCCAGTTGGTGGAGAGGTAGGCGTGGATCTGCTCGGGCACCGGGCCTTTGCCGTCGTAGCAGAGGAAGTTCTGGTTCAACAGTTCGCGCAGATCGAGCTGGGCCTCGTTCTTACTCCAGCCACCGAGCTGCTGCATAAATTGCGGATTGATGTCGGAGAAGGTCTGTGGTTTTTCCTTGATGAGCTGGCGGAGCCACTGGATGGCGGATGCCTCGTCGGAGACGAACATGGACATCTGCTTGAGTTCGCCCGAGGTCATTTTCTTGCGGTCGTATTCGGCCACCTGATCCGGCAGGAAGTACATGCCGTCACGCTCGATGAAACGCTGCGCCAGCCCGATCTGGAACTCCTGACTAGAGATCGGGACGGGGTAGCCCTTGCGGACGTAGTAGGCCACCATTTGGTCGAACAGGATGCGCGGATCACGTTCCGGGACGAACTGCAGCAAGGCTCCTTGTTGTTTCGTGACCGGCAGATACTTCAAATGAGTTCGGACAAAATCCCAAACGCCTTCTTCGGTTTGTGCCTCGTTTTGGAAACGCTCTTCAAAACCGCCGTTCGGCTTGTAGGCGGAGATTACGAGGTCTTGTTTTACGGCGGTTGCTGTTGTTTGGGACATAAAAGTTCCCTGTCCCTTATTTAACGCGGCAACGTTCGCGACAACAAACCCTGCATCGCTTAGAGCTGTTTGGATACAATTCCATACAGAGGCACTTGTATTTGAGAATTCAACTGTCATCCACCGGCCGGGCTTTAATATGCAATATAAATTATTAAACGCCTCAGTCATTAATGTGCGGTATTCTAACAACCCTTTCTTCTGAACAGAATTTTCAATAGCCTCTGGCTCATTGTCTGTAACTACTCCTAACCATGATTCCCACAAAAAGCTTAACTCAGAATAATTAAGATTAGATCCAAATGGAGGATCAACAAAAACATAATCAACTGATGATTGTAACCGTAATTTCTCTTTAGATGTAAGGGATGAAATTTCAACTGGATTGGGAAATGACGTTCCAATATTCGCACGCGAAAAATCTTCAATTTTACCAGCTATTAATTCAAAAATATTTCTTTCTGCGACAGAAGCCGGGATGTAGAGGGCATTAGGCAGAGCTCCAGCTAAGTTAATTTTTCCGTTTTTTAATCCAATATTATGAAGCTTACTAGCTGTCTTTATAAGGACCGATGTTAGTGCCAGCCGTCCCTGCTTAAGGTGTTTAAAAGCATTCCAGATTGCTGAAATTATGTAAAGATTTCTCGACGTATAAAAGTGGTGCACATGAGTTATACCGATAGGGTCATTTCTTCTCGTTTCTCTACCTTCCATCATTCGTTTTATTGGAAACCAATACGGAATTGCTGTATCCTCAATTCTGTTTATTAAGCTTAGGTCATCTGGGTCAGGTTTTTTGAAAGCACGCTTCCCTTTTACAAGATAATTAATAAGAACAGGTGATTGCTTTGCCTGACGAATAGATTCTTTAAGGTATGGATCAAATTTAGTAGTCCAAGCTCTCTCCATGCTCCGCTTTGAAAGTGCCGCATTGCAATGTGGGCAGATGAATTGCTCCTCAACTTTCCACCTTTTTTGATTTACAGCAACATCCCAAAAAACAACTTCACCAGTACATTCTGGGCATACGAAGACATCAGACCAAACCGTATAGTTGATCTTTCCCTTTGTCTTCCCATCCGTATGAAGCGTCTCGTACATCCATCCACATTCCTTCTCAACCTCCTTAAGAATGCGTTTAGCCTCTTTTTCAAACGCCGCAACATCGACTGGCGTGTTGTAGTTGTAAGCAATAAAAGTTGCCGCTGGGGAAAGATCATTGAGGATAGCTCTACGGACGCCCAATTTAGAAAACGGCCGCCAAACCTTTTTGCCATCTTCATCCGTCTCTTCCTGCAAAATGCTCCCGTCAGGCTTCACCTGGTAGCCAAGAGACATGACCACTTCGCGGTCACCACACATCTGCGCGGCCACACCTGTCATCCCGGTGCCGCAAAAACCGTCGAACACAATGTCACCCGGCTGCGTGTAATGGAGGATGTAACGCATGATGGCCTTGTGCGGCACCTTGGTGTGATAGGAGTGCGCGTTGTAGATGGGATCGTTCTTGCCCTCGCTCACGTCGGCCGCAAAAGGTTCACGGTGGTAATGAGTTGCGGGTTGCGAGTTGGGAGTTGCGAGTTGACTGTCCGAACCCGAAACTCGTAACCCGTCCACTCGTAACTTTTCTTTTTCTGCCTCCCATTCAGCAATGAAGTCGGCAATCCACGGATTCGGGCAGGCGGTGTAATACGGCGGATCGCTCAGGTTCAGGATGTCCTCGTCGCTGCCGATGGGAAAGCCTTCGATCTTGCGGAACTCCGGGTCGCGCAACCGTTCACGCAGGAGTTCTGTGAAGTGTTGGCGTCTCGCTTCATCGCTGGGGAATTCGATGCCGAGACAGGTGACCGGTTGCGGTTTCGAGTTCCGAGTTTCGAGTTGCGAGTTGAAAAGCTCTTCCTGCATCAGCGTTTTCCTCCTGCTTGTTCACGACTTTTCAGATAGCGGATAAAACCGCCTATGAGGCGTCCTGTATCACCTGCCAGGTCGTAAAGGCCTTTGAATTGTTCCTGTTTGATATAACCGGCATCGAGGGCGACATATAGCTGAGCCTGAACTTCTGCGGCTGAACCTTTGGCAATGAACAGGAACTGGACAAATTCGCGTAATCCGCCGCGATCAAAGCCTTCGGCAATGTTCGACATGACTGATACGGCAGCACGCCGGATTTGATCGCGCAAACCAAAGTCCTTGGCGAAAGCACCATCAGCCGTCACGGCGTAAACCTCCCGTGTCAGTACACGGGCCTTCTGCCATGCGTCGATGTCCTCAAATTTCTGTATCGTTCCCATATTTCAACTCGCTACTCGTAACTCGCTCACTCGACAACTATCCTTACCTTGGCCGGGTCCTTGCCCTTGGTGAGCTGATCGATGTACTCCTCAAAGCGTTTCTTCATCTCCGCCGGGGTGGCCGGGCCGTCGGTAACCTGCAGGGCCTGTTGCAGCTCCTGCGCCTTGACGGTGACCTTGACCAGGCCGGAGAGTACTTCCTTCAATGCATGGACAAAGTTGCTGTCCAGCGGCACCGGCAGTTCCTTCGACTTGATGAAGGCTTCCAGTGGTTCGCGGTCATCGATCTTCAGCAGGTCCATGTTGGCCTGGGTGATCGGGTCCTCCAGGTTGCTGAGGATGGTGGAGGTCCAGGCCGTCACCATGGTGTCGAGCTGGGCGTCCATCTGGTCGATCATCTGCGAGCCTGCCGCCGCGCTGGTTTCCACCGAAGGCCGGAACCCGCAATGCGGGCAGATGGGCGAGGCGTCGAGGTTTTGCTCGGTCAGGGCAAAGCAGCTTTTCAGTCCGGCCAGGCGGTTCTGGTAATCGGTGAGCTGCTGCCGGGGCATCAGGTCGATACCAGCCAGTTTGAGCAGGGTTTGCAGGCGCTGGTCGTTGAGCAGGCCTGCCTTGCGCTTGTCGTCGTTCACCCCCAGCCGGGCGCGCGTGTGAAGCGAGATGTATTGGTTGATGTAGTCGCGTTTGAGTTTTTTCAGCTTTTCGCCGACTTCGGACGAAAAGCGCGCGAGTTGCGGGTTCTGAGTTTTGAGTTCCGAGTTGATGGAATCCAAAACATCGCCCCGGATGGCCTTCACTTGATCAACCCAGAGATCCAGTCCTTGGGATTTTGACTCGGAACCCGTAACCCGAAACTCGGAACCGCGGCTTGCGGAGGCTTCAGCCGTAGCAAGCCAAGCTGCCGTCGGGCTGTGGTCCATGATGAACTCGCGCAGGACGTCCAGCTCATCGAGCGCCTTCACAGCCTTTTCGTGGGCCAGCACTTCGGGAGCGCTGTAGCGGAAGTTTTTCAGCTTACCCGGCGAGGAATAGGCCTGGAGCGATTCAAAGAAGCCCTTGGCCTCGTCCAGCCCGCTGGCCTGGCTGGCCAGGTCGGTTCCCGCGAGCAGGTCCAGGCCCCAGAAGGAGAGCCCTTCGCGCAGGGTCTGCTGGGTCATGACGATGCGCTTGACGATCTTGCCCACCGCCTGCTGCAGGTTCTGCACCGGCTCGTCCTTGCCCTGGGTGACGAGCTGGGCCATGCCCGGCGTCATGCCGAGCAGTTCGAACAGCGCTTTGAGCGCGGGCAGGTTCCATTCCTTGGGCTGCTCCAGGTGCTTGAAGCGGACCAGCTCGTCCATGCCGGTCGCGGCAAGCTGCTGCAGGCCGGTGGCGTCAAACTTTTTGCCCGGAATGGCGAGCACGATGTCGCCGGAATAGACCAGCGAAGCCACCAGCACGCTCACCCATTCAGGTTCCAGACGCGAACCGCCCGGGTTCATGTATTCCAGCCCGTGGTCGTCCTGAATGATCTCGCTGCGGTTGACCACCTGGCCGTGCCCCTTGGCCTTGACGGTATCGAGAATGAACTTGGTGTACTTCGACTTGTAGGGGTCGATCTTCTCGCCGTCGAGCAGCTCCAGGGCGTCCAGCACGGCAGTGGCCTGCTTGGTGCGGTTCTGCCCGGCGATGGCTCGCAGGGCGTCCTGCGCGGCCTGGGCGCGGTTGTTGCCGGTGATCAGGACCGAGAAGAACGGGTAGTCCGGGGCCTGGTTCTCGAAGTTCGGTGCCAGGCAGACACCGGCGATGGTGTTCACCAAGTCGCGGAAGTTGATAGTCTCGTGAGGCGACAGGCCCGACAGGTCGCGGATGGATTTGCCCTTGGCCCATTCGGTCATGGACTTGGCACGGCCCTGATAGGTGACCTCGAAGGCATCGCTCATGTGCTTCTGCAGCCACTGGACCAGCTTCTTCAGGAAACCGTTGGCCTTCGATTCATAGGTGGCCTTGGCATGGCCCGATGAGGTGGCTGCAAGATCCAGTGCGGCCGCATAGCTCTTCAGCGCAGTCTGGAATTCCTCGTCGGTGCCTTTCAGGCGGAAGAAGACCTCGTCGTTGACCTTGTCATCCTTGAAGCGCGGCGGATCGTTGGGCTGGATGAAGTAGAGGTAAAAGTCCCGCTGCGGCACGGCGGTGGAACGCTCGTTCGGTGCCCCGAAAAAGAGGTAGCCGGAGCGGGCTGCCTTGTGCTCCTGCCAGACCAGTTCGTGCTGCCAGATTTTGTAGCCGGTCACATAGGTGGCGTCCTGGCATTCCATGACCCGCTTGAGCGCCTCGTAGTAGAAGCGGTCGAGTTGAGCCTGGCCCAGGCTTTCGGCCCGCTTGTCGATCAGGGCGTCGAAGTCGTCGGTCTTCTTCAGGTCGAGATAGAACTGGCGGTTGTCAGCATTGAAGGAGATGAACTGGCCGCTGACTGTCTTGTGGATCTCGCGCAGGACCGTTTCCACATGGGTCTGGAGATCCTTGTCGGGTTCGTCGCTACCCAGCTCGGCGATCAGCGGATCAAACAGGCAGAGACGGTCGCGCAATTCCTCGGCGGATGCGCCCATGGGGGCATAGATGTCGCCAGTGGTAAGGCGGTGGACGGACAGAGCATGGATCAGGCGTAGCGCCATCGGCTTGTATTGTTTGCGGGTGATGGCGTTCTCGATGCGGGATTCCAGAACCTGGCTGCAATCAATGACTGCCCGGATTTCGGGAATGGCGCGGAACGAAGCGTTCTGCTTGAGGGTACCCCAATAGCTGTCGAAGGCGATCAGGCCGGGTTCGTCCTGCGGCACGTCCTTGCCAAGAATGCCTTTCATGCCCATGGACAGGGTCTTGAGCACCTCGCGCTTTTCCACCACGGTGACCCGCTCGAAGGTGTCGATGTAATCGGGATGCACCGGGAAGAGCCGGACAAACTCGTCCATCCGCTCGTTGAGCCCGCCGTAGTATTTGGCAAAGGGCATCAGGTAATCGCGGATCTTGGCCTGTTGCTCGGCGGTCTTCTTGAGTAGGCGCTCGGCCACGACAAATTTCACGTCGCTGCGGGCGATAAGGATCTGCTCGAAGCGGTCCTTCACCCGGCGGATGCTGTCGGCGACAAAAGCGAAGCGCGGGCTGTCGAAAATGGCTTCCTGGACACCGGCCATGAAGCGGAAGCGCAGGTCCTTGCAGACCTCGCCGACCTCGCGGAGGAAGTTGAGGTCGAGGATCAGCTCCTGGTCCTTGCGGGTGCGCAGGTAGTCGAGCAGCTCGTCGACCACCAGCAGCAGGCCGTGTTCGGGGAAGACCTCGCCGAACTTGGCCATCATGTCTTCAAAGGCCCGCTTGTGGCTGGTAATGGTCCCGGCTTCGGGGAACACATACTCCACGCCGAGTTTTTCGAGGTGCTCTTCCAGTTCGGCCACCAGGATGTCGCGCAGGGACATGGTGGTGGCTCCGATCTCGGTACGGATAACCTTGAAACGCCCGGCGATCTGAGAGGCTGCGTCGCGGACACCTTCGCTTTTCAGCCCTTCCAGCAGGGAGGCGTCTTCGGCAAGGCTGGAGACCACCGACATCAAGTGCGA
>Ga0209604_1001208_pt1 | contig 21517 bp, 19 predicted proteins | sample AD_UKC097_MetaG_FD_184405 | JGI IMG/M metagenome (GOLD analysis project Ga0209604, IMG submission 184405) | Active sludge microbial communities of municipal wastewater-treating anaerobic digesters from USA - AD_UKC097_MetaG (SPAdes) (version 2) | ecosystem: Engineered > Bioreactor > Anaerobic >... | reverse complement strand
GGTTCCCAGAGATTCTAATTTCTCAAGAGCCTTTCTTGCTTCTTCGGTTACACCTTCTCCCGAAGATACTGTTCCTAAATAAGCTCCCCTTTCAGCATCCTTCAGTTTTTCCAAATCTTCTTGAGTGGATACTTCGTCTCCATTTGAGTCGTATATCACACCTTTATAATCAATAAAAAAGTCAAAGATTTTCTCTTTATTCATTCCCACACCATCAACATTTATTCCCCTCGTAATGTTCCAGTATATTAATCCTTTTACCCAACTCTGTGGATCTGATGTTACCAACGGATTGTCCAAGGATATATTGTATAAATTCTCTGAGTCTTCAAATGTTCTAACCACAGGATTAACCGGATAAGGAAACATCTTTATTGACACATTTAATGTGTATCCTTCCTGCACATTTATTCTTGCTTCGCTGGATTCATAACCGGGATATACTAACTTTAATGTATAATCTCCGTTTTTTATGGCAGAAGAGGAAAACGGAGTTTTACCAATTTTCGAGTCATCAATATAAACATCAGCTTCGGAAGGTTCAGATACGATCCTTATAGTATTTTCAGACCCATCTTTATCAAACCAAAGTTCTTGTCCTGAGGAAAAAGTATCTGATACCCCGAGATCTCTGATTATTCCTACAACAAATACTATATCTTTCTTTGATGGTAGGAATTTTACTGTTGTCTGGTATTGTCTATTGGCATTTCTGACCGTAATTGTATTAGTTCCCGGTTTTATGCTGTTTGATTCAAATGGGGTTTTTCCCACTACCTCATTATTTATCAGAACTTCGGCTTCTCCGTTTGTAACTTTTACTTCAAGTCCTGATTTAGCCCCAATGTCTGTAAGGTTTCTAATTAATTCTCCGCCAAAAAACACTACCAATGCTACGCCCAACACTCCCAAAAAATATATTAAAACAGTAGGGAAAGATTTTTCATCATTGCTAATGGTAGATACCGCCATATGTACTTAAATTATCACGATAGTGGTAAAATATCAACATCCAAGTTGTTTTGGAGTAACAATGACTACTCGGGAATTAAAGCATAAATATATAGATTTTTTTCAGAAAAGAGGACATGCTGTAATGCCCTCCGCTTCTCTTATTCCGGAAAATGATCCCACGGTACTTTTTACTACCGCCGGAATGCACCCCCTTATTCCTTATCTTTTAGGCGAAAAACATCCTTTGGGAAACAGATTGGTAAATGCTCAAAAGTGCTTGAGAACAGATGATATAGACCAAGTCGGAGATGACACTCATATAACTTTTTTTGAAATGCTTGGAAATTGGTCGTTAGGGGATTATTGGAAAAAAGAATCCATTTCTTGGAGTTTTGAATTTTTGACTAAAGAACTTGGGATCTCTGTTGATAAACTTGCTGTTTCGTGTTTTGCGGGGGATAAAGATGTACCTAGGGATGAAGAATCAGCTGAAATATGGAAATCATTGGGTATAAAAGAAGATAGAATTTTCTTTCTTGGTAGAAAAGATAACTGGTGGGGGCCGGTTGGAAAAAAAGGACCTTGCGGTCCTGACACCGAAATTTTTTACTGGGTAGGGAAGTCTGACCCGGTTCCTTTAGTTTCATCGGAAAATTCCGGTGATTGGGTTGAGATTTGGAACAATGTTTTTATGCAATATGAAAAAGTTGAAGACGGGGTTTTTGTTGATTTAAAACAGAAAAATGTTGATACAGGGATGGGTGTTGAAAGAACCACCGCTGTTTTGAATGGAAAAAGAGATGTTTATTCCACCGATGCTTTTTCAAATATTTATTCTGAGATTAATAAAATAGCTACTTCTCGTAATGAGAAATCTATTAGGATTATTTGTGACCATGTTAGGGCTGCTACTTTTATCTTAGGTGATAGAAGAGCTATTATCCCTTCAAATTTAGATCAAGGATATGTTTTGAGAAAACTTATTAGAAGAGCAGTTAGAAACGGAAAGATGATTGGAATTGACACACCTTTTCTTGTTTCTTTATCTGATGTAGTTATTGATCAGTACTCGGGAGAATACGTCGAACTTAAAGAAAATAAAGATTTTATAAAAAAATACTTGGGTCTTGAAGAAGAGAAATTTTTTAAGATATTAAATAATGGTCAAAAAGAATCGTTAGGATTGATTGATAGCGTTACTGACCCGGAAGAGAAAGTAAAGGTTTGGAATTTGGATGTGTTGAAAGTTGCAAAAATGTCCTTTGATTTATATCAATCTCACGGTTACCCAATTGAAATGTTTTTAGAAGATTTAGAAGATAAGAAAAATATAGAACCGGAATTATCCGGAAAAATTCGCGAAGATGTTAACAGTTTAATTTCTTTCCATCAAAATGTTTCTAGAAAAGGGTCCGAAAGAAAATTTAAGGGAGGTCTGTCCGATCATAGTGATAAAGTAATTAAATTTCATACCGCTACACATATTTTAAACAAAGCGTTAAGAGATGTTTTAGGAGATCACGTTAAGCAAATAGGGAGCAATATAACATCGGAAAGAATTAGATTCGATTTTCCTAACAAAGAAAAACTCAGTGAAGAAGAAATAAAAAAAGTTGAAAAGATAGTAAATGATATAGTTGACAAAAATATTCCGGTAAATTTTGTTATTCTTGACAGAGAAGATGCTATGATGTGCGGCGCCAGACATTTGGAAGGAGAGGATTATCCTGAAAAAGTTAAAGTATATTTTATTGGTGATAGTTTAGAATCCAGCGTAAGCGCCGAGTTTTGCGGGGGTCCCCACGTTAAAAATACAGGAGAAATAGGTCACATAGAAATATACAAGCAGGATAAAATAGGCGAGGGAAAAATGCGTATTTACGCCAGATTTAAAGATCAACTTTAGATTGCAAAAACGGCATTTAAATTAAGGGGTTGATTTGCCACTTTTGAAAGTGTTATATTATCTCTTGAGATAAAAGTTATTCCTGGAGATAGTTTTACTAAAAAGGAGGTAAAAATAGCATGGCCAGTATCAATAAAATCAAACCACTATCAGATTATTTACTAATAGAACCTCTCGAAAGAGAGACAAAACTTCCTTCCGGTATAGTTATACCTGACACTGCGAAAGAAAAACCGCAGGAAGGAAGGGTTTTAGCGGTAGGTCCGGGTAGAAGAGATGAAAAGGGTGATGTTGTTCCTATGAGCGTAAAAGCAGGTTCGATTGTTATGTATAAAAAATGGGGAGGAACAGAAATAAAAATAGAAGGAAAAGAACTTCTTCTGGTTAAAGAAGAAGATGTACTTGCTTTAATTGAAGATTAAGATTTAAAAGGAGGAAATTAATATGGCAGCGAAAGATATTATATACGGAGAGGAAGCGAGAGAGAAACTAAAAAAAGGTGTGGAGAGGCTTGCAAAAGCTGTATCTACAACCCTTGGTCCTAAAGGTGGTAATGTGGCTTTAGATAAAAGTTGGGGAACTCCACAGGTAGTTAACGATGGCGTAACTGTGGCAAAAGAGATTGATCTTGAAGATAAATTTGAAAACATGGGTGCCCAGATAGTAAAAGAAGCCGCTTCCAAAACTAATGATGTAGCAGGAGATGGAACTACTACTGCAGTGGTTTTAGCCAGAGCAATAGTTAGCGAAGGATTAAAAAATGTTTCTGCCGGGACAAATGCCATGATTCTAAGAGGAGGTCTTGAAAAAGCTACTAAAGTTTTAGTTGACGAAATCGCTAAATTTTCAAAAAAAATATCAAGCAAAGAAGAAAAAATTCAGGTTGCTACGATATCTGCTCAAAACAAGCAGGTTGGGGAAATAATAGCGGAGGCCATGGAAAAAGTAGGTGATCAGGGTGTTATCACTGTTGATGAATCTAAAGGATCAGATATAGAACTTGAATATAAAGAAGGAATGCAGTTTGATAAAGGTTACTTATCTCCATACTTTGTAACTAACGGTGAAAAAATGGAATCGGTTATTGAAAATCCCTACATACTGGTTACTGATATGAAAATATCGAGTATGCAGGATTTACTCCCTTTACTTGAAAATCTTATGAAGGTGTCTAAAGACCTGGTGATTATTTGTGATGACATGGATGGGGAGGCTCTTGCCACTTTGGTAGTAAATAAGCTTAGAGGAGTATTAAATGTTTTAGCTGTTAAAGCGCCGGGTTTTGGTGATAACAGAAAGGCTTTGCTAGAAGATATATCTATTTTAACGGGCGCTTCCTATATTAGTGAAGATACAGGAAGAAAGATAGATAGTGTCACCGTTGATGATCTTGGAAGAGCAGATAGAGTGATATCAGACAAGGACAGCACCACGATAGTTGGGGGAAAGGGAAGCGAGGGCGAGATAAGAGAAAGAATTAAAATAATAGCGTCTTTGATAGAAAAGGAAACCTCAACTTATGAAAAAGAAAAATTACAGGAAAGACTTGCAAAATTAAGCGGGGGAGTAGCTATAGTAAAAGTCGGTGCTGCGACAGAAGCTGAGTTGAAGGAATTGAAACTTAGGGTAGAAGATGCCGTTAACGCTACTAAAGCCGCTGTAGAAGAAGGTATAGTGCCCGGAGGAGGAATTGCGTTTTTAAGAGCAAGAGAGTCTTTAAAAGAATTAAAATATGAAGGGGATGAGCAAGTTGCTATATCTATTCTTGAAAAAGCTTTGGAGCAGCCTATTAGATTATTAATAAAAAATACAGGAATGGATGATGGTAAAGTATTGGCCGAAATTGAAAGAAGATCAAAAGATGAAAAAAACAAAAATATTGGATTTGATGTAATTAAGATGGATTATGTGGATATGGTTGAATCAGGGATTATAGATCCTGCGAAAGTTACCAGAAGTGCTCTTCAGAACGCTATTTCAGCTGCCACCATGATAATAACAACAGAGTGTTTGGTTACCGAAGTTCCTAAAAAAGAAGAGAAAACCCCGATGCAAATGCCTGAGGAATACTAATTTTAGCTGAAAAAGATTAAGTAGATTAGATAAAGTGGTAGTGATTTTGTTGGATTTAGTTTAATAAGAGGAGGGCTCCGCTTTCAGCGGAGCCCTCCTTCTTTTTTAGCTAAAACTTTAGCTAAACTTTCCTAACGCAACTTACTTAACTTTTTTCTTAACTTCAATTTTCTTTGGTTTATCTTTTTCCGACTTCGGAATTGTGATCTTTAGTATTCCTTGGTCTAAATCGGCCTCTGCCTTTGACGGATCAACTATTCTGGGTAAGTTAGTAGAATAGTTGAAGGAAGTTTGTCGGGTTGATTTGTATATTGCCTTTTTCTTGCTCTTTTGTTCCTCAGTTTCTTTTTGTGTTGCATTTATAGTCAGAACATTTCCATCAATATTTATTTCTATATTTTCTTCTTTTATACCGGGAACCTGAGCCTCAACTATAATTGAGTCATCAGTTTCGTATATATCTAATCCTGTGGAAGTTCCGGCAATATCAAACCATTGACTCAACCAATTATCTTCGTCAAAGACGGCAGGCACTCCCCATCTATTCCATTTAACTATTGCCATATCTATCGCCTCCTTTCGATTAAAAACTAACACTACTCGTCTTTTTCGTTATCAGTTTAACACTCGGAGTGCTAATTGTCAATAACCCCTATAGTTTTTTTAAGAATTCTCTTGTATTTGCGGAGTATTTCTTTACTTACATCATTTTTATTAAAATGAATTAATCTATCATTTAACACTTCTGTAGTAATTTTGTTTTTCATGTGCGTAATTTGTGTCTTTCTGGCTAAAGATTCTAAATTTCTAAATAAAAAATTCTTTCTACGGATTTTCTTACTATTTTTACCGGGGAAATTTATTTTGAAATTGTTAAAATATTTGAAAATCCATTTATTTTCTTCCATAAAGTTAAAGTAAATGTCATCTCTCCAAGCAAGAGGTTGTATGGAAATTATATTCTGAGCTACATACAGGTTTCTTTTCTTTTTTGCCCAAGCCATTCTGCTCTCATCAATAAAAATATTCGGGCATATTTTCCTTTCGTTTTCTTTTTTAGGCAATTTTCCCATTACTTTTAACATTAAGAATACAAAACCTCTGGTTATCCATAACCTGTCTTTTTCTGTGATGAAAAGAAGATCGATGTCTTCTTCTCTTTCTGCGTCGTAGTTTGCAACCGATCCCGTTATGGCTATCATTTTTATCCACGGAATTTTTGTTAATACGTTTATAAACGGCTTGTTTTCATCTATTATTTCTTGAGAATTTTTCTTCCTTTTATTTACATCGTGACTTTTTATTTCCGAGATAATGTATTTTCCTTTGATTTTTTTTACTATATTTGTTTCAACAAGATTCTCTAATTCTTTTTTTATTTTCTTTCTTGGGAACTTGTTTTTTGATATTAAGTTATTTGTGATTTGGTGGAAAGTAAGCGGGTAACCAAATACTCCGCTGTATGACAAGGTTTTAATTATCGCTAATTTGCAGGAATTAATCTTATTTCTTTTCATTTTGTTCTTATCGCGCATTATCTAATACTTCGTTAACTATTTTATCCGCTGCGTAATTTTTAGATCTTTCAATATGTGTATATTTTACGGACTTAAAATTTTTTTCCAGTAATTTTATTTCATTAAAATATTTTTTCATTCTTGGTTCTTTTACTTTAAATTTTCCGTTTAGTTGATTTACAATTAGAAGACTGTCTACAAAGAATTCTATATCCAGGTTTTTCTTCTCCCCGCATGTTTTTAATGCTTCCACTACGGCTCGATATTCTGCTTCGTTATTTGTGGATCTGCCTATAAATTTTCCAATTTCTTTAATTATTTCTTTTTTTTCATTGGCTATCACTATACCGATAGCACCGGGACCGGGATTTCCTCTTGCTCCTCCGTCTGTATGTATGAATAATTTCATGAGATTTCCTTGCAGTTTTAATAATTTTTAAAATACTCTTTTCCGCACATCACAAGAATCCCCAATGCCAGTCCAGCAAGAACTCCTGTGGCTCCAAACGCCCACGGAGATCTATATGCTTTTCTTGTAAGCGGTTTTTCTGAAACTGTATTTACCACTAATTTTTCGTCACTATTTTCGTTCATCTCATCTGACTTTTTTATTAGGGATTCTGAGAATTTTATCCACGTCTCCTCCGCTAATTCGTAAGTTCTTCCTTTTATTTCAAGGCTTATTATTTGAGGCCCTGCTTTTTTGATTTTTATTGATTTGTTCAATTCCCTAAGGTTTTTTTCGTTTATAGGCTGATTCATTTTTTCCAAAACATCTTTTTTAATATCCACGCTTTTTGCTAAAGTTATCACCGAGTCGGCGTACGTTATAGCAGATTGTTGGGCGTAGTAGCCTTCGTAGGTGAAAAAGTCTAAAGATTTGTCGGTTTTTTTGCTTACATAAAAAGAACCCGAGGATATGTATTTAGAAGGTAGAAAGTAAAATATAATTCCTAAAACTAACCCGATAAAAGCTGCTGTTATAAGAAGAGGCCTATTTTCTTCAATTGTTTTGATTATTTTTTTTAGTTCCATTGCAGATCCAATTATACCGCAAAAACAGCTGTCTATTAGCTGAAATATAAAAAAATAGTGAAGATATAGAAATAATTTTGTATACTTAAACAAGTAGTTTTTAAGTTGATACTGCCCAAATGCCAAAACAACAAGTTATAAGTAAATCACCTTTAGTTCCTACCGTTTTAATATCCGGAGGGGCCGGTTTCATTGGATCTCATCTTGCTGAGTATCTTTTGTGGAATAAAGCCCGTGTGATTGTTCTTGATAATTTCAACACAGGAAAAGAAATACATGTTAAGCATCTTTTAAATGAGCCTAATTTTGCTCTTTACGATGTTGATATAAATGAGGGTATCCCTGAAGATATAAAAAGCGTAGATTATATTTTTCATCTTGCCGGTCTCGAAGAGTATTTTTATAGTAAAGAGTATCTGAATTTAGATGCTCTTTTTACTAATTCTCTTGGAACTAAAAACCTTCTTGATTTAGCAAGAAAATCCTCCGCCAAATTTTTGTTAGCTTCCACAATAGATATTTACAAGATTAACGTTTCTCAATCTGACATTCCAAATTATTTTGGCGTGACAAAAAACGAAGAAAATAGATTCAGTCTTTTAGAAGCCAAGAGATTTGCAGAAGCTTTAGTTTGGGAGTATCAAGAAAAATATAATTTAGATGCTAGAATAGTGCGTCTTCCGGAGGTGTACGGGCCGAGAATGGATCTATCCTCAAGTGGTTTTTTGGGAGGGTATATTAAGAATGTCTTGGATGGTGTTTCAATAGATATTTACGGGGATGGCGTAGAAAAAGAATATTATTTGTATATATCCGACGTTATTTCGGGAATAGTAAAAGCGCAATTTAGTGAAAATACTTCAGGAAAGATATTTTCCCTTGTTCCTGAAAATCCAATATCTTCTTTAGAGACTGCATATTTAGTTAGAAGTGTTGCTGACTCTAAGTTATCAATACAATTTAAAAAGGGTCTTACCGATTTTAAATCCGATCTTCCTATTCCGGATACTTCCAATGTAAAAGAAATTGGCTGGAAACCCAAAGTTTCAATGAAAGAGGGGATTATGAAAACTCTTGAATCTTTTAACTATTCGCCGAATGTAAACGCTTTTAAGCCGGCAAAATATCTGGAGAAAAAAGTTGAAAGTAAATTAGTTCTGCCCGAAACGATATCTTCTTTGCAAGGAATAAAAATAACTTCTAAGCCCAAAAAAGTTGACTTGGAAGAAGGTCCTGTAAAAGAAGATTTTCAAGGAGATAGTGCATCGGATTCTTCTCAAATGTTTGTTAAAAAGAAGCGTTTTAACGTGTTTGGAAAACGTCCGAAAATTAAAGGGAAAAAAGGAAATATTGGTGGTTTTAGTAATAGAGTAAGAGCTGATGTGGGATATGCGGGGTCAATTTTAGCTATTATTATAGCGGCAGTAATAGTTTTTGTCGGAATACCAGGTTTTTCAATGTATTTTAATGTTAAAAACGGGGTGTCTTCTCTGAAATCGTTAGAAAAAAGTGTTTTAACCATTGATTCAAAAGATCTATTATCAGAGTCCTCTTCAGCTTACGAGAATTTTAGAAATAGTCTTTCTTCTCTCAAAAGACTAAAGTGGGCTTTTTCTTTAGCGGGAAAAGATCAGGAATATGCTTCTTATGAAAAATTATTAAGTTCGGCGATGCTTTTTTCCAGAGCTGCTAATTTTGGCTCGGAGGCAATAAAACCCCTGGAATCCGTGTTGGAGTCAATTAGACCCGACAGTCCATCTACCGTTGATGTAAGTCTTTTTGAAAAAGCGAAATCAAGTGTAAAAAGTACGAGCGATTATATTAAAATGGCCGAAGCTGATATATCGTTAGTGGACGAGTCTTTTGTTCCGGAGAAGTACAAGGATGACGTACAGTATTTTAAAAATATTCTCCCTACTGCTCAAGAAGGAGTTGACTCTGTTTCTATTATTATTTCCGGATTGCCGGAGCTGCTCGGAGTAACCGACGAAAAAAAATATATAATCTGGTTTCAAAATTCAAATGAAATAAGACCTACAGGAGGTTTTATTGGTTCTTATGCAGTTGTAACAATTGAATCAGGCAAAATAAAAAATATTATTATTGATGATATCTATAATCCTGATGGTCAAATAGAAATCAGAAATATTCAATCTATCCCTCCTGATCCAATTAAAGAATTTTTAGGCGAGGATACACTATATCTTAGAAACTCTAACTGGGACCCTGATTTTACAAAATCTGCAAAAACTTTTGATGATCTTTATTTTAAAGTTACAGGAGAAACAATCGATGGGTACATAGCTGTCGATCTTAATTTTGTGGAAAATCTCCTCAGAGTTACGGGACCTATTTTTTTAGCTTCCTATAACGAAGATATAAATGCAGAAAATATTGACGAAAGAACGCAGTATTATAGCGGTTTTGATTATAAAGATGGGTCAACGGATAAAAAATCTTTTTTGACAAATCTTGGAGGAAAGTTATTAGAAAGAATTTTTTCCTTGAAGAAAGAAGATTTTCCAAAGCTAGCTGAAGAGTTAAAAAAGTCGCTTGATCAACGGCATATTCAAATATATTTTTCTAATAGTCCGATAAATTCTCTTCTCAAGGAAAAAAGATGGGACGGTTCTTTAGTTGATACAAGTGGGGATTATTTGTTTGTAGTGAACGCAAATTTAGGAGGAACAAAGTCAAATTATTATGTTGATCAAAATATGAGTTACGAAATAAGTTCTATGACCAGAGATGGTTTGCTTAGAGCATCTTTATATCTTGATTACGAAAATAAGGCTGAAAGCAATGCCTGGCCGGGAGGGCCTTATACAAACTATGTTAGGGTATTGACTCAAGATGGATCAAAACTCACAGGAGCAAAGATTATATTTAGTGAAAAAGAGGAGGAAGATGTATTTGATAAAGTTTTAACATCAAAAGTTGGAAAATATACTTCTTTTGAAACCAATTTTCAGCTTCCCCCTAAAAGTTCGGTTAGATTGGTACTGAATTATGATCTTCCTGTTAATCTCTCTTTGTCCAAAGATGCTGGTTTATACTCCTTGATTTGGCAAAAACAGGCTGGAACTAGTGATGATAAATTTTCTTTTAAATTTACACATCCGTTCGGTTCGGTGATAAAAGAATTTTCCAAGGATTTAAATTACACTGATGGTTCTTTAATATCAGAAGGGACTTTTGTAAGAGATATTGAATATTATGTGTATTTCAAATAGAATTTTCTTGCCTTAAACACATTACAGCAATATAATTAAGACAATGCCTTCAGCTCAAATGCCCCAATCTAATGTGCAGCACGCTGTTCCACAAAACATAATGGATGTGGAATTTAAGTTAATTGGGGAATTAACCATGCGTCAATTTTCCTATTTGTTAGTTTTCGGGCTGCTTGCTTATTTTAGTACTAATATTCCGGGTTTATTTAAATGGCCTGCTGTTTTATTTTTTGCTATTTTGGCCATAGGGCTTGCTTTTATACCAGTTCAGGAAAGAGGTCTGGATGAGTGGCTGGTGAATTTTTATAGAGCTATTACATCCCCGACTCAGCGGGTTTGGAGAAAAGAACCACAAATACCCACGGCGTTTTTATATGATAATTTGGCTGTGGTTCAACATGAACTGATAACTTTGACTCCCACATCAAGTAGAAGGAAATTAGAGGATTACCTAAAGACTACACTGGAAGAAGGTTTTGAGGATCCGTTAGATATCCCGTTGAAAGATACGATTAAAAAATTAAGAGAAACTTATCGGGATGTTAGAAGACCGTCTCCGGTTGGGGTTTTAGTGAATGAACCTATTGTTGAGATGGGTGGCGCAACTACAGTACAGGAGCCTTCTGTGGATTTAGAGGAAATGGCAGGCGTGAGTGAAGGCTTATCTTCGATGGTTTCTACAGAAAAGCCAATTGAAGAAGTTAAAGAAGAAATTAAGAAGGTTTCAGAATCTGTGGTGAGCCCTGATGTTGTATTAGAAGAAAAGAAAAATATTGTTGAATTTCCTTCCGAACAGTCCCCCGGTATTCCTAGCGCCGTAGAGACAGGTGTATTGGAAACTCAGAAGGAACAAAAAATGCAAGGTCCGGGAAAAGAAGTAGAGGAAAGAGGTGTAGCAGAAGATCTTGTTATAAAAAAGGCAAGGTCTATTTATGATAGAAGTTTTTACGCTGATTTAAGAAAAAAGAGTCGCTCCGGTCGGAGATTTTCTGAAGGATTTCCTACCGGGGATAGATTAGATTACGGTTCTTATGATGTTATTACACCCGATACGCATTCCGGAAGAAAATTTGTTAATTTAGTGCCTTCCAGCGGGGAAATAGTACTTCCTATCAGAGGGGAGAGAGTGTTAAAAACTTCCGAAGATGTTTTGCTTGAAAAAGATATTGAGGAGAAGGCTAAGCAATTGGAGGAGCTTCTAAGTAAAATCCGTTCTGAAGAGGGAATTGCTGTTGAAAAAACAAAACCAACTAAAGCAGAATCCAAATCAAGTACTCCGGAACAAATTGAAATTAAACCTGTTGAGGAGAATATCCCGCCGGTGGTTGATAAAAATGTTGAAGAAGTTGTTGATAAATTAAAAAAACAGAATGAAGAACTTGTTTCCGAAATTAAGAAATTAAAAGATCAGATAGAAAAAAACAAAGCTATGTCAATTGAGACAGGGGTGCAGGAACAATTGCTTAAGAAACTTGAATCTCAAAGAGGCACCATTGCCTCTACCTACGAGGATTTAAGAAAACAAATTCAGGATCTTCAGAAAAAATTAGATGAAAAAGTAAAAGTTTCAACAGGGAGTGAGTTTATTGAGAAAGCAAAAAGACAACTACCTGTTCTGACGGATAAACCCAATGTATTGTCCGGCGTGGTTAGAGATTCTTCGGGGAATGCTTTAGGTGATATTTTAATACTGGTAAAAAATTCTAGAGGGGATACAGTCAGAGCTTTAAAAACAAATTCTCTAGGACAATTTGTCGTTTCAACTCCGTTGCCGAACGGGTCTTACACTGTGGAAGTGAGTTCCTCTAACAAAACCGATCTAACTTTTGCTATAATCCCTGTTGAGGTTAAAGGTGAAATAATACCCACCTTGGATGTGGTAGGAAAATAAAATGGCTGCCCAAAATATAGTATCTACAACTCAAGATCATTTAGACATTTATGATATAAAAGACAACTTTACCATTCTAAAAAATGGTACAGTTTGCGCTGTAATTCAAACAAACGCCGTAAACTTTGACCTTCTATCAGAAATAGAACAAGATGCTACTATAGCAGCATTTTCAATGCTTTTGAATTCAATAACTTTTCCTATGCAAGTAGTTATAAGATCCAGAAAGTTAGATATTTCAAAATACATTGAAAAAGTTAGGAAAGTAGAATCTAAAATTATTGATCCTTTATTAAAACACCAAGCTGAATCGTATAGAAAATTTGTGCAGGAGGTTATAAAAGTTAATGAGGTTTTAGACAAGAGATTTTATGTTGTTATTCCGACAGACTCACCTGTTTCTCCTTTTCAGAAAGGTAGCTCTCCTTTTGATTGGTTAATAAAATTATCAGGAGTTCAAAATAAAAGAGTGGATATAAATTTAGAAAAAGTTTTGCAGGATGGAAAGATAGAATTGGCTCCTAAGGTGGATCACGTGATAAGAGAATTCGGAAGAATTGGTATTAAATGTAAACAACTCAATACGCAGGAATTAGTTGAATTATATTTTGATATATACAACCCAAGTAATATTTATGGTCAAAGGGTAAGAACAAACATAGACGATTATAAAACTGCAGTTGTTAATCCTGCCATTATTGAGGAGTAATTTGATATGGCACTAAACATATTTGATTTATTTAAAAAAAGTTCGAAGGTAAAAAACGATAAAAGCACCACTGAAACTCCGGGCGAAAAAAGTCCGCCCGAAATATTAGCCGAAGGCATGGTTAATGTCAGAGACATTATAGCTCCTTCTGCTATAGAAGTTGATTTTAACGATATAAAAATTGGAGATATGTATTACAGAACATTTTTTGTTTCGGGTTATCCCAGATTTGTCGGTGCAAACTGGCTTTCACCGGTGATTAATTTTGATCATACCCTTCTTATATCTATGTTTTATTATCCGGTTAAATCAAAGGTAATTTTGGATGATTTGAGAAGGAAAATAACGGAGTTGGAAGCTACAACTATGTCAAACAGAGAGAAAGGAAAAATAACCGATCCTGTGGTTGAAGCGGCTTTAGAGGATGCAAATGCGTTGCAAGAACAGTTGGTAAAGGGTGTAGAGAAATATTTTCAATTTTCTTTTTATATAACTATTCCCGCGTATGATCTTGAAGAATTAAATAATGTCAGTTCCAAATTAGAATCTTTGTTGGCGTCTCTTTTATTGATTTCTAAAACAGCTGCTCTTCAAATGGAGGATGCTTTCAGATCTTCTATTCCAACAGGTATTGACAGATTAATGATTACCAGAAATATGGATACTACTAGTTTGGCAACTACATTTCCGTTTACGTCTTCTGATCTTACGATGGAGGAGGGGATAATGTATGGAATAAATAAGCACAACGGTTCTTTAGTTATTTTTGATAGATTCTCAATGGAAAATGCTAACTCTGTAGTTTTTGCTAAATCGGGTGCAGGAAAATCTTATTTTGTTAAATTAGAAGCTCTCAGACATTTAGTTTTTGGTGTTCAGGTTTTGATAATAGATCCTGAGGAAGAATACAGAAATTTGTGCGATGTCGTTGGAGGGAATTATATTAGTTTTTCCGCTAATTCCAAACAAAAGATAAATCCTTTTGATCTTTCGGGTATTATAACCGAAGGTGAGAATGAATTAGGGCAAAAGCTGATTTCATTAAACACTCTTTTGAAATTAATGATTGGTCAATTGAACTCCACCGAAGAAGCCATATTAGATAGAGCACTGATAGAGACTTATAGAATGAAGGGAATCACCACTGACCCGGAGACACAAGCCACAAAAGAACCTCCCGTGATGGAAGATTTGTATAAAGTTCTTCTTGGAGGAAGCGAACCGGAATCAAGAAGTATGGCAGACAGACTGGAAAAATTTATCAAGGGGTCAATGGCAGGAATATTTGATTCCCAGTCAAATATAAACTTGGAAAGTAGTATGACGGTGTTTTCTACTAAAAATTTAGAGGAAGCTTTAAGACCCATTGCTTTTTACATGATTTTGGATTTTGTCTGGACCACCATAAGAAGGGAATTGAGAAAAAGAATTTTAATAGTAGAAGAGGCTTGGTATCTGATGCAAAATAATGATAGCGCCAGATTTATATATGGTATAGCAAAAAGGGCAAGAAAATATTATTTAGGTTTAACTACAATCTCCCAAGATGTGGATGACTTTTTAACTTCTGAGTACGGGAAGGCTGTTGTTACAAATTCTTCCATACAGATGTTATTTAAACAGCATCCTGCAGCAATTGATAAAGTAGTTGATACCTTTTATTTATCCGAGGGAGAGAAAAGATTCTTACTTTCTGCCGGCGTGGGAGAAGGTTTATTTTTTGCCGGTGCAAATCACGTTGCCATTAGAGTTGTAGCATCCGAGTCAGAACACAATCTAATTACAACAAATCCGGAGGAAATATTAAAGCTTAGAGAAGAGAGGAGAAAACAAGAAAATAAAGAAGGTGTTCAAATCGATCTTAATAGAAATAATCAAATGGTTTATAGACAATATAAACCGCCGGAGCCCATGGATGAATATACAACTTTTGATGAGAAGGGGGCAGTAAAACCTGAGTATGACGCTGAAGTAATGTCAAATCGAAAAGAACATAGTACTAAAGAGAATGTTAATATAACCGGTGATATTCCTCAATTAAAAGATGAGGGAGATAAAAAAAGTTCTGTTGAAAATGCGGGGAAAGAAGAATTTGTTCAAGTGAACCAGAAGGCCGAGAGTTCTATGAATCCTCCTTCTAATGTTTCCGATGCGGGTTCTCCTAAAAACAAAGAGAGTAAAAAAAATCTGGATACCAGAGTCATAGAGTTGAGGAAGAAAATGCTTCAAGATAGCGACAGCTTTATGAGCGGTACCCCGTCTGCAGAAGAAATATTGGAATCGGTTGAAGAAATGAGAAAAGAAAATCAGAGATCTAATAAAATTAACGCGAGTAATAATCGGACAGATAATTCTACGAATATTGTCAGAGGTACTGGCGGAAATGATAGCAAGAGTGAGGAGATAGACAGTGGGAAAATAAATAAATCAAATCCGACAGAGAAATCAGAAAATCTGTCCGATAAAAAAGGTCAAATAAATCTTTAGATCTGCATCGGCATTATTACATGAACAAAGTCTTTTTGTGAGTCAGGAATAAAAGTACAAGGGGATAAATTCCCATTTGAGCTAAAGTATATTCTTTCTGATTTTACGTTGTTTAGAAAATCCAAAAGATACTTGGAATTAAATGCTATTTCTATCAGATCTCCTTCCACTTCCGCAGGTATGTTGCTCTCGTGATGACCCGTTTCCTCTGAAAGAGATGTAATTTTCATTTTTCCTTCCGGATCAAAGCGTATTTTTATTGTGTTATTACCTTCTTTTGCGAAAATATCAGTTAATTTTACCGCTTCGGAAAATTGGATAGTATCAAAATCTGCTTTTATTATGTGTTCAGTAGGTATTATTTTTTTGTAATCGGGATAATCTCCATCAATAACTCTTGTAGCAATTAACGTATCCTCCGATTTGAATAGCCCTAGATTCTCGTTCTGGTTTAGAGCAAATTCTATCGGTTCTTGAGAAGATGAAAATATTCTTGCTACTTCTACGAGTGTTTTTGCAGGAATTACAACTTTGAAATCATCTACATCTCCCTGTATTTTAATTATTTTTTCGGATAGTCTAAAACCATCTGTTGCTGTAATAGTAAGTTTGTTTTTTGAATAATCTATGTATATGCCGGTAAATATGGGTCTGCTGGTATCAACCCCCGAAGCAAATGCCACTAAATTTATAACTTCGTTCAATGTAACGGGATCTATAGATAATCCTTTTGCATCTTTTGGAAATGTAGGAAGATTAGGAAAATCCTTTGAACTATTTCCGTTGAACCTTGACTTCGTGGTTTTTGAGCTAATTACCAGAATCTCATCTTTCGTTTGTGCTTCCAATGTTCCCGGCGATAGATTTGATATAAAATCTTTCAGCAACTTGGCAGGTACAGTTATTGATCCGTTTTCTTCCACGGAAGCCCCGACATAAGTGGTAATTGCCGTTTCAAGGTTTGTAGCTGATAATTTTATTCTTCCCTTTTCTGTTTCAATTAAAACATTTGATAGTATCGGCAACGAGCTTTTTGTCGGTACCGCGTGCATTATAGTCTGCAAACCTTTGGAAAGATTTTCTTGCAAAAAGGAAAATTTCATGATTATTTTTTATCCCCTTCTTTTTTTGAATTTTTTTTCAGTTTTAGGACTACTCGTCTATTTTCGCCCTCACCTGTACTTTCAGAGATTATGTCGTCGTAATCCGAAACTAATATGTGTATTTGTCTTCTTTCCCATGAGTTCATTCTCGGTAGTTCTGTATCCTTCTGGAAAAATCTTACTTTATCTATAAAATTTCTGGCCATATCCTGAAGCTTCTCTGTTTTTTTATCTTTGTATCCATTTATATCTATAGTTAATATCGGCTGAGTTTGTGTTTGTTTGAAGATCATTAATCTCAAAATGTTTTGCAGTGCTTCTAAAGACTGACCTCTAAAACCTATTAAGAAGTTTAAGTTATCTCCGGAAATATTGATTCTGAAATTATTTTCCTCCACTTCATCTATTTCTACATTAGGAGAAACCTTCATGTAGTCTAATATTTTATTAAGATTGGTTTTTAATATCTCTTTTGTTTCCATTTGTCTTTTTAAGATTATATAACAATAGGAGTAAATTTAATCCTTTTTATCGGATTTTGTTTTTTTAAGCCACCCTTTTAAACCCCCCAAGCCTGAAAAATGGTATGTCTGCGCTATTTGGAAAAGTGTTGATACCAAAATGTAGAGCATTACTCCGGAAGGAAGTGTTATTCCAAATATGAAAAACATTAAAGGCATGATGTACTGGTTTTGTTTTTGCATCGCTTGCGCTATATCATCTGTTTGGCTTTTGGTGTGTTTGACGGCTTTTGTTGACGTTTTGGAATACGGAGATATCATCTTTGTTGCAATGAATTGGGCCACTACTGTAAGTATTGTGATTATTAAATAAGGATCCGGCTTTACTAAATCCAGATATAGAAATTTTGTGGCTAAAGATTCTCCCTGTGAAAATTTGAAGGCATCAAAGTATATATCAGCATTCAATGCTACTAAGTCGGTTGCCATTGTAAGTTTGACCAAAGCTCTGTAGATGGCAATCATCAAAACAAACGTAATTATTGTAGTTATGCACCCTGCGCCGGGGTTTATTCCATGCTTTTTAAAAAGTTCCATTTGAAGCTCAGCCTGTTTTTTCTTATCATACTTGAACTTTTGATTGATTTTTTCTAATTCCGGTTGAATGTCTCTTTGTTTTTTAGCCATTTTAATTGAGGGAAGTGTTACAGGAATTAATATCGCTTTAGCTATTATTGTAAAAAGTATTATTGATATACCTAAATTTCCGGTCAATCTGTACAAAGCTATTAAAAAATTAAAAATCGGATTTATTAAAATTGTATTCCACATATATTTCTTTCAAATTTTAATTATTTTACAGGATCGTATCCCCCTTTGGAAAATGGATTGCATCTTATTATTCTTTTTAAACCCATCAAACCGCCTTTTAAAACCCCGTACTTTTCTATTGCCTGATAAGTATACTCTGAGCAAGTAGGAGTATATCTGCATACCTTAATGCCTTTCTCATCAAGAGAGAGGTGTTTCTTGTAAAACTTTATTAAATTCAGCGCTAATTTCTTCATAGCTTTTATCTTGGCAAGAGATTTTTGGATGTATAACCACCCAGAGATTTTCTCTTCCTATTTTGTTGAGATTTTCTTTTACTATCTCTCTAAAAATTCTTTTTATCCTGTTTCTCTCCGTGGCTTTTTTGCTAAATTTGTTGGAAATCACAATCCCAACTTTTGTAGGACCCTCGTAATTTTTAGGTTTTAGAAAATACGCATGGAAGTATTTTCCGTGAATATATTTTCCATACTTTCTAGTTACATTAAACTCAAAATCCGAAGAAAGTCTGTTTTCCTTTTTAAACATTGAGATATTTTAAACCTAGTTACTTTCTACTTTTTGTTTTCTACTTTACTTCTTTTAGAAACTGCAACTCTTTTTCTACCCTTGGATTTTCTTCTTTTAATAACGTTTTTTCCTCCGGATGTAGACATCCTCTTTCTAAACCCGTGCTTTTTAAGACGTTTTGTTTTTTTTGGTTGCCATGTTCTTTTAGTTTTAGGCATATTTTAGACTCCTTATTTACAGGTGGAGTTTATAAGATATTTGGGGTATAGTCAACAATATGAATGACGCAAAACCTATCATAAAATTTGAAGATTTTTCAAAAGTAGATATGAGAATTGGAACGGTAATTTCTGCGGAAGAAATACCAGGTTCTGAAAAGCTTTTAAAGATGGAAGTAGATTTTGGGAACATCGGAAGAAGACAAATTTTGACGGGAATAAAAACTTGGTACAAACCTTCGGATCTTGTTGGAAAGCAGTTTCCTTTTGTTATTAATATAGAACCCAGAAAAATGATGGGTTTTGAATCGCAGGGAATGATCTTAGCCGCAGATTCCAACAATGTTGCTGTTGTTCTACTGCCTGAAAAAAATGTTGAAAATGGTATTTCGATTAGATAGTTGCAAATGACTTCCGAAAAATCCAAGTTTTATTATATAAAAACTTTTGGTTGTTATGCTAATGAAGCTGACTCAGATCTTATCGCCGGTGTATTAGAAGACCTTGGTTTCAAGGAATTGAAAAGAAAACCCGGCAACGAAACTTCTGAAATCAAATACGCGCTTAAAAATTCTGATGTTTTGATAATAAATTCATGCTCGGTAAGGCAAAAAAGCGAGGATAAAGTTTATGGTCTCGGGAAAATAATAAAAGATACGGAAAATGCAAAAGCAAAAGTTATTCTAACGGGTTGCATGGTGGGAAGTGTCAGCGGAGATAGAAGGAGATTTTCAGAAAAGGAATTAAGAGAGAAAACCAAGAATTACGATGCTTACTTTGCTCCCGGGGATGTGGATAATTTTATTGAGATACTTAAAAAGTTTGATTTGATTGGGAAAAATATTGAAGTAGATAGAAAAAAAATTAAAAGAAGACAATTAGATAAACACCACGCTTACGTCAATATTTCCTATGGATGTGATAATTTTTGTTCTTATTGTGTGGTTCCGTATTCCCGTGGATGCGAGATTTCACGGCCTGAAAAAGAGATAATAGAAGAAATAAAATGTTTGGTAAATAAAGGAATAACGGATTTTACTCTTTGCGGACAAAATGTTAATTCATGGGGTTTGAGCAATGAAGAAAAATTTAGATTAAGATCGGGTGGAAAAAATGGAAATAAAAATCTAAATTCCGAAGGTCTTCCCTTTGCCCGTCTTATTAAAAAGGTTCATGCTGTAAAAGGAGTGGAAAAAATTGATTTTATTTCTTCTAACCCATTTGATTTTACTCAGGACCTGGTTAAAATTTTCAAACTTCCTAAAGTCTCCAATTATGTTCATATAGCTGTGCAGTCCGGAAATAACGATATTTTAAAAGCAATGAACAGACGTCACACTGTAGAAGAATTTGAGCAATTGGTTCAGGATATTAGAGAAGTAAGACCTAATATAGAGATAGGGACGGATATTATTGTTGGTTTTCCGGGAGAAACGAGGGAGAAATTTATGGATACAGTAAATCTGGTTAAAAAGATGAGGTTTTCGGTGATTTTTATTTCTATGTATTCTCCAAGAAAAGGAACTTTTGCCCGGGAAAATTTCAAAGATGATGTTCCACTCAAAGAAAAAAAATGGCGTCATATGTTTTTGTCCAAAGTTTGGAAACAAAATAAACCTTAAGGATTTATAAATAAAAATGACAAAAAAAGATATTAAGATACCTGAGATTTACATAATATTAGGACCTACATCATCGGGTAAAACCTCGCTGGCCCTGAAATTGTGCGAAAAATTTAATGGGGAAATAATTTCAGCTGATTCAAGACAAATTTGCAAATATATGGACATTGGAACAGGTAAGGTTCCTTTAGATACAAAGGTTAAAATAAAAAGGGGAATAAATTATTGGGAATTAAATGGAAAAAAAATTTGGGGATACGATTTAATTAATCCTGATCAATATTTTTCAGGATATGATTTTGCTATTTTTGCTCTTGAGAAAGCCCGTGAGATAATTGAAAGTGGAAAGAACGTTTTTTTGGTTGGTGGGACAGGGTTTTATATTGATATTTTTACCGGAAGAATAAAACTGACACAAATTTCTCCCGATTTGAAATTGAGAAAATCTTTAGAGAGTTTATCTTTGGGTGTTTTACAAAATAAATTAAGAGAAATAGACAACGAAATGTTTGAAAGTATTGATAAACTAAATAAAGTTAGGTTGGTACGGGCACTGGAAAAGAAACTCTCTACAAATGAAGATAATGATAAAAAACGACTTTCTTATTTTGATTTTCACCCGATTTATATTGGTTTAACAAGTTCAAGAGATGTTATTTACGAAAGAGTAGATAAATGGGTGGAAAAGATTTGGGATTTGGGGCTCTTGGATGAAGTTATGGATCTTAGGAAAAAAAGTTATGGAGAAACACATAGAGTTAAGGGTCTGATTTATGGAACTGCCGGAGAATTTTTGGATGGGAAATTAACAAAGAAAAATGCTATAGAAAGGACTAAATTTGACGTTCATTCCTATGTGAGAAGGCAACAAACATGGTTTAAAAGAAACCCCGATATTGAATGGTTTGATATATCACGAGACGATTTTGAAGAAATAATATACAATAGGATTAAGGAGAATATAAAA
>Ga0209604_1001205_pt1 | contig 21562 bp, 20 predicted proteins | sample AD_UKC097_MetaG_FD_184405 | JGI IMG/M metagenome (GOLD analysis project Ga0209604, IMG submission 184405) | Active sludge microbial communities of municipal wastewater-treating anaerobic digesters from USA - AD_UKC097_MetaG (SPAdes) (version 2) | ecosystem: Engineered > Bioreactor > Anaerobic >... | reverse complement strand
TCATTCTCGACGCCGAGGACCTGGGCCGCCTGCCCGCCGCCGTCGGGCGGATCTTTGCCCACTACCGCGGGGAGCGGACCATCCACGAGACGCGTCCTGCGCCGGAATTGATCAACGCCCTCTCGGATCTCCTCGGCAAGCAGCAAGAGTTCCGGCCGGCACTCTGGGGGCAGATCCTGCATGAGCAGCGGAAGCTGATGCAGCTGACCCAGGAGCAGTACCGCCTCCTGGACCTGCTCCAGTATCACCGGCGGGCGGGCATCTGCGGCTGCGCCGGCTCCGGCAAGACCCTGCTGGCGGCGGAGAAGGCCGCTCGGCTGGCCCGGCAGGGCTTCCGCGTCCTGCTGGCCTGCTTCAACCTCGGGCTGGGGGCCTTCCTGCGAAGCCGGCTGCTGCCGTGCCCCAACCTGGACGTGTTTCCGTTCCTCGAGTTTTGCGAGCAGTGGGTCCGGGAAGCGGGGATCCCCGTGGACGCCAGTGACCACCGCCGGTATTACGACGAGCTGCTACCGGACGCCATGCTGGAGGCGCTGTCGTGGCGGCCGGACCGCTACGACGCCATCATCGTGGACGAGGGGCAGGACTTCAAGGACGCTTGGTGGGTGATCCTGCAATGCCTGCTGCACGACTCCGCGGACAGCGTGCTTTACGTGTTCTTCGACAGCAACCAGGCCATCTATCCCCATGCCGGCAGGATCCCGCTCTCGGATCCTCCCTACCCGCTGACGGTCAATTGCCGCAACACCCGCTCCATCCAGCAGGCCGTCCGGCATTTTTCCGCCGCCCCCATCGAGGCTCCGGCCGACTGCCCGGAGGGGCGGCCCATCGAACTGGCTGAGTACTCGGGCGGGGAGGAGCTTCGCGCCCAGGTGCTGGATCTGCTGCGGCGCCTCACCCGGGAGGACCGCATCCCGCCGGAGCACATCGCCGTGCTGACCCTCACCCGCTGGAAATACAGCCCTCTCGCGGAGCTGGCCACCCACCCCGAATTCCCGCTGGCCGAGTCGCTCGATCCGCCGGCCGGCCGGGTCCTCTGCGCCTCGGTGCACAAGTTCAAGGGGCTAGAGCGCGAAGTGGTGATCCTGGCGGGGCTGGACGATAAATCCACGCAAGGCGGACATGCTACTTTGGTTTCCCAATTGCCGAAGGAAGGGGCCGTGCCAGCCGGCGGTCCGGGCGTTGTCAATGCCGGTGTTTCAGCCGGGGACGGTTCCCTGCGTTCCGAGGAGTTGCTCTACGTGGGGCTTTCCCGGGCGTGCAACCACCTGATCCTGGTGGTCAAGGACTCAGCGGCGGATTATTGGAGGCAGCTCCTCCGGTAATTTGTTGATGTCAGATGGAAGAGTGATCGCATCCAGTTCATTCTCACAACCAAGCGAAACGAATCGAGCTGAATGTTTGTCAACAGGTCGAATGCCTGCCGCTGACTCGAGGCTCCCCATCCACTTCCACAAGGGTTTGCACTCGATCGATGTGTACTTGAGAAACCTCTGCCCGCTAATGCGTTCGGGACCGTTTGCGCCAGGCCCACGGAGGGACGGGATTTTCCTCCGCCCAGAGGCCGCGCCGAGCGTCGCGCGCCTCGGATTGGATCGCCTGGAGCGCGATCCTAGTGGAGTACCGTTCGAACCACCAGGCGTAGCCCAACCGGATGAGCTCCTCGTTCAGGCACCTCCCGTCCGGCAGGATGACTTCCCCCAGCAGCCGGCCGTTCCGGTCCTTCCGTTCCCCCCTCACGCGGACCATCTCGCCGAAACACAAGTCGGAAGTCGCCTGCTTGGCTTTCCGCCCAAAGGGCTGCCCCTTCTCCGGGCAGTCGATGTCCGCCAGCCGCACCCGGACGGTGAACTTGCTTCCGGAAGCCTGTCCTTCGCCCGAATTCTCGACGAGGACGTCGATCGTATCGCCGTCGATGACCCCAACCACTTGCGCCGAAAAATCATCGGGAAGAGTTGGCCTTGATGTCGGGGATTCTTGTGGGGCCGGTTTTGACTCGGTCGAGCGGCGCGATCGGCAAGCACCTTTCAAGAGAAAAGGCAGAACGATCAAGGCGATGATCAGGATCGAGACTGCAATCGTGGCCCAGGGAGAGGAGCGGTTACTCATTTGATCAATTCGGTTGTATGAATAGCGGAGTCATGAATAGCTCAACGAGGACGTCTCCGCCACAGCGAAGCAGAGTTGGACGATCACCTGATCTGTTTGCTCCACCCCATGGGAGCAGGGATACTAGTTCAGACTCCGCAACGAGATCGTCATTCATATTTTTATGAAGCATTCTTGACTCAATTGAGTGCTCCTGGAGGTTCTTACAAATGTTGTGTCAGGCAGAAATAGAAGTATCAATCTATTGGACCGATTGAATTAGAACTTCGAAAACACCCACATCAAGAACCCTAAGAAAAGGAGAATTACTCCACCGCATGACAAAAGAACAGGAAAAGCAAGTTGATCAAAATGCAAGATGAGATATACGATCCCGAGCAACAGCATGAAAAGAATCAAAGGTGGGAAAAAAATGCTTATCACTGAGCAGATTTCGAAAGCAAATTTCCAACCACCGCCAATCCTGTTTTCGGCATCACGTTCCAAACAACATCCGATGATGCATAGGATTGCACCGACCACAAAGATAGCGCATCCGATCGAGCCCACACTTTGCTCCATTCTTTTTGTCGAAATTATAAGTCGAGCTCATTTTAGCACAATCCTAGTACACCCCAGAATTACATAATTGTATTATTGAGATGTTGACAATCATCCCTGACAAATCGGTGAGAGGTTTTTGAAATCTGAGTCTAAAAGTCGATTTTAATGTGATGAAACTGCTGAATTTTGATCTATGTGGAATGTGAAGGTTTAATTGACTTGACATGTAAAGAGGCGAGCTGTAGCCTATAACTGCCAAGTAAAGAAAGAAGATGCAACAACGCGGCTTGCGTTAGATTCCAGTGCCGTGCAGGAAAATGCGTCGGTTACGGTGTAATGGGCGGGATGCCAATTGAGTCACCTGTTGCGCAAGACCAGGCTCATTTGTATAGGGAAAGAAAAAGGGGATCCTGTTTTTTTCTCATTCATTCAATTTGTTAGGAGGACAAGATGGCGAAGATCTTGAAAAGCCTGACTCGGCCGCTTGCTGATGTGAATGTCTTACCGCAGAAAGACGGTACTCACGAAATCGTTGTGTGCTTCATGCCCGATCCGGAGATGCTGGTGGGAGAGGGCAACTCGAAAGCGTGCCTCGCGTTGGACGCATCCCTGTCCCTAAAAAAGATGTATGGTGGGCAGATGGGGCCATTCTCAACTAATGAGCCGAACTATGTGGAGGCTGTTGCCCAGGGATTAGGGCGGATCCTCTGTGCTGCAACCAAATCGGGCAAAGTGAACGGTGTCTACTGGGCAGTCAGCCAGGATGGTAGCAAGATCGAGGATTTCGGCACATACGATGAATCCGGCTGGGGATCTGTCAAAATCTCGGGGCCCCAAAAAGAGAAATGGGGACGTGGCACCCGCATCCTACCTGTGATCAAGCATTGTGTGGAGAACGTGGGGAAAGGGTTCGATCTAACTTTTGGCGTAATCATCACTGACGGAATCATCGAAGACGAACAGGATGCAACAACCTATTGTTTGACAGTTGGGAAGGAAATGGCAACGGGCAAGAGAAAACCAGTCAAGCTCATTCTTATCGGAATCGGAGAAGAAGTCGATGAGGGGCAATTGGAACGTTTCGATGATATGTTCGAAGGGTCTGGCATTGATTATGATTTGTGGTCCCATGGCATGGTAGCGTCGATGAAGGATGAAGCAGATATTATGGGAGTTCTTTATGGGGAACTCATCGATGAAGATACGCCCATCACCTCATCCGGTGGCAGAGTGGAAGACTCCAAGGGGCGAGAATTAATAGCTTGGGCAGACGGGATGCCGGGAAAATTCCGTTTCATCCTTCCCAAGGGAGAGAAGAAATTCTTCATCCGCACGCCCAACCAGGATATTGAGCAGGATTGTTCCGAAGTCATCAAGCCGTAACCGGGGCTGAGTCATGTCAATTTTTAAGAAATTTTTTCAACAGCCTTCCAAGCCAGTATCACCTCCCCCTCAGGATGTCTACTCGATCCCTAGCAATTTGACGACCAAGGAATTCGGCAAGGTGAATGTGAAAAAAGTCGGGCAGGACTATATGGTGGATTTCACGATTCTGATGGAACCTCAGGGGCGAGAGGCAGAAGGGTGGCAGACGGGCGTTGCGTTGGATTCGAGTTCTTCGATGCGGGGTGTCTACGGTCAGATGTTGGTCGGAGACATCCCCCTCAAGATTGTGAAGCGGTACGAGAAACAAGGATGGGTTCTCTCGCGAGACGTGGATGGGCGGCGCGTACAGTCCTTCCAGAAACAAGCCTATGATGACGCCATCAATAATGGCTACGTCAAACGTACGAAGAACGAGATGGAACCCCTTGCGCGCCAGTTTATCGCCTATCTCGCGGGCAACTTGGATGCGGATGGCGGTACGACGGTCATCTATTGGGCTTGCGGAGACGGCAGCGCCTATGAGGTTCTCGGTGACTTCACTGAAGTGCAATGCAAGACGCTGCAGATTGAAGGGGCGCAGAAAGAGGATTTTGGCGTGTCGACGATTTTAACTCCCGCCGTTCGCTATTTTACCGATCGGTTCGTAGACGCGAAGCGTGGGATGTATGTTTTTATCACGGATGGTTACATCAATGACCTTGATGATGTTAAGTCTTATACGACGTTTCTAGCCAGGCAGATAGAGGCGAGCAAGCGAAATCCCGTGAAATGCGTGCTCATCGGCATCGGGGAGGAAATCGACGAAGCACAGATGATCGAGTTGGACAACCTGGACACCGGCACTGGCGTGGACATCTGGGATCACAAGATCTCAAAGGACATGCGTTATTTGGGAGAGATCTTCGCAGAATTGGTGGATGAGAACATGATCATCGCTCCGACCGCGGCAATTTATGATTCCTCCGGGAACCGTTTGGTGAACTTCACGGACGGCTTGCCGGCGAAGGTCACATTCTCCATGCCTGCGGGGTCCCAGTGGTTTGAATTGGAGGTCCGGAACCAGAGATACCGGCAGACTATCTTGCTGCCTTGATTCGTTCGAATCTCAAGGAGGTCAAGGATGGCGGGCAATAAGGAAACGTTGGATTTGCTCGATAAAACTCCATCGCGTGGAGGTTGGTGGAAATGGCTGTTGGGAATCGCAGTCGTCGCCGCCGCGGGCGGATTCCTGCTCTGGTTAGCCTTTGGAGGACCCGTAAAAACCACGATACCCGATACACCCGCTGGTTCATCAGAATCGGCTGCGCCGATTCGATCTCACGATCCAGCAGACTCTTCCGATGGTTCAGGAAAGCCGATCGAAGAGGCGAAGGTAGTCGAATCCTCGGCTGCCGAGCCCGTTCACCCGATCGCGAAACCAGATTCGGCACCCGAGGCCGGGACCCATAAAACATCCGAGGTCGTCTATTTCGCAACTGGAAGCTCGGCGATCAATCCAGAAGAAAAGGCCAAGCTGAATTCCTTTGCCGGATTATTGAAAAGTAAATCCGGAAATCTGTTGATCGAAGGACATGCCGACGCTATCGGGACGGAAGAGTTTAATGAGTCACTGTCTAAACAACGCGCAGATCAGGTCCTGTCCTATCTGCGATCAGTTGGGTTGGGCGATGGTTGGAAGGTTGATCTAAAATTCTATGGGGAGAAAAGGCCCGCCTCGGATAACGATACGGTTGAGGGGCGCTCAAAGAACAGACGGGTGGAACTGGCGATAGAATGACCTGGGATTGATTGACCGTTTCGAATTGAAGGAATGGATGATTAAGTGAGAATTATTAGCGACAGAGAAAATTTCGATTTCGAAGAGGAATCAGGATTGGTTCTGGATCTTAGTTTTCGTTGAATGGCCGGCTAGGCATTCTGAATTGGATTCCAATTCCGGAATGTGGAGGGGAAGAGCAACGTATTGGATGAATTGCGAGAGGTGTTGAAAATTGCAAATGTATTTTTCTACTAGGGATGGACGCAACTCCAGATTGCAGAAATGGTTCAGGATTTCCCCGCAAGACAATCAGAAAATACCTCGATACCGTATGTTGGTGAAATCGCTCACATTCTTTATGAATGCGGCCATTCATAATCTGTGGTGTCTCCCTGGTATGGGTGCTGGACAGGAGAAAGTATGAGTTATAACCGCCGCTTGCCAGTATACCTTTTGCTGGATTGTTCCGAGTCGATGGCAGGAGAAGCATTTGAATCACTTTCCATGGGTCTGAACTCTATGATTGCCGAACTTCGCCAGAATCCAATGGCTTTGGAAACAGCCGCAATCAGCGTAATCACATTCGCCTCCAAAGCTCAGCAAATCGTGCCTCTAACGGATTTGATTGTTTTTCGCCCCCCTACCCTTCGGCTGGGTTCAGGGACAGCGCTCGGAGCAGCGCTTGATCTGTTGGAACAGCGCATGGCTCAAGAAATTGTGAAGAGTTTTCAGGACCAGAAAGGTGATTACAAACCCATTATTTTTATCATGACGGATGGTGATCCCACGGATACATGGGAAAGGAGCGCAGACCGTTTCCACGCCAATATTTCCGGCAAGAGAGCAAATGTGATCGCAATAGCTGTTGGCCCGGATGCAGACACCAGAAAACTCCAGCGCATTACTGAAACGGTCCTGGTCATGCGAGGCACCGAACCGGAATCTTTTAAACGTTTTTTCAAATGGATATCCGCGTCTGTTTCCATCTCAAGCCAGAAACTTGAAACCACCGGGGGGAAAGGTATCGATATTCCCCCTCTTCCACCAGAAAGCGTCACGATGATGCGGCCGAATGACCCCCACGAGATTCACGAACCCGATCGACTTATTTTTCTGCACTCACGCTGCATCAAGAGCAAGACGTTTTATCTGATCCGGTATGCGAAGCGTCTTGAGGAATCCCAAGGCATAGGGTTTGTCAAATCGCGCATCCCAATCTACGAAGCCGTGGCGGCCCATTCTGTCACCGATTTTGATTTCGAAGGAAGCATCACCAGCATGCCGAAGATAGCCGCCGACCAACTGTTAGGTGCAATCCCTTGTCCTGGTTGCGGGAACACTTACTGGGCCATGTGTCCGAACGGGCACGTGCATTGCTGTCCGCCAATCGAAAGGGATGTCGTGCTCACCTGCCCTTGGTGCAATTCCAAGGCGCATTACGCCCCGGGCACGTTTGATGTAAATCGAGGAAGAGGGTGAAAGTTCCTTTGAATACAGCAGTCTCAATTTTTAGGGGGGGCATGATCAAAATTTGGGATATCCCGGCAATATGTAATCGCATCAAGAGTCAGGTGTGACATGGCTGATTGGAAATTGTTGCTCAAGAAGATTTTGTTGGGGGATGGGACACTTGATGCGGAGAAAACCAAAATTCTGAAACGAGAAATCTATGCTTTCGGCATTGTGGATGAATCCGAGGCGGACTTTTTGATCGACTTGAGACGAAGCGCCAAGAAGCTGAGCCCCGAGTTCGAGGAATTCTTCTTTGAGGCACTGAAGAAGAACTTTCTCGCGGATGGGGTGATCGATGCGAGCGAGGCCCGGAAATTACGCAAGATTTATACGCTGGGCAAAGTGCTCGACGACAATGAGAAGGAGTTTCTCCTCTCCCTTAAGAAGGAAGCAAAAAGAGTGAGCTTGGGATTCGACAAATTGTTCCTGGAGTTTTTTAAAGAAAATTAGCTTAACCACTATTTAGTTGTGAAAGGAGAATTTTATGGCTGACATCACTCGTCGTTTGCCGGTTTACTTGCTGCTGGATACCTCCGGGTCCATGTCAGGCGAACCCATCGCGGCTGTCCAGCAGGGCATGAAGGCCCTGATTTCAGACCTCAAAAGCGATCCTCAAGCCCTCGAGACTGCCTTCCTGTCCGTCATCACTTTCAACAGCAGTGCCCAGCAGTTGTCCCCTTTGGTGGAACTCCCGAGTTTTATAGAGCCGCAACTTTCGGCAGGGGGAAGTACTGCTTTCGGGGAAGCTTTGCAATTGCTAGAAAATGTAATGGACAAAGAAGTTAGAAAATCAACGGTTCCTGGTCAAAAAGGCGACTGGAAGCCACTCATATTCATTATGACCGACGGCCAACCCACGGATACGTGGGAAGCTGCCGCAGACCGCATCAAGCAAAAGCGCCCGGCAAACATCATCGCCTGCGCTGCAGGTGCAGGCGCTGATTCAAACATGTTGAAACGCGTCACTGAGATAGTCGTAGAGTTGAACAACCTTGCCCCAGAAACCTTGAAGGCATTTTTTAAATGGGTGTCCAGCTCTATCAAGACAACTTCTCAATCTGTACAACAATCTTCGGACGCACCTCTCAATCTGCCTCCACCGCCTCCTCAAATCCAGATTGTTCCGTAAATTCTGATGAGCCGCGTGTTTAACACGGATAGTCGAGATTCACGGCGAAATATGCCGATCATTCTTCGCACTATCTTGAAGTTGATTTCGTGTTTGCGTTGATTGGCTCCCTAATGGGTAGTCAATGAAATTCTTAGATAGGCTCAGAAGATTGCAACAGTCTTTCAATTACCGGAGCGAATTCATGTCCTCAAACAATAATGAAAATGAATCCCTTGCCAATTTATGCTCAAATCAACAAACAGCTAATCCAGTGCCTGAACCTCTAACTGAATCCCAGCCTCCCTCTGACTTGAGTCTCCAACCGACTCAGCAGGTTGATCAGAATTCATCACCAGCCAGTAAGCTGTGTGGATCGGCCCCCAAAAACTGGACAGTGTAGAATGTTAGGGTGGTGCGATAGGAGCATCATCATGAAGCAGCGATTTAGTGTCGATCAGGTCGTGCGGATTCTGGCGGAAGCGGACAGCCCGGGCACGAGCGTAGCGGCGACAGCGCGCAAGTACGGGGTGTCGGAGCAGTCGGTGTACCGGTGGCGGCAAAAGTACAAGGGGTTCTCGGCCTCGGAAGCGAAGCGGCTACAGGTGCTGGAGGCGGAGAACGGGCGGCTCAAGCGGCTGCTGGCGGAGAAGGAGTTGGAGTTGCACGCGTTGACGGAGATCGTTAAAAAAAACTACTGACGCGGCGGGAGCAGCGGATGATGGCGCAGGAGCTGCAGCAGTATGGCGTGCCCGTGGTGACGGCCTGCCGGCGTCTGGCGGTGGCGCGTTCGAGCGTGTACTACCGGCCGCGGCCGGTGGCGGTGCCGGTCTGGCTGGCGCCGATGCAGGCGCTGGCGCAGCAGCATCCGGCGTGGGGCTACCGGAAGGTGCTGCACGAGCTGCGGCAGGCCGGGCATGTGATCAATGCCAAGCGGTTCCACCGGTACTGGCGCGGGCACGGTCTGGGACAACCACCGCTCCGGAGTCACCGGCGCTTCCGGCGCCCCAGCCGGCCGTTTGAGGCGGTCGTGCCGCACCGGGCGGGCGACGTGTGGACGATGGACTTCATCCAGGATCGGATGACGACGGGACGGGCGTTCCGGATCCTGAACGTGCTGGACGTATACTCGCGGCGGGCGCTGGAGCCGTTGGTGGACGTAAGCCTGCCGGGGACGGCGGTGGCGGCGCACCTGGCGGCGCTGTTCCGGCGCGAGGGCGTGCCGACCGTGATCCGCCGCGACGGCGGCCCCGAGTTCCGCTCCCGGGCGGTCCAGCGGGTGTTGGCCCAGTGGCGGGTGAAGCAGGAAGAGATCCCGCCGGGGCAGCCGTTCGACAACGGGCACGTGGAAAGCTTTCATCGCACGCTGCGGCGGGAGTGTCTGAGCCGGGAGCTGTTCGCGGACATTGTCGAAGCGCGAATGACCGTCCGTCTGTGGACGTTGGGTTATAATGAACAGCGGCCCCACATGGCGTTGGACTACCGAACGCCGGCGGCAGTCTGGAAGGAATCGATCTTTCAACCGCAGGACCCTAACATTCCGCGTGTCCAAATCGCGGGGGCCGACCTAGGTCGGCCTAACACATCCAGTGTCTAGAAATTGGGGGCATCCCATGTGGAGGTATCAGCCAGTTCCAGAAGGACTTGACAGACATGACGAGTCCCATCAGTTTGACGAGACTAAGGGAATCTTCCAAATCCTTGGAGCCAGGGTGCGGGGCAGAAAACACAAGCACGAAGGGACGAATTGTGACGATTGGTTTGAGGTCCGAAGTTCAGGGCCTTGGACGCTGTTTGCGATTTCCGACGGGGCGGGATCTTATCCGTTCTCGCGGGTGGGAGCTAAAGTCGCCTGCCAAGCCGCGATCAAGAGCATGGATGAAACTTTGAAGGATCACCAAATCATTGAACGCAGTGAATGGACCAACGAGACTGTGTCTCGGGATGATGCTACTTTGGTATTTAGGGAGCCAGATATCGAAAAGATGCAAGAGGCGCTGCACAAGGCTTTTGATGACGCCTATGTAAGTGTGATTGAAAAAGCTCGCGACCTGGCAGGCCAAACAGCCTATTATAAGTTTCTGAATAACCGCGATCTGAAGACAAGCGATCTGTCCGCCACATTGCTGCTCGCTGCCCATGTGCCAGTGCGGCATCAAGGCCAGGATTTCAGCTTGGTTATGGCTTGCCAAGTTGGAGATGGGATGACAGCGGCAATCGATCTAGACCGCAACCTTAACCTGTTGGGCGTGGCGGACAGCGGCCAGTTCTCCGGAGAGACTCAATTCCTGACCGATCGAAAGTGGCCAAAATCTTACTTGGCCAGAAAAACGTACGCTTTTTTCCGCCAGCTCGACACGTTGTTTGTCATGACAGATGGTGTGGCCGATGATTATTTCCCGAATGATCCGGAAATCCTTAGGATGCGGGCAGATTTGATCCTCAATGGCGTCATCGGGATGGCTGGTGTCTCAGAAGAGGCCATTTCCGATGCTCTCAAGGCAACTAATTTGCCGACCTTGGAGGACATCAGAAAGGCGGAATTCCACTCCATCGTCGAAACGATCGAACCGACTGGTTCTCGCCCTATCAAAATCAGGTCGACCGAGCTTTACGCTGACAAGCTGGGACTAAATATGGGAGACGTCCTTTCATCTTGTGCCTTGTTGATTGCGGGAGCGAAAAACATGGAAGCGGATCCCGATTGGGCGGACCTGGATCGAGCCACAAGGCTGTGTCTATGGTTGGACACCTACCACATCCGCGGTTCATTTGATGATCGGACTCTGGTGATCATGCATCGGGGTAACGCGCAATGAGCACTGAAAAAGCCACTCTACATGACGGACGTGTTCTGGAGTTCAACAGGGTGCCCGATCCCCCTGCCGGTGGAATGAAGATGACCTACTTTGCTCCGGATCGGTCCTATGTTGTTCAGTTTTTCCACGATGCCGCTACCGGAAAGGATCCTCAGCGTCTGGAGCGACTGAAGGCGATTCTGACAAAGTACAATCCGACAATCTCCGAGGCTCAAGGAGGCGCGAAGGGATCCAGTGAAACGGCAGCCAAGTACTTTCAGAAATTGTTCTGCTGGCCAACCGCAATCGTGATGAAACCTCAAGTCGGGATTGTTGCCCCGACTTATCCTTCCGCGTACTTTTTCCAAGAAGGGCAGTTCAAGGGCCAAGAGAAAGAAGGAACTTGGTTCGTTCGATCCAAGCTCCGGAAAATGCTACCGCCCTCTGAACTGGGATCCTGGATCAACTATTTCAAGCTGTGTATTCTCATGTCACGAGCTGTCCGACGGTTGCACCAGGCGGGTTTGGCGCATTCGGACCTCTCCTGCAGGAACATTTTAGTCGATCCTTCTGGCGGCACATGTGTGGTCATTGACATCGATTCACTTGTCGTTCCGCAACTCTATCCGCCTGATGTACTGGGTACACCTGGCTATATAGCACCCGAAGTGTTGGAAACGCTACACCTCCCTCTGTTGGATCCCAAGAGGAGACACCCCTGCATATACACTGACGACCATGCCCTCGCAGTCCTGCTATATCAATATCTCCTATTTCGTCATCCTCTAATGGGTCCCAAGACCTACCCTGCATCCTCTGCGGAGGAGCAGGAGCGGTTGGAGATGGGTGAAAAATCCCTATTCATCGAACACCCAACAGACAAGTCGAATCGACCAACAGATCTGCAGATACAATGCTCTGCTTTGGGACCACAATTGAATGATCTCTTCATGCGTGCCTTTGTGAAAGGTTTACACTCACCCAACGATCGTCCGACAGCTGCGGATTGGGAGAGAGGACTCATCAAAACATGGGACATTCTGCATCCGTGTGATAATCAGCATTGCTCCCATCGTTGGTTTGTCTTATGTGACCCGACTAATCCCAAATGCCCATTCTGCGGCACCAAGGTGAAGGGGACTATACCGTTCTTGGAGCTCCGCACAGAAAGGCGCCAGGGGAATTGGTTGCCGGATGGGAGACTGGTCGTATACAACGGCCAATCTATCTTCAAATGGCATATCCTCGCGGATAATTTCCCAGGCGAAGAGGCAGACAGGACTCCCATGGGTTACTTTGCCTTTGTCCAGGGGCGATGGCTGTTGATAAACCAGGCTATGACTTCCCTGACCTCCCCGAGTGGAAATCTCGTCCCCCCGGGGCAGGCGGTCGTACTTAATGAGGGTGCTCAGATTCGCTTGTCACAGGAAGCGAAGGGGCGGATGGCCATTGTCCAAACAGTAAAGAGCTAAAGGTTATACGATGATGATGAAACCACAATATGATATGAACTCCATTGCATACTTGACTTTGCGATCTAATTGCCGATCCTTTAGAGGATGAAATTTTATAATATTTCTGATTGTTGAAATTGTTGAAACATATAATTGATACTTGAGCTTGCAATGTATACCAAAGAGTAGCTGGAGATTTCATAAGGCATGGACTCATCCATCGAATATAAACGTGCAACGTTACAAGAGGAACTAGATCGTACCCCCGAAGGCGGGATTTGCACGCTTTATCACAGCGAGAATCCTGGGCCCTTGGTAATAAGGAAAGCGATTACTGTTGAATGTATCAATGTTACTATCTGCTCAACCAGCGGGCCGGTTCTGAAAATCTTGTCACCCGGTGTTGTTTTAAAGAATCTGAGAGTGGAGGTTACCTCGGCCGTTCTGGCTGAAACGGATACTGATTGTGCAATCCAAGTCGCCCCAGGGGCAACTGTCAAATTCGACAACATAGTTGTACGGGGATCGATTCTCGGAGTGAAAGGGGAGGAGGGAATCTGGAGATATCCCAACTCGCTCTTCTTAGGCAATCTCGCCTACGGGGAGGAACACATTTTCACACTCCATATTTGTGTACCCGTGTCATGCAGGCTGAAATCTGGGATCCAGGGAATCGATTTCCAACCGAATTCACTTGAACCGGGTTTCCATGAGATCAAGCTGACCGTTGAAAATGGCGTCTCGCGAGACACTGTGATAAATGGGACAATCTCCATCATCACAGGCCAATTTACAAGGCACATTTGGTTGAATGGTCATGTGAGTGAATCTAAACAGGCCTCGCCGGATATCGTCCTTGGCCGTGGTCAGGTCTTATGGGAACCTCCTAATTGGGCTGTCCTCACTGCCCCCCCCATAAAGACTCAAAAGGAGTCACGAGTCCCAGCCGGACCATCTTCCGGGCCCCAATTAACCAATCCCGATTCTCTGGCACCTCCCATGTCAGAGCTCCCACCTCCGCCTCCTGCTCAGTCTGAAAAGAAACAATCGGAGCCAAAACCAGATGGGCCGGTCATCAAAAAGTTCCCTTCTCCGAGAATTAACGATCCACCGTTAGGCGAAACGATCAAAAAAGTGGGTGTGCCGACTGAAATATTCCTCGAGAATATTCGTTCAAAGAGGATAACTCTGCCCGTAGACACAACTCCAATCACACCAGAGAAAGAGAAACCCGGTCTAGGTGAGATCTTCAAACCAACCTCCATGACCTCCAAAGAATTCAATAATCCAACGGTCCCGCCCAACCTTACTGAACAGAAATCATCTGAGGTCTCATCGTCGCTTTCGGAGCAACCAGCCAGTAACGAAACCACATGGACTACCCCAAGGAGCACTCCGATTAAATCACCGCCCATCAAAGATTCGATTTTCCTGAAATCCATAACTCCCAAGGTGACATCGCCCTCAACGGATACGATCTCAGATGGGGATCAACTCGGAAAGGATGAAAATCAAATTCTGTCTGTCGCAGATTTGTCAAACCCAAGTCCCAAATCCGATGCTCTTCCAGATTCTGCGAAATCAAGGAAGCGAATTGTCAAACAGGATGCGACCGGCTCCTTTTTTAGTCGGAAGGACAAGAATAATACGAACGGATGAACTCGGAGAACTCGATGGAGCGACGACTGCCAGTATACTTTTTAATCGATTGCTCTCATTCGATGCGTGGGCAGCCCATCGCGTTGGTCAGGCAAGGCCTCGATCAGATGACCCAGGACTTGCGCAAAGATCCATTCGCTTTGGAGACAGTGTATTTGAGCATCCTTACGTTTTCGACAGGCGCGCGCCAGGATGTGCCACTCACGCCTGTGTATGCTTTCAGAATGCCGGAACTTGCCGCAAAGGGCAGGACGGACTTGGGGGCAGGCCTGAAATTGCTGGTGGAGTGCCTGGATTCCGAAGTGCAGAAAACCTCTGAAGGACAGAAGGGGGATTGGCGCCCTATTGCGTTTCTGTTATCGGATGGTGGACCAGGAGATAATTGGATCAAGCCGGCGAAGGCGATCATGGCCCGGCACGAAGCCAGGGCGCTCACCATGATCGCTGTGGCGTTCGGCGACCGAGCCCACGTTGACAAGCTTCGGCAGGTCACGCCACAAGTCATCCTCTCCGAGTCCACGGAGCCGGAATCGTTCGCAAAGTTTCTTGCGTGGACATCCGTTTCCATCAGCCGTTCCTGCTCAACCGGTCCGGAAAGAGCGGATGTTTATTCCCAAATTCCCTTGCCATCCGGTTTCGTCCGGGTTGGCAACTGACTTCCATCTGCGCAGAAGGGAAATCTTTTTGATCACATCGGCGGAAATGGCGGCACAAAGCGCACTCAAGCCCCGTTGGCAAAAACTGCGCGTTTTTATTGGGACAGCCGGCTGGCTTGGACTTATCCCAGTTGCTCCAGGATCCTTCGGCGCACTTGCCGGAGTCATCTTCCATGTGGTCGTCTGCAGCTTCCTGCCGCAGAGCGCACAGATAGCCACACTCGGCCTGGCTCTGATTGCAGTCAGCGTTGCGAACCATGTTCTGACCCCTTGGGCAGTAGAGTACTGGAAGGTCGAAGATCCCAAGCACTTTGTGCTCGATGAGGTCGCGGGTTATCTGGTCGTTCCGATCCTGTTCCATCACGGGCATCTCTGGCAAATAGCTCTCTGGGGTTTTCTGGCATTCCGGATACTGGATGTGATCAAACTGCCGCCTGCCCGCCAGATTGACCGTAGAATGCATGGCGCCTGGGGGATCCTGCTGGACGATATCGTCAGCGGGATTTATGCGGCTCTGTTCCTGTATTTCTTGTGGTGGTTGAGCGAGCGTCTCGGTTTAGGCGCTTGGCTCATTTCTAACAATTAGGGGTATCCAACAAAACGTCCCGAATGGAGGAGTATTCATGTCGACAGCATCCCAATTGCAGAATGATGCTTTTAATGGCTTGACTTCGGCCGAAGTCCTCGAGAGTCGCAAGAAGCACGGCTCTAACATGATCTCTCCTCCCAAGCGGGATCCGGAGTGGAAGAAGTTCCTGGAAAAGTTTGATGACCAGACCATCAAGATCCTGCTTGCTGCGGCTGTGATCTCCATGATCATGGCTCTGATCAGTAAATTTATCCTCCACGGTGAAGGTGGATTTGTCGATAGCCTTGGTATCTTAGTCGCAGTCACCTTGGCGACTACAGTAGCGTATTTTAATGAAAAGAAGAGTGATCGCGAATTCGAGCTCCTGAACCAGGAGAAGGAGGCGATCACCGTTAAAGTAACGAGGGATGGGAAGTTCCAAACCATACCCATCGCTGAGATCGTTGTCGGGGATGTGGTTCACCTGGACAGCGGTGACAAGATCTGCAGCGACGGCACCGTCCTGTCAAGTCTCAATCTCACGGTTGATGAATCACTCCTGACCGGGGAGACTATGCCGGCCAGGAAATCGGCAAGCGAAACCCGACCCGAGGGGGCAGAGGGGACGGCCTATCCACCGAATCGTGTGTTCCGGGGCACGATGGTGGTGGACGGCCATGGCCGTTATCTCACGACAGCGGTCGGGGACATGACCGAAATGGGAAGGATCGCCAAGGAGTTGGGTGAGGAGGAGGAACAAACACCGTTAAAACAAAAACTGACTGTCCTGGCGGACCAGATCGGTATAACAGGTACCGTCGCTGCCGCCGCCATCTTCTCAGTGATGGGCCTCCTGGCGATCTGGAGATCGGAACTGATTCGTGAACTCGTTAACCTGACACTCCCTTTTCTTGTAATTCTGTTCGCATCCATCGCGGTTGCCATCCCATTGGCACTGTCCATCATTCCAAGGATGTTCGAAGATATCCGTAGCAAATCCTATCACTTTGTAGCAGTTCTGCTGGGTGGAATTCCCATTGCCATCGCGGCCTTCAGCCTCTTCGCTGCTGGATGGGGGTATTTTCATGCCGCTGCCCTTTCTCATGCACTCCTCAATGCCTTGCTCCTGTCGTTCGTCATAGCTGTGACTGTGGTTGTCGTGGCCGTGCCAGAGGGTTTGCCGATGATGGTGAACGTCAGCTTGGCGCTCAACATGCGCAAGATGTCTCGGGAAAACTGCCTGGTGCGAAAGCTCGTCGCATCAGAAACTCTTGGATCCACAACGGTCATTTGCACTGACAAAACCGGGACACTGACGCAAAATCGAATGAAGCCCGTCTGGTTCTATCTTGATATGAAAAGCTACTCTGGAAGTGAAATCTCCGAAGCAGCGAAAAGTTCAGAATGGGATCGGATTGTCCGGAACATCGCGATCAATTCGGAGGCCAACCTCGAACAACGCTCGGATGGCATACACAAAGTTGGAAATCCAACCGAAGCGGCCTTGCTGATGCTGCTCCATGAGCATGGGATCGACTATCGCGGCTTACGAGACATCAATCCGGCGGTTTGGCAGGTGGACTACAATTCGGAACGAAAGATGTCCATCGCCATGATCTACCAAAATGGCGGCCACACCTGCTACGCCAAAGGTGCGCCAGAACGGATCTTGGCCAATTGTTCCCATATCCGTGTGAACAACCAAACCATGCCTATGGATGGGGCCCACCGGGAACAAATACAAGCCGCTCTTCAGGAAGCGGCGGGGGAGCACGCCCTCCGTGTGATCGCATTCAGCGAGAAACTAGAAAGTGACGAAGCGTGCACCAACCAGGAAACTCAGCATTGTCTGGGTTGTCACCAGCGAGTCTTCGTGGGGCTGGTCGGGATTGCAGATCCATTACGTGAGGGCGTGTCGCGCTCTGTCGCAAAATGCCGGCGCGCGGGAGTTGAAGTCAAAATGATCACGGGTGATGATCCTCGAACTGCCCGTTCCATAGCACGGCAGTGTGGCATTCTGGAGCAGGACGATGATCTCCTCATGACATCCACTGAATTCCAGCAGATCAAAGACAATGAACTCCCAGAAATTGCAAAAAGAATACGAGTCTTGGCCCGGTCGAATCCCTTCGATAAACTGCGCCTAGTACAGGCGCTACAAGGCAAACATTCCGTAGTCGCGGTCACAGGAGATGGAACAAACGACGCTCCTGCATTAAAGGCAGCGGAGGTCGGACTCTCGATGGGATCCGGCACTGAAGTGGCAAAAGAAGCTAGCGACATTGTGCTTGTGGATGATAATTTCGCAAGTATTGTGACGGGTATTCGGTGGGGGCGAACCCTCTATGAGAACATTCAACGTTTCCTGCAATTCCAGCTTTCTGTCAACGTTGTCGCCCTGCTGAGTGCCTTGATTGGCCCGATGGTTGGGGTACCGTTACCCTTGACTGTCCCCCAGTTGTTGTGGATTAACATCATCATGGATACCTTTGCGGCACTGGCTCTTTCCACAGATCCGCCACGACCCCGATACATGGAACAACCGCCGGTCCAGCGAGAGAAACACATCATCACGAAAAGCATGGTCGTGACCATCGGGATCAGCAGTCTGTATCAGGTGGCTGTATTGATTTTCGTTCTGCTCACCAATATCTTTGGCGGAAAGACAGAGCTTGAAAAACTAACGATTTTCTTTACAGTCTTTGTTATGTTCCAGTTTTGGCATAAGTTTAACTGCCGCTCATTGCGACACAATGAATCGCCGTTCCAAAACCTCATCCAGAACAAGAATTTCATCTTCATCGTGTTGACCATTACGGCAGTTCAGATACTTATGGTTCAAGTCGGTGGCCCGATTGGAGAATTGTTTAGGACCATGCCCCTCAGTTTGCCAACGTGGCTTTGGATACTTCTGTTGACTGCCACTGTTCTGCCTGTCGCTTGGTTGGCGAGGCAAATTGCATTTTGGATGGGTGCTGAGCCTGCTACTGCATCAGTGGAGAGATAAATCTGGTCGGGAAATCGGCAACACAAATCGGGATGCTCGCATCCCAATGATTCACTTGAATTATTGACTGTGACCAGACTACTTGTCCCAGTGCCTGATAACTGCGCCTCAGAGATTCTGTTGACTCATAGAGCTGGGTGCGCGGGATGCGAAGCAAGTAGTCACATGGACTAGGTCGTTCAACAAAGTTCTTATTAACTTTCATCCTTCGGAAGAATGCCGAGGGACCAGGAGTGGACGTGGCCGCAGGCGTCGCAGCCTAAAATCCGCCCCATTTAGTAACGAGGGCTGCTAAATCCTGAAAAATCAGGTTGACAGGGTGGATTGACAGCGTTATTATTAGTACGTGGCATACCGAATTGAACAAAAGATTGGGCAACATGTGTACTACTATGAGGTGGAGAGTTATTGGGACCCGGTCAAGAAGCAGTCGCGGCAGCGGCGGCGCTATCTGGGCAAGAAGGACCCGGCCACCGGGGCGGCGGTGACGCCCCGCAAGGGCTTCACCCCGCGGGCGGTGCGGGACTACGGGCACGTCTATCTGCTGCGGGCGCTGGCCGAGCGGGCCGGGCTGGTGGCGGTGCTGGAGGCGGAGTTCGGGGCGGAGGAGGCGGAGCTGCTGCTGGCGCTGGGGTGCCACCAGGTGGCGGAGGGGCGGCCGCTGTATCTGTTCGGGGGGTGGCCATGGCGCTCGTTCGTTGTCCTGAATGCGGCAAGGAGGTCAGTTCCGATGCGCAACATTGCATACACTGTGGCAAACCGCTGAAAAAGAAGAAAGGATCCTCCATCGGGAACGCCTGTGTATTGATCATCGCCGTACCGATTATCATTGTTGTCATCGGTTTGATTGCCATTCTCATCGTCCCGCTTTTGGACTCCTCTCCACGCCGCCAATCATCGCCCGCACCGACAGCGCAGAATACCCCCTGGACAACGTTGAATCAAAAACCGCCACAGGAAGGGGCAACGAATCAGGCGCCGCCGGACCCGGGGCAATCTACGGCGGTCCCGCAAGCCGCTCAGCCACCCGCCGCCGATGCCCGGTTTGAGGATTGCCGAGCCAAACTAAAAAAAGCACAGCAGCTTGAACTTCTATACAATCTGGATTACAAAGGGGGAGTTCCCCTCGTTGTGGTAGGCCCGACTTTCTACACGGTTCCGTTCGATACGAAGCAAAATTTCGCTGACACGATCAACTGTTTTTTGATGACAGGAGAAGCCAAATACATCAATTTCGATTTGCGCGACTATCGGACCAATGAGGTCGTGGCGGTCTATCGGTTTGGCAAATTGAAGATGAAATAGAACCATTCAACCGGAAAGAACGCCCCTACTCTTTAAAAAGCCTCTCGCTTATTGTTCAGACAAGGCGTCTGATTGTCTTGGTAGAACGCCCAAAATCAACAATTCGATTTAGGTCGGAAAATGTTTTTGTTACGAGACAATAGCATTCTCAACCATGTTTTTTGCTTCATCAAGCAGGCGGATAGATTCTGCACGTGAATCCAAAGAATCTCTTACCTTTGAAGCTATCGTTGTGCGCGTTCGTTCATCGGGTATCTGTAAAGGAACGCGGAGAAGGTCGGCGGTTGAAATGGCGGGATACATGGAAGCTGTTGTGTGAAGGTTTAGAAGTTCGGCGACCAATGGTAGGCGAAGATATGTTAACAGAAGTTCGGGTTCGATATCGCGCGGGCGCAGGACAGCGAACCCGGATGAACATACAAAGCAATCCTGTTCAGGAAGAATGATTGCAGACAAACGCCGAATGGGGCGCACGGTTGTTGTGATGATATCGCCCGGTTTGACGATCCAGGTTGCCCGGCTGGGAGTGTCTTCGCCGGCAACGGTGTTGCTTCCGGCGGTTCCAGCGGTACCGATGTCGGCAATTTCAATGTAGTCGAAGGGCTTGCCTGGAATGGCCTTAAACCGCCGCTTCATCAGCGACACAACGTCACCAATTGTCTTCCCGCCGGCGGAGAGAGTATTAATCACGTTTTGCATTCGCGGGCTATAGTATTCCGCATCGAAACGCGCGGCGCTAGCGGCGTGGGCGTAGGTGTCTTCGTAGAACAATCGCGGGGTCAAATCCACACGGTCAAGGCCAAGGGCGGCGGTTAGGATTGCTTCAGCTTCTTGAAACACGTCGCGCGCTTGTGATGCCTTTTGCTGAGCTGCTTCCACTAGGGTGTTGAGAGAATCGGAAAGGTCTAGCACCGAGTTAGGAATGGGGAGGCCCAGCAGAACAGCCTCATTATAGCGGGGATGCTCGTTTCCATCCTGACTCCACGCAAGTATGGTCTGAACAGGGGCAGAAAGCAAAAAGGGCATAAGGAATGCGATATTCCGTTGTTCCTTTTGGTGAAGGACGATGAACTCTGTTGAAACCGCCGCTTGTTTGATCACGGGCGGAACAATGGCAACTTGTCGAAGGTAAGAACGAAGACGCGAAATTAGAACGTCACCAGCACGAACCATCTTCTTGACGCTTACTCGTTCGTCCTTGATTGCCTGGCCCGCGTCCAGAATGTGTGATGTCGCAGCTCCAAGGTCAAAGACCGGGATACCATCTAGAATATTCGAGCCCGCGTGAACACGAGCGCTTGACGCAAAGGAACACACCAACTCTCCACCATTTTTCTGCAAGTCCTTCAGGGCTGAGAGCTTGTCGGGATGATAGTGCTCAGCGGCAATATCTACGCCCTGAAACAAGCTTCCGAAGTCTATGACGCTCCACACGGCCATTATTCGACATCCCCCTTGCAGAAGGCAAAGCCTTGTTCCCTGCCCCACTCGCGGAAGGCGTCGGCAATGCTTGGGCGGTCGGGGACAAAGGGAAGTTTCGCTTCGTAGGCGGCGCGGATTGCGGCGCGTTCTTTCTCCGTCCGGGCGGCGCTCAAACGCTGGTCGCGTTGGTCGGCAAGCGCGGCGCGTAGGTTGAAAAGGTCATGGTCAACCATCGGGTGGGCGTGCAGGTCGTAAAGCCGTCGTCCCTTGTCGTCTGAC
>Ga0209604_1001196_pt1 | contig 21714 bp, 16 predicted proteins | sample AD_UKC097_MetaG_FD_184405 | JGI IMG/M metagenome (GOLD analysis project Ga0209604, IMG submission 184405) | Active sludge microbial communities of municipal wastewater-treating anaerobic digesters from USA - AD_UKC097_MetaG (SPAdes) (version 2) | ecosystem: Engineered > Bioreactor > Anaerobic >... | reverse complement strand
AAAGCATTCAAAGATCTATAATTTTAATTTTTTTTAAATTAAGAAATTCTAAATTTGATTTTATAATGATATAAATACTCGGCAATTGATTACTATCTTTATAGGCAAAAAACGAAAGGTTTATAACTCATAATTATTTTTAGTTTACATGAATAGACTATCATTTATCTTTATAATATTAGTTTCGATATTAAGTTTATCTTTAATTCCTGTATCTGCACAGATAATAGATGTAAGTATAGATGGAAATTCTTCTGTTTATATATGCTACCCATATGAGTATAATGTTACTCTAAGAAATACTTCAAGTACTCTAACTGCCAGTAATATTAATTATACGGTATCTTTGCCGACTGGATTTAGCACTATGGACCCTTTAACTTACAATATTTCTTCATTGGGTCCTGGGGTTACCGATAAAATAAAGATTAGCCTTAACACTTTGTGTAATGCCCAAGTTGGTAACATTTCTGTTAATGGTGGTTATGATTATAACAATACCTCCACTACATTATCTTTTACAAAACCAATAACAGTTTACCAAGGTGCTGTTACTATAGAAAAAACTCCCTCTACACAGAATGCCACTCTAGAAGAGACAGTTTCTTGGACAATTACTGTAAAAAGCACTGGCCTTGGACCAATAGAAGATGTGAACATAACAGATATACTCCAACCGGGATTAGAATATTTATCTTCTTCTCCTTCTGGAGTTGTTACGGCACCTGGAACAATTGAATGGACTTCATCTCAAATAGTAGCTCTTTCTCATATGGATCCAAATGATGAAGTGCAAATACAAATTAGTGCAAAAGTAATAGAGTGTACTGGACTTTATGACACAGCTAGAGTTAAATGGGGCTGTGGAAGTGGGTGTGAATCCCAGGAAACAATAGCTAGTATAGCTTTTCAGCCAAATCCACCTAAAATTGATTATACAGTTCCATCTTTTAATTTAACTTACTGTGGAACTGGGAACACTTTTACAATACCGATCACAAATACCGGTGGAAAAGCTTATGATTTTAATATTTCTGCAGATTTTGGCAGTTTGACTGTTGCAAATATTGCTTCGCCCTCTGGAGCATCTTACGATCCGACTGGGAAGTATTTTATTCTTGGAGATATTCCCAATGGAACTACTAATCTGACATTTGATCTAGTTCCAGTTAGTGGTTGGTGTAGTGATTCTTTACCTTCAGGAACGGTGATATTTGAGCCAGAGTACTTATACTGTGACCAAGAATTCCTTCCACCAGTAAAGATGGGAAGTTACGCTGTTCAAGGTGTCCCTTCTTTATCTGTATCAAAAACGGGAGCGCCAGGATCAATTTATTTGGGAGATAGTATAACCTATAATATTGTTGCATCATATTCTGGGCCATTAACTTGTGGGACAGGCAGTGCTTCAAACATTTTAGTAGTTGATACAATACCAGAGGGATTTTCCATAGTAAACAATGGCGGAGGAACGGTATTTGGCAATACTATTACATGGAATGTAGATCCTGCTGCTGGATTAAACACCTCTATAACAATACAATCCCCTAATTACTCGCAATGTCAATACTGCTACACTACCGTAACTAACACTGTAAGTGCTTCAATAACTGATTGTTGTGGCTGTTCTAGAAATGAATCATCTTCTCAGAGTACAATTCTTGAATGTTCAGAAAGAATGACTTCAACCAAAACAATTTTCTCAAACTATAACTATGAAAAATGCACACCAATAGAATATACAAATACCTATAATTTCCCTGATGATGTATTCTGGGATGATGTATATATAGGTAGCCTTAAATTTAGAGAAGAATTGGCAAATAATCAAGTTCTTGTTAGTCCCATAATTATTACAATTGACACATGTAGTGTTACCTATACTCCGCTGCCCTCAACATATCTAGACGTCAATTTCTCAGATACTAATCTACAGACTCTCATATCAACTTCTTGTGGCTTAGATGTAAATACAATAAATGTTAGAAACAGAAGTATTACTGTTGAATATAATCTATCAAATCAAAATTCATCACAACCCCTCTGTAGCAGCAATTATACATTTTTTGATTGGTCAATATTAGATACAGGGAAGGATACTAGTGGCAATTGTTATGGATCACGACAAATAAGAGAAGGAGTCTTTGTAACAGTTAATGGAGCGTCAATGAACGTTGATATAAATGGACTTCCGACTATAATTGATAGATGCGGTACATATATCGTGAGGCTGAACATTAATAGAGACTCAGTCGGTGGAGCATATGATGTCAACGTTTCTTTCCCAACAAATAATTATCACATTAATAATATCACATTTAATGGCGTTACACCTATAGAGATATCTGGCCCATCAGGTTATGAGTGGAAATATGGGGATTTCTTTGTTAATAACAATTCAGCAAGCATTGACCTTAATGTTACGAAGACCTGTGATTCAAATGGGCAGATGAATGCGAATGTAGTATGGCATGACTTATGTAATAATGACATTTCTGGCAATATTTGTAATGATAATACATCTTCTTCTCCTAGATTGATACTATCTGGCAACGTATGTCTAATGAAAGTTCCAGAATTATTATGGGCTACTACAGATAAAGCTCAATGGAAACTATGTTTGACAAACGCTGGAAGCGGGGCAAGTTACAATGTTTGGCTAGAAGATGTTATCGGCCCAGGACTTTCATATAATTCATCAACCGGAACTTATTCACAACTTTATATCAATCAAGATAGAAATGGGAATCCAATTAACGGTGCAACATGGATTATCCCTAAGATAGATGCAGGCGATAAGACTGAAATCATATTTACTGCAAATATAGACTCATGTACAAATTTAACAAATATTGCATCAACAAGTGCTGGATGCCTAGGTTCCAATTGTCAAGATATAAAGACCGATACGGCTTCAGTTAGAATACCAAATAGTAACTTAATTACAACTAATCAAATCCCTCAATCTATAAACATGTGCGATGAACAAACTGCAACTGTTATAGTAAAAAATACTGGGCTTACTTATGTTTATGATGTCAATGTTACAGCGACACTACCAACTGGAATATCGTATGTAAGTGGAACAAGTCCGGATCCAGAAAGTACTGGCGTTAATCCAATTAGATGGACCAAAGCCCAAATACCTGAATTAGGCGCCATCGCTCCTTCTTCTGAAGTAGCAATTACATTCAGAATTCGTTCAAGCTGTAATATGCCTTCATCTGGCAGTATTACTTCTGAAGCTAGTTACTTGACTCCATGCAATGATTCAAAAATATCTCCACAAGCCAATTCACAGATAACTAGAGTAACCCCTACTTTATCAATACAAAAACAAGGAAGAAATTATACCACTGGATCGGCATATGCCAATAATGTAGCAGCAGAACCTGGTGACATTGTTGAATGGAGAATTGTTATTACAAATAGTGGTAGTGCCCCTGCAACTAATGTAGAATTCTATGATGCTTTACCATCTAACATGACATTTGGAGGTATAAGTACAAGTCCATACCCTGTAGTGGGAACAATACCTACCGGCTCTGGGACATCTGGAAGTCCGTGGATACATGGTACTTTAACAAATGTTTCTGGAAGTAACACTGCTACTTATTACGTTTGGGGAACTGTAGATTCAGGTGAATGTACTGGCCCCATAAACAATATTGCTTATGTGAGATATGGATGTGACGACGGATGTAGAATTCCTTCTCCCAATTACACTGCATCTACGGCCCGTCCTTTAAGAACAAGACCAAACTTTACTTTATCGCAAACTATCGGCACATTTACCACTTGTGATGGTATTATTACAATTAACATAAGAAATAATTCAGGTTATCCAACAGCTTATAATGTACTTTTAACATCTACACTACCCCCCGGTTTTGTATTCGACTCTATGATTACTGGACCAGACCCAATCCCAAATCCACCGTCTAATCCTTCCCAACCTGTATGGTCATTAGGAAATATGCTTGCAAGTTCAACAAATACAGTCCTTCAATTTAGAGTTAAAAATGACGATTCAAGCTGTGGAACAGTTACTCCGGGGAACAATATAATTAAAGTTGATTATCAAGACCGTTGTGGAAACAATCTAGTCCTAAATTCAACTAGCTCTAGTGTTACCCCACTTAAACCAAACTTAATTATAGAGAAATCGCCTGAAGTGCAGGTTGTAGCAATTAATGGCCAGGCAAACTGGACCATAACTCTTAGAAATACAGGTAATACCAATGCAAATAATGTGACAGTAATAGATATCCTAGATACAAATTGGAATCCTTCTACAATTGTAGCAGGACCAGGGTCTAATGGAGAAGTACCTTCAATTATTGGCAATACTGTTACATGGAATGTATCTAACCCAATACCTGGACCTTCTGGTATATGGACAGCTACAATTTCTGCCAATTTGAGCGATGCAGCCGGAACAGGAAGAAATGATGTTTATGCCAGAGGAAGATGCCCTTCAGGTTGCACTTATAGTAGTGCTACAGATAGTGCAACTATATTAAATCTTGAAGGAATAGCAAAAACTTCAAGAAAGCAAACGGCAACAATAGGAGAAGAAGTACTATTTGATATAGCCGTAAATTACCATGGTGTTGGATCTGTATACACGAATACTTCGATACTGGATACAATGCCTGGAGGACTTGAATATATCTCTCATACATTTAATGAAACAAATGCTTCGATTCCCCACCCATACACGCAAGCAGGCCAGTCAATTAATTGGATGTTAGGTACCCCCTCAGGATTACCAAATAGAACATTCACTGGTCCAAATAGCGTCCAGATTGCCCTTACAACTAAAATCAGGAATATCCCTGGAAATATAAACGGTGTTACATTAATCAATCCAGTAAACACAACATTTATCCAGGATGGCAATCCCGGTGACTTCTCAGATAATGATGACGTCCAAGTAGTTGAGCCAAATTTAACAATAGCTAAAGATATCAATGGAACAGATTCTATGCAGGCCTTGCCAGGGCAGAGCATCCATTATAGAATCGTTGTTACAAACAATGGAACTAGCCCTGCATTTGAAGTTTATATAAGGGACCAAGTTCCAAATGGTCTTATTCTTGACGTTGGATCTATCACATCTACGCCCAGTGCAAACGGTTTATCCGTATCCGGAAATGATATAGGGTGGTATTACACCACCATAGTAAACGGCGATAGTGTTACTCTAGAATATGACGCAGTAGTCCCACCAAGAGGGGGACTCTTTGTAAATAATGCAAATGTTCCCCAGAATGGGTATTCTTCTATGTCTGGTGATGTAACAGGCGAGAGATTCTATGGACCCCTAAGTGACGATACCCAACTCACAACTCCCGGAACAGATTTGACTAAGTTGACATTAAATACAGATGCAAATATCCCGTCTCCCGGTGGGATTGTTTACTATAGCCTTACAATTGAAAATTCTGGTGCATTACCCTTAAATCCAGTTCAATTAATCGATATCCTTCCGGATGGATTGACATACATAACAGGCACCACAGATATTAACGGAACATTCAGTGACCCAACAATTGTTCAAAATCCAAATGGGACTGAAACCTTAACCTGGGCTAATCTAAATTCTATTATAGGCCAACCAGAAATGCCTGTTGAACAGTTTATTCTAGTTAAATTCCAGGCGCGTGTAGACCCAGGTAAAATTGGTACATTCATCAACGAAGCAACTGTAATTGGCACAGTGGTAGGTTTGGGCGATGTAACAGATAAAGATGATTCGCCGGTAGGTGTTAAGGAGCCAGCAATAAACATAGTTAAATCAGTAGACCCGCCATACGGAAAGGTAGGATTTGAAAACAAATTCACTTTGAAGGTTACTAATACTGGCGAATTACCATTAAATCCAGTATCTGTTACTGATACTTTGCCAGTAGGTCTTAATTACACAGGCGGTGCTAGTATCGCTCCAGACTCTGTTATCGTAAACGGCGATGGAACTACAACAATCCTTTGGAGTAATATAGGTGCTTTAGAAGTTGGAGAAAGTAGGCTAGTTATATTCTCTGCTAAATTTAATGGATTGGAGAATAAGAGCATCAACTATGTATTGACAGAAGGACAACCCCCTAATGGAGATCCAGTTACTGACGATGATCAAGTTGAGATTCTTAAAAAATCTGGAAGCAATCCAAGCGAGACCTTAAGAATAATTACTGGAAGCTACATGAAGAGATGTGACTTATGCTACAGTAGAGATTTAGTTAACGAGGCAAGAGATCTTATTACAAATCAGAACGTAATCGATGAAGATGACACTTGCTGCAGACCTGATGATATAATTGAAGAGCTAAAGATCGAAATAGTGAATAATAACTTGGATAAAGATCCACGATACATTAAGGCTGTACAACTAATTGATGAAGCAGACGAACTTTGTGAAGAAGCGCAACTTGCATATGATAAAGGTAACTATGGTCAAGCACAGAGATTAACTAAAGACAAATGTGAAGCAATAACTGAAGCAATTAAGCTTCTAATGGAGATACTTTCAGAGAAAAAATAAATATTTTTTTATTTTTAATTAAGGTAAAAATACCTCATTTTCTATTTTTTGAGGCAAGTATTCTTTAGCGACAAATGCTAGAGATTTATTGGCTAACGCCTGCTGCTCAATCCTTACTCCAAGCTTTAGACATTTCTTCATTTGCTCTTGCCATTCCTTGTTTTTGAACCACTCGTATTCCATTATTTCTCCAATTCTCTTCTTGTCCATGTCTTTTAGCTTTTCAGTAACCTTTTGTAGACCATATTCATCAATATCGTCCATAGTCATGCCTATAAACTTTGCATCTGGAACACCAAGTCTTCTTGAAAGGTAAGCTAGATTCATTGACCCTTGTTTAAGTGTAGAATAAATATACCATCCATATGGATCGCCATCTGTAAAGACATAAACGGGGAGCTTATTTTCAGTATGTAGTCTGTTGACTAATCTTCTTATCCCTCTTGGGGCCTGTCCCTGACATGCGACTAGCAAAGCATTATTATTCTGTGCAAACTTTTCTTCAATAAGCCTATCACACATTGCAGCAGTTTCTATGACAAGTATATACTCGGCATTAAGATTAATAAATTCGATATCTTCAACTGTACCAGGCACAGCCCAACCACCCCTCCCAAGTTTTGAGGCATTGAATTCATCTTCGCCATCTTTTAGTACAACATCCCCATAGATGTAACCTCTTCTATCAGCTGTAAGATTGAGCTCTTCTCTTAGGATGTCAAGTGCTGTTTCTATGTCCTCGATAATTGGATTGGATTCATTTTGGTCATCGAAGGTATTCTCTTTAGAGCCTTCTACTGTATGCTTCAAGGCATAATACAACTCTCTGATACCTGCGTGTTTATTCTCTTCAACTAATCTTCTGCAGTAAGAAGCAACAAGGATTGTCTGCATGAATTTCTTTGTGTGAGCCACATTTAGAAAATGTCTTTTAGAGAATTTATCCCCTAATTGGATGACTTTCTCATCATCATCAAAAAAAACGTTGGATTTTCCCCTTAATGGTATCTTAATTGCAGGATTTTCTTCCCTCATTATCTGATCATAAATCTCTTCACCAAACTTGCCAAGTATTGAAGGGATATTCTGAGTTGACTTATTCGCCATTTTGGCTCACCTCTTCTGCACCGTTTTCTTCAGAAACGACCGCAGCTTCTTCTTCTCCATTATTACTTTCTTCAAAGTCGTATTTCCTTTCAACAATATCTGTTAACATTTTTAATATCTTAGAATTATCTTTAGCTTTTATCAGGCTTCCAAGTGCATTGGCAGTTTCTGGCACATATCTAAGAAGTGTCTTCTTCTTTGTCAGTTTTTCATGCTCTCTTCTCTTTCCTGAGAGGTACCTAGATAAAGCCCTGCCTGACTCCATTAATGCAAATCTAATCTCGTTGTAAATTTCCTCTTCATTTGCAATTGCCTGTTTGCCTGCAGAAGTATACGGAATATGAGTTGAAACAAGATTAACAAATATTGTAAGTGGGGCATTGTCGTCCTTTACCCCATATCTCTTCCATTCAATAGATTTGGCAGCTTCAGTAATACAGCACCCACCTTGATCAAATATTAATGGGGTCCTGTTTGCATATCTTATTACGTCAAATCCATTATTTCCTGCACCACCACCATATGCAATTCCAGCCTCAACTATGAATGCAATACCCCCTTGGTATGTTTGAGGGGGCCTTGTAACTGTTTGCACGAACTCTGGTGCAAGGATCCCTTCAAGCCCTAGCTTTACAGCTTCAGCGCCTATAGGTATAAGGCCCTCAGTTGGAGGTGCCATGAAAGTAATCTGTTTTATTGCGTTAACAAGCTTTTCAGCATATTCCCAATCCACTTTTTTAGGATTAATATCTAGATCAAGACCGGATATCTGTTCTATTTCTTCGGCTTTCTTAGCTGAAACTCTTGTAAACTCAGTTATTAAAAAGTTCCTTACTTTGGTCGCACTTGAAAGCTTTATCATTGAAAGAATGTCATCTGCACTTGTCCCGTGTGGATGTGGTTTCATCTCTTTTGGATGTTTTGGTATTTCTCTGACATTTCTATCAAATAGAATCTTAGTACCATCGGGCTCAACAAACATTATCCTGACGTGTGGATTTGCAATCGCTGTCATCTTAAGGTAACTATATGGGCCATACTTGGACCTGTTATATTGGAGATTTTTTGCCTCTAGGTTTATTCTTGTCCCTCTCCATTTTTCAGGATTCTTAAGAACTTCTCTAGATAGGATTTCACCTGCATTTTTCTCAACATCTATCTTTAAGTTTACCTTGTTTATTGTTTTGTCCCCGGTAGAAGTTACCACTTCAGTAGGTTTCCCTGTAGTAACTTGAGAGTACATTACCGCACCAGAAATACCTATTCCCTGTTGGCCTCTTGATTGGATATTTCTATGTGCTTTGCTTCCGGCAAGCATCTTTCCAAAAACATGTGGAATATAATCTAAAGGTATACCTGATGCATTATCCTCCATTATTACCCGGTAATGTTCCGGGCCAACTTCGGATATATAAACAGCTAAATCGGGAAAAAGCCTAGCTTCTTCACAAGCATCAAGCGAATTTGTAACCCCCTCATGAACAAGTGTTGTTAATGAACGTAATTTACCAGTATATCCTAGCATTGCTGCATTCTTTTTGAAGAACTCAGAAACACTTTGCATTTTAAATGACTTAAATAATTCATCAGCGTTTTTGACTTTCGTTTCTGACATCCAATTTCACCTATTGATAACTAGTATCTATTTCTTTATAAGTCTTGCTATGATGAATTTTGGATTATTTTATAATTTCAGAGATTTTACTATAAACTTTTTCTATATCTGAATTAACTAATATAGATTTCTTTCTATTATGCTCACCTTTTATGATGGTGGCATCTCCAAAAATCTCCTTAAAAATAGCCTGAATTTCTTTATTTGCCTGTCCTTTCAATGCTTGTGACCTGATTTTTATTCTAATCCTTTTACTCCATTGATTGTACTCTATGCGGAATTCAGAAGAGTTTGGCACTACTTCAATATCAATTATAGTTCCATCTTTGCCCTCTTTTAGTGCATCCTTCATCTTACCACTCATTAGTTTTATAAACTTAATAAATTGAACTCTTAAAAAAGTTACTTAGAGGCTTTATGACAAAAATTACTTTTTTGGGCAGCGGGGGTGGAAGATTCATGGCCATCACACAGAAACGTGGAACAGGGGGTTTCTATGTTGAAGATAGGATAAATATCCATGTAGACCCTGGTCCTGGTGCCCATCTTAGAGCAATTCAGAATGATTTGGACCCAAAAAAGACAAATGCCCTCTTAATCTCTCATTGCCATACTGACCATTTCAACGATGTTCCTATAATGATTGAGAGCATGACCGGTGGAATGCTAAAAAAGGAAGGATGCATTATCGGGAGTAAGAGCGTTATAGAAGGAAGGGATGAATACGCTTCAATTATCTTCCCCTACTATAGAAAAAATCTAAAAAGTATAATTTCTCTTCAACCGAAGGAGTTTTTTGATATTAAAGGGCAAAGAATTGAGGCTTTAAAAACTAAGCATTCTGACCCATATGGCATAGGATTTAAGATATTCACAGATTCAGGAATAATTTCCTATACTTCGGATACCGAATACTTTAATGGAATGGAAGATCAGTATATGGGTTCAAGAGTAATGATCTTAAATGTCACAAGACCGAATGGCGATAAAATCCCTTTCCATCTAAGCTCAGACGCCGCAGTGACTATTTTAGAAAAGGTAAAACCAGAAGTTGCTGTAATTACCCATATAGGGTACAAAATGCATATAAAAGGCGCTGAAGAGGAGAGAAAATATATAGAGGCAAAAAGCGGTGTCAAAACCTTAATTGCTGATGAGGGATTAAAGATTTATATGAATGGGCGACTTACCTACCAAGAGACGGTGAAATAATGTTGGATAAGGACTATGACGGTAAAAAGATAGAAAAGAAATGGCAGAATTTTTGGCTTGAGAATCAAATATTCAAATTTAACCCTGATAAAGAAGGCGAGGTATACGTTCTCGATACGCCACCACCGTTCACATCAGGCTCTCTCCACATGGGGCATGTAATGGACTTTACGTGGATTGATTTTACCCAGAGATATAAGAGAATGAGAGGTTTCAACGTTTACTGTCCTCAGGGGTTTGATTGTCATGGTCTCCCAACAGAGCTAAAGGTAGAACACGAGTTTAAGATATCAAAGGACGATAAAGAAGCATTTATTGAAAAATGTAAGGAATGGACAGCACAATGTGTCGACAGAATGAAAAGACAGATGACCGATATAGGTTACTTCCCAGATTGGTCAAGAATGTACCTTACAATGAAGCCTGAATACCTGAAGCTTATTCAAACAACATTAATTAATTTTTACCATAAGGGTTACCTATTCCGGGAAAAACACCCAGTTCTATGGTGCCCTAAATGTCAGACTGCACTTGCTAAGGCCGAGGTCGGATATGAGGAAAAGGACGGCAAGCTTTACTATTTGAAACTTCCAATTGAAGGAGAAAGCGAGCACGTAGAGATAGCTACAACAAGACCTGAGTTAATGCCTTCATGCGTGGGAGTGTTCTTCAATCCTAAAGATCCAAGATATGAGAAATTTAAAGGAAAAAGCGTTATTCTACCTATTTTTGATAGAAAAGTGCCTATTCTTTCAGACGAAGAAGTTGACATGTCGTTTGGAACAGGCATAGTATATTGCTGTACATACGGTGATGAGCAGGATATACTGTGGCAGAAGAAGTACGACCTTGATGTTATAACCTCTATCACTGAAGATGGAAAACTCAAGGCAGGAAAAAAATATGACGGACTCCCTGTAAAAGAAGCTAGAAAGGGGATTGTTTCCGAGTTAGATGAGTTAGGCCTTCTTGTCAAAGTAGAGAATATGAAGCACAGAGTCCTACTTCATGTTGAAAGAGGTTCTTGTAAATCACCAATAGAGTTACTGCCAATGGAGCAGTATTTCATCAATGTAAGGGATTTCAAGGATGATCTTATCAACAATGGAAAAAAGATTTCCTGGCATCCAGGGTACATGTACGATAGATTTTATGATTGGACAGACTCAATGGATTGGGACTGGATCATATCTAGGCAGAGAGTATTCGGTACCCCCATACCATTTTGGAAATGCAAGGATTGTGGAGAACTAATGCCAGCAAAGGAAGAGTGGCTCCCAGTTGATCCAAGATTTGACAAACCCAAAGATAAGTGTAAGTGTGGTTCGGATAATTTCATTGGTGAAGTTGATGTTTGTGACTGTTGGGTAGACTCATCAGCTACACCCCTTGCAATCTCAAGATACTTAAGGGACGATAAATTCTTCAGCAAGACCTATCCTTCAACAATAAGACCTCAGGGATATGAAATCATCAGAACATGGCTCTTCTACACCCTCTTTAGATGTAATCTCATAACAGGTGTGAATCCATGGAAGGAGACATTAATACACGGAATGGTTGCAGGCCCTGATGGTAGAAAGATGAGTAAATCACTTGGAAATGTAATTGAACCTGATGAGCCCCTTAAGAAATACTGTGCAGACGCCCTGAGACAGTGGGCGCTTCTTGCATCAAAGGGAGAAGATTTCCCGTTCTCTTGGAAAGAAATTGAGCACGGTAACAGATTTTTAACTAAGTTCTGGAATGTTTCAAGATTTATCGAAATGAACATTTCTGAAATCGATACAACTAAAGTTGATATGGATTCTCTCACAGTTGCAGATAGGTGGATATTATCTAAACTTAGCGATCTAGTAAAGCTATCGAGAAAGGAGCTTGATGACTATAATTTTGCCCCGGTCCTTAAAGAAATAAGAAATTTCCTATGGCATGAAGTTGCGGATAACTACATAGAAATAGTGAAGTACAGATTATATACCGATATTAAAAAAGAGCAGGCGGCTTACACTTTGAAAACATTGTTAAGAAACATTATTGGCTTAATTTCTCCATATACCCCCCACATAACTGAAGAGATTTACAATGAAATATTTAGTGATGAAGGGATCAAGAGCATACATCTAACAACTTATCCGGACTTTAACTTTTATGATAAGGATGATTTTGTCAAAGGAGAACTTCTTAAGGACATAACAGTTGATATAAGAAGATACAAGTCAGACCTTAAGATGCCTTTAAACGCCCCAATAAATGCGGCTATATTGTACACTGAAAAGAATGTCGACGGTATAAAAGAGGATATTTCAAAATCAATGAATATCTCTACTCTAGAAATAAAGAACGGAAAGCCAAATATTGAGGAGAAAATAACTGCAGTGGTACCAAGATACGATATCATTGGCCCTAAATTTGGTAAGGATGTTCAAAAAGTAAAGTCTCTTTTAACTCAACACATCACTGAAATAGAAGAGAAAGGCCAGATTACTTTAGAAGGATTTGAGCTCAACTTTGACTACATCGAAAGGGTAGAGCGTGAGTTTTTCAAAAATGGCAAGAAAGTTAACGTCATAAAAGATAGAGACTTTATTGTTGAGATTCTATAAAAACACTTTTAAATTTTTTTTAATATTCTATTTAATGGTATATCTCAAAGTTGCTTATAATGGAAGAGAATTCTATGGTTCTCAAATACAGCTCGATGTAAGAACTGTAGAGGGAGATATACTTAAAATTTTAAATGAAGAGGGCATTGAAGTTTCTAATCTTGGATTTTTATCAAGGACAGACAGAGGTGTTTCCGCTCTTTCAAATATCTTAAAATTAGATGTTAATAAAGAACTTAATCTAAGAAAGATCACCCATAGATTAGAAGATATCTGGGTATATGGAATCACAAATGATAATCTGACACTTCCTTTGATGAAGAGATATCGTTATTACCTCTTTGATAATGGTTATGATGAAAATCTGATTGTTAAAGGATTGTCCTTTTTTAATGGAAATCATGACTTTGCCTCATTTTCAAAGTATAATGGGCTTGAAGAGACAAAAAGAAATATAGAAACAAACTATCGAAAAAATGGCCAAATATATATTTTGGAATTTAGTGGTAAGGGATTCCTATGGCAAATGATTAGGAGAATAGTTGGATCCATTGTAGATTATGCTGAAGGAAATCTATCTGAATCTGATATACGTTCGGCTTTGAACGGGGAGATAACAATTAATGCAAAACCTTTTCCTCCTGAATATCTGCTTCTATATGATATCGAGACAGATTGCAATATGTACTATGATGATTATGTCATTCGGGCTCTAAAGAGAAGGTTTGCCGATTTATTTTCGGATTTTTCTGCAAGAAGCCAGCTAGAAAAGGAAAGCATGGAATATATCACAGACACCGAAAAACTTATTAAAAGAAAATAATCCTTTGAGTTTAACAGCCGGGTAGGGTAGTGGTCAATCCTTCGAGGCTCTGGACCTTGAGACGGTGGTTCGAATCCGCCCCCGGCTACTGATTTTGTAGTAATCAAAGAATAATGATTCTACTCTTTAAGAAATTACTATTAATTAAAATAATTCAAAATCAGAATTAACCCCAATCTTCGCCATCTATATATATCCAGAGATCCCCAGTTAGAGATGACCTCTCATCGCATTCTTGATTATATTTTTTAAACATTGTTTTTGTAGAAGCTGCGATTGAGCATATGCCGACCTCTTTGTCATCCATCTTTTGGATAAGATTGTCACAGTTTATGCACGTGTGCGGTCCTTTTCTATCTATAAGGCTCATAGTATCCTGAAGAATATTAGTTACCAGTTATTTAAATATTTTGCTACTAAGAGTTGGCAGTATATTTCCTGTATCTAAAAAGCAAATAATTTTAAGCTTATTTCATTATTATATTACATGGGTAAGCTAAATGAGCTTTTTTTCAACATAAAGACTGTAGAAATACTACTTAGCATGCTCGAAGATGAAAAACCTAGATACCCTAAGGTAATAGCCGAAGAGGTAGGATCTATCTACCCGCATGTTTTCAATATACTAAAAGAACTTGAGGAAGCAGGAATAGTTGAATCCTACAAGGAAGGTAGGATAAGATTCATAAGGCTCACAGGTGAAGGACGAAAAATAACGGAAAAATTCAGGGACATATACTCTAATTTAGATTCATTTGAGACCAAGGTATCCCAAGACAGAAACAAGGAAGAAAAAATAATATTAAACAAGTATAAAGAAAAAATAGAATTAATTGAAAAAAAGCTTCTTTCTGGAAAACTTGAAAAGCAGGAAAGTTTCAAAGAGATCCTTAAACTATCGAGAATTAGGACTGAACTTGAAAGGACAAATATCAGGACTGATTCAGAAAAAGAAGTAAAAATTATTCTTTTGAGAATAATAGAAAATATTGAAGAAAAAGCAAAATCCTTATTGATTAAATATTAAGCTCCTGCTCTTTCTACGAAAAGGTTAAGCGCATCAATCCAGGCAGTTTCGTACCCCTTTTCTTCTTCTGTTATGAAATGTGATGAGACTCTTTTAGTTGATTCAAGGAGTAGTTTTTTTAGATCCCTCTTATCGACTTCTTTAGAGATAATTTTAGTTATAATTGAATCCCTGTCATTTTTTTCTATAGAGGTCACCATACCATTTATGGCCTTAGCATATCCTTTGTTAAATTCTGAGCCTCCAAGTTGTTCTGCCATCTGTTGATAATTTTCTCTTGCTTTCTTAACATCTCCGTTTTCTAGGTAGGATACCAATAGTTTGAGTCTGAGTTTTACCTTTTCCACGTTATCACCTTAACATACCTATTATCATTATGTGGTCCTTTTCATAAGGAGAAAGATTGATTGTATCTAATATTTTGAACTTTTTTTCTAAAGCTTTAATCTCTTCTTCAAAGATTTCTTCTGGAGGTCTTACAGAATCAATACTTCTAGCCTTTACACAATAAAAAACTATCCCGTTCTTTTTTAGGTATACACTATTTTTTGTAAGTATCTCTTGCTGATGTTTTTGGGCTACATCTTGATAGATAAAGTCGACCTGTTCTATAAGCCCCGAATATAAATTTGGTCTTGAAGCATCCTCTAATATTGGATAAACATTATCTCTAACTTCAGATATCTTCAAAAATTGTCTCATGCTTCTCTCTGATATCTCTACAGAGAAGATCTTTCCATTTTCAACTATATCGGAAACATGAGAAACTGTTGTCCCTGTTGCAGCACCAAGGTAGAGAATTTTTGAGTCTTTTTTAAAAGGAAGATCTTTGTATCCTTTCATTATTGCTGCTGCAAGTTTTGATCTTCTGGGGTTCCATTCACGCAGTTCTTTTCCTTTGAAATCAATTAATTTTTCGCCGTAAACTCTCTCCCCTTTAATGAGATTCTTTGTATATAATTTGTCCCCATCAATAAAAACATTAGTAAAAATCTCTTCCATTATACCAAATAATCAGTGCCTACTATAAAAGTATTTCTAAATAGAATATCTCTAGAATAAGTCTTTATTATGCCTTTATTGATCTAAGCCTTAGAAATGAAATAATTCCAAATAAGGGGCCTAAGAATAATATAGAAAATGCATACTTCCAACTGATTATATCTACTACTATTGGAATAAGTTTGATTGAAATAATGGATATGAAGAAACCAATTGCAAGTTGTATAGTGACTGCAGTCCCCATATATTTTTTGTCCCCAACTTCAGTAGCCAAACCAGAATACTGAGGGCTATCTGCAACAGCCGCCATTCCCCAAATTAGAGCTATAATTATCATAGCTATAATATTTGTTCCAAAGGTAAAACCTATGATTAAAGAACATAACCCACTTATAGAGAGCATCAAAATATTAAATTGAACTTTTCCAAACTTATCTGCGAATATCCCGCCAAAAAAGGTTGTTAAAGAGCCAAACAGGAATATTAAGAATGTGATAAATGAAAAGAATAACGCTGAATTATCTGATGATCCAAATTGTATGTAGGATTCCCTTAGGAAGATAGGAATCCATGCCCACATGGCATAAAGCTCCCACATATGGCCAAAGTATCCATAGTTTACTAATTTTAGATTCTTATTACTAAGGATATCCTTTATATTTTCTATTTTAAACTTAATAGTTCCTGCTGCGTATGGCCCATCTTTTACAAATAAAAAGACTAAGGCGGCGCTAATTAGAGAAGCTAGGCCCGAAAAACTAATTAGTATCCTCCATTCAGGTATGCCCGTTAGATTGAACAGATACGGAATACCAGAGCCAAGTGCTAACGATGCACCCATACATCCAACTGCAAAACCTCTTTCTTTCTGAAACCATGAAGATGCAAGCTTCATTCCTGGAGGATATACTCCGGCTAAGAAGAATCCAGTAAAAAATCTTAATAAGAGTAATAAAGAAAAAGATTCTACAAAAAAAGCGACAATAAAACTTGTTAGACCTCCTAATCCAGCGGATACAGCAAATACATTTTTTGTTTTGAATACATCTGGTAAGTTTAGAACTGCATATGTAAGAGCGCCAACAATGAATCCTATTGTAACAATTATACTGAGTAAGCTCTTTTCTGAATTTGTAAGATTGAAGTAATCTGTCAGTTGTGGGATCACAGCATTTGCACTAAACCACAATGAGAAGGAAAGTATTGCAGATAAGGATAAAATAATCAAAATTCTCCATCGTATTTCTAGAGAAAACATAACATTAACAAAATAGTTCATAAATATAAAATTATCTTTATTCGGGTATTACATATTATAAAAATAGAAAAAATAAAATTAATATTTAATTTACAACAAGTTGGATTGTCGCTTTGTCAAAGACTCCTTTTTCAGAATATGCTACAACAATAATGTCATATTCTCCAGATGGAACATTTGGGCCAACAGTGAAAACAATATCATATTCTTCTGTGTTTAGTCCTTTAATTTTTTGAGTATCTGGATTGAATGATGCAGTAACATCTTCTGGCATCCCATCAAATCTTAGTCTTACATCCTTCTGTGTAAAGAGTCCTCTGTTTTCAACTTCAACTGTTATCTGTTGAGTTCCGGGTGTTATTTTAAATGCTGAAATTACTTTTCCATCTAGAATTATAGTAGATCCGTCTGACAGTGAAAAGGTTTCTATATCTACTTTTGGATAGAGAATATTTTCTGGGAGTTTATTTCGGCGTAATGTACATTCTGTTGTGCATGATGACTTTTGGCCTTCCGGAGAAGTTAAAACATCGCCACTTGTTAATATTGTGTTTCCTTCCCAGTAGTTGTTTGTCAGATCAAAAGGTGTTTTATCTGATGTGTTGATTCCACCAGTACCATTATTGATAATATTGTTGCTGTAGATATTGAGTGTAGCAGCGTTAGCTAATCCCTCTAAACGAATGCCTTGAAGATTCCCATCAACTGTATTACCATATGCAACAATGTTTGTACCAGCTATCCAACCAAAGTTAATCCCCGGAGCATTTGAAGTATTGGTTATTGTATTACAGTAAACTTGAGTTCCAGTTACGTCAAACTGTTTATGGTTGGGGTATTGTCTTAGTAAATTGCTATCCCATGTGTTTCCCATTATTTTAATTCCACCATTAACAGCTTTGTCAACTATGTTGCACCTGATTATATTGTTCTTTCCTCCATCGTATACAATTATTCCGTCCCCGCCTAAAGGAATAAGATTCTTTACAACATTGTACTCTACTAAGTTTCCGCTACTTGACCATATGTATATCCCATCAGAAGCACCGTCAACTATATTGTTTCTTACAATTACTCCTGTTGGTCTTGCTAGTCTTTCTTCTGTAACAGGTAAACTGCCACCCCATATATCTATATTGTAGGGAATACGTGTAAAGTATGTTGTGCTAATACTACCTATTAAAATTCCTAGCCCTCTATTAAAATTTCCGGGGTATGTAGCATTTAGAACAGTGAATCCTTCTATTGTAACATTGTCAGCAAAAACTAAGAAACCATTGTGATTTAGATCTAGTTCTGTGTACTTAACCTTACATCCGCCCGCCGCTACGCAATCGCCTCTCTCATAGTTACATGGGTCTATCTGTGATGCATCTATAATGGTGACGGAAGGGCCTCCGGTAGATTTTATTGTCAAACCTGGTTTATACACAATAAGATTTCCTTTGTATGTTCCTGGATTAACTAAAATTGTATCCCCTGGACTTGCCGAATCTATTGCTGTTTGAATTGAGCCTCCGGGATTAATTGTTACCGTTGCTGCGCTAACAGGATTTATTACGATTAACATTGACACTAATAATATAATTCCTAAGATTATTGGCCTTATTTTTTTCATTTTTATCATCTCTTATACTATATTTACGGATACGAGTAAAAATATTCTTTATAATATATAAATTTTTCTACTAAAGAAATTATAAATAAAGTATAAATTCCAAGAAAAGGCTCAAAAGTCTCAGTTGTAGCTTCGTATTTCCTGGAGTTCTGCGAAAAAAGTATATCAAATTGACAAGGCCAACTTTTCATATTTCCAATATCCTTAAATATGTGGAAAAATAAGAATTATCAGTGATTGTTTGGAAAAGGTAGTATACGAACACGTTGAAGTTGAGAAGATGCTCCACCGACTAGATGTCTGGTTTCTCCCTTTCAGGTGGGGTTCCAATATATACCGGGGATGCGAGCATGACTGCATCTACTGCAATGCTAGGTATACCCACGAATATCTAGGAATGCATGAGGGGGAGTTCTCCCACAAGATCATGGTGAAGGACAATGCGGCCATAGCTTTGGACAAAGAGTTCTCAAAGGAAAAGTGGAACAAGAACCTTACTGTAAACGTCTCAACTGTTTCTGACCCATACCAGCCTGCAGAAAAGGAGTTTGGCAATACAAGGAAAGTATTGGAAGTATTTCTGAAGCACCACAACGCACTATTAGTCACGACAAAATCAGACCTAATTTTAAAAGATATTGATGTCTTGCAAGAAATAGCCAAAACAGGGTTTCTAAATGTCTGCATGACGATAACGACTCTGGACCAAGATCTAAGCAGTAAGATTGAGCCAAGGGTGCCCACAGTAGAGAAGAGATTAGAGGCAATTAGAAAATTAAAGGACGCAGGCATTACAGTAGGTGTGACAGCCATACCAGTGCTTCCATATATCTCAGACGATGAAGAAACTCTAGAAGGGATGATAAAAACATTCTCGGAATTGGGAGTCGACTATGTTATAGTTGATGTCCTAAACTATAAAGGAGAGACTAGACAGCGCATGACTAAATTCTTGGAATCCAATTACCCCTCCTTAATCCCAAAGTATGAGGCACTCTACCAAACTGATTACTGTGATAAGGAGTACTCTAAAAACCTTAGAAAGATTACAAACAGGCTCGTGAAACAATATGGTGTTGATCACTACGATAAGATGTACTCATACAGAAAGAATAAAGATGCAAAATGAATACTATTCTTTTTATAAACTTTTAGAACTCGGGGCACGCCCTGTCCAATCAGAACGATAACAATAGTCTTATCCTAAGAAAATAAATTATAATAAAAGAATAGAAAAGAAAAAAATAAATTTATTCTCTGTCTTTGTTGCCAAGGCCGAACTTCTTCATGATCCAGTTCATTGGGAGGGCTTTTGATTTATTTGTCCCTTCATATTCTAGTGTCACGATGTTTATATTGCCACATTCTGCAGCTGGGCAACCACCTTCGTAAGGACCATAAAAATACCCACTACATAAGCAGTTTACATGATTAGGTACTGTCCCTTCATCAGCGGGATATAAAGCCGCCCCTTGGACCAAAGTAACTTCAACCTTGCCATCCGATGCCCACCCTCGCAACTGTTCTTGTGTGACTGTGTAAGTTTTTGTTAGTAAGTAGTAATCACAATCCGCTCCTGGAAGCCAAGCACCTATCGATGTGCCTTCAACTACAACACCTATTGCTTCTGAATACGAACCAGAGCCACCATAACAACAATAATCCCCTCTTACCCTTATAGTCAAAGTCCCATCACCAGTAGGATTTGTAGGGACGTCTGTGAGGTCTTTTCTTTCTACAACACCTTTAGTTAGAAATCCAACTGCCCCACCTTTTCTTTTTACTTCTGAATCCCCAGTGATCTTGGCCATAACATCTCCCAGCTCAACACCGTTTAGAATATCTTCTACTGCTTCCTGCCAAAGTTCAAACATAGGAGATGTTCCAAATCCAATTTTTCCAGATTGATCTATTATGCACACAGCACCGAAAGCAAACCACTTTGAATAGATATTTATTGCTCCACCCTCAATTCCAACGAAAAAGGATGCACCAATGTTTGCTTTCTCGTTGAGTTTTTTTAGTATCATTGCACGGTATTCTGACCCTTCGAATGTTTCTTCATCCAAAGGCTGTTCAGGGACAGAACTATCTACATCAATTCCTTCTACTTCAACGTCGCTAAAATATTGAGAGAACGCTTCTTTTGCAGCGTCTATTTTTACAGGATTTTTAGAGCCAACTAAGATTTTCATTGGCTAGTTTATAATAAATTTACTTATATGACTTACTAAAAAACTGTAAAAACGCACGAAACCTTTAAAAAGTCTTTCTAATTCAATTGTCTATCTTATGGAATGTGGATTCAAGCGAAATGCTTGCCGAACCATAAGGAGGGATTTATTTGGGATATTACAAATATATGGAAGAGGCTTGGAAAAAGCCTAGAGAAGGATATACACGAGAACTTTGGACAGAGAGACTAATTAAGTGGAGAAAAGAACCCAATACATTAACTATCGAAAGACCAACAAGAATTGACCGAGCAAGAAAGCTAGGATACAAGGCAAAGAAAGGGTTTGTTGTTGCAAGAACAAGAGTAAACAGAGGTGGGAGGAAGAGACCCACAATAAAAGGTGGAAGAAGGCCTGCAACAAAAGGTATCTTGAGGTATTCACCTAAGAAGAGTCTCAAATGGATTGCAGAAGAGCGTGTTCAAAGGAAGTATCCAAACCTTGAAGTTTTAAATTCATACTGGGTTGGCGAGGATGGACAGAGAGTCTTTTACGAAGTAATTCTAGTAGACCCATTTGCACCAGAGATATTTGCAGACCCAAGAATTAACTGGATATGCGAAAGGCAGCATAAGAGAAGAGTATTCAGAGGTTTGACCTCAGCTGGTAAGAGATCAAGAGGACTTAGACACAAAGGTAAGGGTGCCGAAAAATTAAGACCTTCACTA
>Ga0209604_1001195_pt1 | contig 21727 bp, 12 predicted proteins | sample AD_UKC097_MetaG_FD_184405 | JGI IMG/M metagenome (GOLD analysis project Ga0209604, IMG submission 184405) | Active sludge microbial communities of municipal wastewater-treating anaerobic digesters from USA - AD_UKC097_MetaG (SPAdes) (version 2) | ecosystem: Engineered > Bioreactor > Anaerobic >... | reverse complement strand
AGGCCCGGGCGAACGCCGAGGAAAGGCTTCTCGACCTGCTCCTCCCGAAAGCCCCGACGCCGCAGAACCCCGAGCCGGAGAACCAGGTGAAGCCCGAGGAGTTCACGACCCGCGACAAGCTGAAGAAGCTCTTCAGGGACGGCATGCTGGATGAGAGGACCGTCGATATCGAGGTCGCGTCCTCTAACACCTCGGCGATGAAGATATTCTCGAACCAGGGCATGGAGGAGATGGGGATCAACCTCAAAGAGCTGATTCCCGGCATGTTCGACGGCGGCAAGAAGCGTCGCAAGATGAAGGTGAAGGACGCGTACGAACACCTTATCCGCGAAGAGGAAGAGAAGCTCATCGACCAGGACGAGATATCCAGGGAAGCTCTCGAACGGGCGGAGCAGTCGGGGATCATATTCCTCGACGAGATAGACAAGATAGCCGGGCGGTCTTCGCAAGGCCACGGGCCCGATGTCAGCAGGGAGGGCGTCCAGCGGGACCTCCTTCCGATCGTCGAAGGGACGAGGGTGATGACGAGGTACGGCCTCGTGCGCACCGACCACATCCTCTTCATCGCCGCCGGCGCGTTCCACATGACCAAACCAGCCGACCTTCTGCCCGAGCTTCAGGGAAGGTTCCCCATCCGCGTCGAACTGCAACCGCTGACTGAAGAGGATTTCCTGAGGATACTCAAGGAGCCCGAGAACGCACTCTTGAAGCAGTACACCGCCCTTCTCGCCACCGAAGGGGTCGAGACCGATTTCACCGGGGACGCCATCGAAGCTCTCGCCAAGTTCGCCCAGCTAATCAACGACAAGCTCGAGAATATCGGCGCCAGGAGGCTTCACACGGTGATGGAAAAAGTGATGGAGGAGGTATCCTTCAACGCCCCCGAGCTTGCCGGAATGAAAGTCACCGTCGACAGGGCTTATGTTGACAAGATCCTCGACCCGCTCGTCAAAGACCAGGATCTGAGCAAGTACATTTTGTAAGCGGAAGGCTGACGCTGCGCTTCCCGAAGAGGGGGGCGATCCTCTCCCCTCTTAGGCGCTCTGCTCGCAGGCTCGCTACGCTGAACTCCTCCCCGGCAGAGAATGTGCCCTTTCGCAAAGTGAATTTGTCTCAGGGCACAACAATTTATGCCCTGCGGGCAGATTGGCTGAGACCAGAGCTGAAGGCGGAAGGCTGAAGTTCAATAGAGAATGTTGGTTTTCCGTAGGGGCGATTCACGAATCGCCCGAATCAAAATCCCCCGGCCTGCGGCCGCCCTTTGCAAAGGGGGAATTCTCTTTCCGCGACGCCCTGCGGACAGGCTTAAGGCTGAAGGCTGAAGTTCGATAGGGAAATAGATTCCTCTATTTTAATGTTTTCAATTTTCAATTTTCAATTTTCAATGCAGGCGAAGCCTGCCGGGCTGAAGGCTGAAGTTCAATAGAGAATGTTGGTTTCCCGTAGGGGCGATTCACGAATCGCCCGAATAAAACCCCCACGCTTCGCTTTCCCCCTTTTGCAAACGGGGATGAAAGGGGGGGCAACATTTTTCACTTTTCAATTTTCAATGCAGACGAAGCCTGCCGGGCTGAAGGCTGAAGTAGTGGCGAATATCACTGAACCGTTCCGCCATCAGGGCAGTTAAGCCTCATCCGTTGAAGCAGTTCGATGCCTTCCCGAAGGTTTTTCTCCTGGTAAGGGCCCATGATCAGCCTCGCCCGCAGGTATTCAATGCTCTTGTAAACTCCTACCGGAAGGCTGTTGACATACTTATTCCTCTTGAATCGTGGCTCGAAATACTCTTCCAATAGATGGTCTATCCCCATGATGTACATCGCGAACCGCACCTTGTTTTCATCGAACCTTGCCTGTTCTTCCGCGGAGACGGCTTTGTCGTGATCCCAGGACCTGTCGAACTTCAGGTGAAAATAGATCGAGTCGCAGACCGATACAAGAGCCTGCCTCACCTTTCCGGAAGGATGCTGGATATATTTCAGGAAGAAAACCGCCCATTCTTCGAAGTCGATGTCCTCTGACGCCATCATCGCCCACTTCGCCGCCTGGATGAAATAGGCCTTGTGGTCGTCGTCCGCGATCTCATCGAAACGCGCCATATCCTCGAAGAAAACCGAGAAACAACGGCGCCCCTCATCCCTTCGGGGAATGTAAACCTTGCTCCAGAACTTCCCGATTTCCTTTTTTGCCTGCCTGACCTCTTCGGGAGTACCTGTCTTGACGATATTAAGCAAAGGAACAAGGGGATTGTCGGTTGACGGTCCCGCCTTTTTCACGGCCATTTCCTTTGAATATCTCTGGATCGTCTCGACGGCTTTGGGAAGGAATTTCATCGACCACGGCAATGTGTTTTCGGCTTGTTCGCGTGTCAATCCGACCTTCAGGAACAGCTCTTCCTTCTCTTTTGGGTTTGCAATGCTCTCCATGAAACGAAGACAGAACCCCGGGTTCTCAAGAATACCCTCGCTGCTCGCCGGCAGGGGGACTTCATCAAGACGCCATGCCTCCGGGTTGTGGAACATTGCATTGCTCAGCCCGATCGCCCAATCCATGATCTCGGTGCATTTGGAAGACGACATTTCCCTTGTATCATAGGGGAATGGGATGATGCCGAGGTTTGCCGCGTGAACATAGCTGTTGTAAGCTTCCATCAGGGCGCCTAACATCTCTTGAGCCTGATTCACGCTCTCAAGCCTCACGCAATCATCATTGAGTATGTATGGAAGCCACCTGCCCGGCATGACAGGGCCCGGCGTAATCGCCAGCCCGAAAAGAAACCCCTCCAGCTCTTCAATGGTCATCCGGTCATCATCTTCCTTTTGAAAAGCCAGCAACCGGCGCAGTTTCTCAATTTGTGCCCTGTTTAGAACGCTTTCCTGCCTGGGAGCCATTTCTTACCCTCCACGATCTTCATCTCATGGCTTTTCTTTCCCGTCTTCCAGCGCTTTTTTGATGTGACGGTCGAAATCGGATTCGAAGGTTTTCGCCTGCTCGACGCAGTTGTCCGGATATTCCGGATAACTGAAGCCCCTTTTTGCCAGATAAATGCAGCATGTCGGCATTTTTGAAATGCTGTCACTTCCCATTTTTTCCGCCTTTACTTCCAGGTCCCAGCTTTTTCATGGCAGGGCTTCCCAGCAGGGACTTCATCTGGGTTATGGCGATTTCGTTAAGCTTAACAATCCTTTCATTTTGCGGCAATCCCTGCCTAATCAGGACTGCGTTGATGCATTCAAGGTTGGTAATGACTACAAGCTGTTCCAGCATGGCATGGTCGCGGATGTTCCCTTCCTGGCCCGGATTTTCATTCCTCCATTCCTTTGCGGTTTTGCCGAAAATGGCCACATTAAGCATGTCGGCTTCGCTCGCGTAGATTATTGATGTTTGTTTCTTGCTAAGAAGCGGGGGGATTAACGACTCCTTGATGGCATCGGTATGAATGGAGTAATTGATCTTGGCAAGCATCCTTTGAAGGCTCCATTCCAGCTTGAGCCTGCTATTTTCATCGCTTTTGAGCCTCTGGAATTCCTTTACCAGGTATAGCCTGAACTCAACCGAAATCCACGAGGCGAATTCAAACGCGATGTCCCTATGGGCGAAAGTCCCTCCATAACGGCCGGATTTGGATATGATGCCGACAGCTCCTGTGCCATCTATCCATTGTTTGGGGGTGAGGACAAAGCTGTTCAATCCCGACCTTCTTCTAAACCCGTCGAATTCGACGGGTTTAAAATCAGGATTGTACAATTGTTCCCATATTCCGAGGAATTCAATCGTATTGCGGTTCCTAAGCCAGTTTTTAATGATGTCGTCCATATGCTCGGGGTTCTTGTGTCTGGCAATATCCGTCAGGCTGATATAGTCTTCCGCCTCTTTTGTATAATAAGAGACGACCGTATCAAGCACCTTGATCTTTTCTATCGATTTTCCGGCGCCCATTTTCCCTCCATGCAATGTTAATACGATATGCATTCTATCATTTTGTTGACTTCAACATAATGATAAGCGGACATTATTCCTTCCCCTCCAGCTCTTCAATGGTCATCCGGTCATCATCTTCCTTTTGAAAAGCCAGCAACCGGCGCAGTTTCTCTTTTTGTGCCCTGTTTAGAACGCTTTCCTGCCTGGGAGCCATTTCTTACCCTCCACGATTTTATTATAAACCTTCGCCTGAAAGGGGACCAAACTCCCCCTTAGCGGCTAAGGAGGAGGGGGGATTTTCCTTACGGGGGATTTCAAGAGGAAGGACATGAGCCGGATTCACTGTCATTACGAGTGCTTCCTCGAAGCACGGCCAAACGAAGTAAACTACCTTATTCCAAGAATGGAAATTCAAGAATCAAGACGTGACCCTATAGCCCCACTTTCTGCCTGGAACAAGCTCAAGAGCTTTTTTGAAGTTTTCAATTGCCTCCCTGTAAGAACCATTTTTCATTGCTTGATGACCGGCTTTATTGAACTTTATAGATTCCAAAACAATTTCCATGTTCTTATTGCTCATTCACACGCTCCTGGCTTTGGAGATGCGGTTCCAGACGAGGCGGCAGACGGCGCGGTAAACTTCCCTGCGCTCCTCCGAAGTCAGCCCCAATGCGTCAAAGACGATCTTGTCCAGCTCCGCCCTGTCCGGCAGAGGCTTTGGCTCCTGCTCCTCGATGGGAACGGGAGAGGAAGGGTCGATGCCACATTCGAGGAAGATGGATTTTATCAGTCGTTTTGGTAAATCATATTTCTTTAATTCACTTGAACACTCTTTTCTCAGAACAAATATTCTCTCAATTTCCTCTACAGTGGCGTCTATCGGTCCACCACCACCACCATAATTTCTAGTCAATATTTCAAGAAGCAATGGATAGATTGTGCTGTTCAAGCACTTAATAACGCTTTGTCCATCTGAAGTATATAACTCATACATTCTTTTATCGACGAGCATTTCCTTGCAGTTCTTGTAGACAATAAAATCCCCGAGGTAGCTGCAAGGAATCACGCCGTCAGCAATCTCTCTCTCCCCCAGCCCCCACCAATACTTTCTTCCCTGAACACTCGGCACATCTTTCCAAAGCACTTCTTTGCCATCATCATTCTTTGTAGACTGCCTCTCTCCCCACTGGATATACTTGAGCGCGTTAGTTCCTTTCAGTTCCGCCTTGCTCTTGTTGCACATGAAGATCTTATATTTCAAGTCTTTGGGGTTGATCAAAATGCTCTTGCATTCGCGGGGGCTTTTTATCACCGGCTTCAAAAATTCTTCTTCGATGCCCCATTCTTTCGCCTGCTCATCGGTAAGGTAAAAGAACTCGTTGCATCCAGTCTTTATGCCGAAGCGGACCTCGGCAATATCTCCCAGCTTTACCAGCTTTCCTTTCCCCTTTTTCAGTATCGTGAAAAAAATATCAGGGGCCCTCAGGTATTTCCCTCCCCACTTGTCGCCGGCATATTTACCGCCTTTGAGCTGTTTGCCTTCTTCTTCCTCATATTCCATCCCGGCTTCGTAGAGTTCTTTTACCGTGATGGGATAAACCCTGAATGTGTCGTTGGATATTATCTCTGTCGCGTTTTCTATCGCCATCATGTTCTCTGTATAGATGGATTCTTCAAAGGGACGCTTGAATGCTACGAACTTGATAATGTGGTTTTCGTTAACGCTTTTTCGCGGAGCGCCGATTATCGAAATTATTGTGTTGACATCGGCGGCGGAGAAGCTTCTTTTGGCGTGGTTGTCTATTATCAGCTCGACTGGGCAGCTCTTCAGCAGGAATTCCTGAAGCCAGGTGCCGTAGCCAACATCGAGCCAGGAGTTGGAGCAGATGAAGCAGTGGACGCCTTTCGGGTTAAGAAGCTTGAGGGCGCGGATGTAGAAATAGGCGTAAAGGTCAGATTTGGCGTCTATCTTCGTCTTATGGGAGAACTTGTCGGGAAAATCCTTTCTTACCATTTCGGCAAGCAGGTTCTTGTAATCCTTCTTCTCTTTCACCTTGCCGGTTGGGTCGGCAATTGCTTCCTGACGGACATAGGGCGGGTTGCCGATAACTATGTCGAAACCCTCTTTTTCGGCGAAAACTTCGGCAAATTCTATACTCCAGATCAGGGGCTTGTTGACTGTGAGAAGCTTCTTTTGCGCCAGAAGTTCGTCTCTTTTGGCTTCAAGCTCCTTGATGTCTTCAAAATGGAGGTCCTGCTGTTTCAAGGATTTGTCTTCTTCAAACAGCTTTTGGGTTTTTACTTTTGCCATCTGTTTCTTGTTCTTTATCTTTTCTTCAAGCTCTTCAATTTCAAAGGCGAGGATGTCCTCGTATATTTCAAGCTCTTTCGCCTTCAACTGGCTCCAGTCGTAATTGTTCCTCTTGTTGTCGAAGTAATCGGCTTTCAGCTCTTTTAGCTTCTCGATCTTCTCTTTGAGTTTCCGGCTGAAGCCGGCGGCTGAATCGAAGGCGACGGGGAACATTGTCGAGCCTATCCTCTGGACAAGTGAATCGCCCTGGCGGACTTTGAAATCAAGGCTTGGAAGGATGGCCTCCTTTGAATTCTTGAGTTCATCCGGAGCGTCAACGAAAAGGGAGAGCCAGAGGCGAAGCTGGCAGATCCAGACGGCCCACTCCTTGACTTCGACGCCGTAAAGGCAGTTTCGGATTATCTGTTTCTTTCGGTTGTAGATGACGCTTTGCGGGGATTCGGTCTTTTTTGAAAGGTTGAGTTCCACCTCGTCAAGAACCTGCATCATCCCGACAAGGAAAGCGCCCGACCCTACGGCAGGGTCGCAGACGGTTATGTTTTCAAGCTTCCCCGATATTTCCTTCGCCTCTTTTGGCGAAAAACTGCCCTCCTTCTGATCCTCTTCCTTTTCACTCTCCTTGAAGAACAGCTCATAAAGCTCCTTCGCGGCGATACTGCCGCCCAGGTTCTTTTCAAGCCATTTGAGAAGGCTCAGCCTGCACATCAGGTCAACTTCGGTCCTCGGGGTATAGACCGAGCCATCCGCCTTGTTGACGAACCTTTCGAAGATTATGCCGAGGAATTCGGGGTTGAGCTCGAGGTCTTCATCGTTTGGCGAGTTTTCTTCGATGGTGAAGCTGTGGGCGAAAAGAAACTCGAAGAACTGTTCAATGTCCTTATCGGGGATTATCCAGTTGTTGTCGTCATATCCTTCCTTCAGCTTGAAAAGGCCGCCGTTCAGATAGGGGGCGTTCTGGAGCTTTTCGAGCGTATCTTTTGAAATATCAGAATGGCCCAGATGGAGCTTGTAGCCAGGCTCGCTGCTAAGGGCATTGAGAAACAGGGTGTTCAGCCAGCGGGAATAGAAGAGGTTTTTTCCAGCGTACTTGGCTTTATATTCTTTCAGGTAATTCTGGATGAACTTCTGGTCGCCGCCGAGCCATTTTCTCTTCTGGATGAAGCCGAGAAAGATAGTCCTGATGATGAAGAGGAGGATGAAATCCCTGGTCTTTTCGTAATCCTTTATCTTGTTCTCTTTCATGACCGATTTTATTATTTCATCGTAAATAGCGTAGAGCTCCCTGTAAAAATATTCCGTGACGGCGGTTATTGAGAAGGCATCTTTAATATCTGTCAGTGATTTGAACTCTTTTTCGCCGATCTGCTTCAAGAACGTCTTATTCGTGACTTCCGGGTCTTTGCTCACGAAGTAGGTCAATCTCCTGAAGTTGGACCAGACGCGCCTTATCCCCATCGCCTCGGGATAGACCAGCGAAAACCTGAAGTTGCCGCCGTCGTCGTAGAAAATGAAGACTCCTGCGGAGTTGTCCTGGTATCTTCTTTCTCTCAGTATATTCTTCGCCTTTTCATACTGTTTTTTCTTGCCGCTCTTGTCCGTCAGATCCTTCTTGACCTTGAAAGCGGCCACAAGCACTTTGTCGGCTTCCGAGAACTCTATTTCTCCAAGCTTGATGCCGTCCTTGAAGTCGTCGTCGTTAAAATAGTCCATCTCCTTGCCGATGGGCCTATATTTGGAGCTCTTTTCCCTGAAGAAGCGGTCGAACTTTTCAACAGAAAACTCGGAGATGATTCTTTCAAGAATTTTTCTTTCGTCCGCCATTGTTATTCCCGGCTTCCATCTTTGAGTGAAGCCTGCTTTTTACCTTTGATCTTACGCATTGTTTTTTCAGGCAGTTCTTTGTAGTTTTCTGTTGTTGAAACCCTCGTGCCGCTTTTTGTTTCAAGTTCGTGCCGTGCATTGCCCGCAACGGTCCCACCTGCGCACGCCGCCATCTTGTTTCCCAAAAATCCCAGAGCATCCTTTTTTCTGGCAATTTCAGTCGTTGAAGCTTCTCCAAGCATGGTGAAGATCAGTTCAAGATCGGTCATGTGGTCTCTGAGATTATCCGACCTCTTGTCCAAGCCTTTGTAGTCTTTGTATTCTGAAGGAGTCATGCCAAATGTCGCCTTGCTGATTTCCGCTGTGAGGATGGAATACTCCTTTTGTTCTTTCACTCCCCGCTTTTTCCATTCTTCGGTGAGTTCGTCCCTTACTGCGATACCGCGAACACGTTTTTCTATCCATTCATCTGAGTAACCCTTTTGTTTGTAAATTTCCCTCATGCGTTTGGTTGACAGTTCAGGGTTTTCGATCTCTTCAAGTCGTTCATAACCTACCCTGGCCAGCCAGCGCTTGAAGGGCTCAGCCTTGGGGGACGGAATTGACTGGATAATTCGAAAAAGTCCTTCCGCATCAGCACAATCGGTCTGACGCATCTTGCCGTCTTCGGCCTTGATTTTCAACTGTACGATAATTTCGTACAGTTCACCGGCCCCTTCTTCCTTGAGCTTGCGTTTCAGGTCGCTCCAATATCGCCTTGGGTTATCCGTTCCAGTCAGGATCTCGCAAACATCGATTACCGAAAAAAACCATCTTTGCTTCTCTTCGATCCAAACCCGCCTGACTTTTTTGCTTTCAAAAAGAACCAAATCCGACATATCCGGGTCTCCTTTTACTTCTTCTTGTTCTCCACGGCGATTATAAGTTCTCTCTTGACGCTCTTCTGGCGTTTCTTTTCTTTTAGAAGGTAGTCCTCTCCAAGTTCACTTTTCAGCTTGGCAATATCTTCAAGCGATGACTCCTCAAAGCCTATTATCCTTCTGAGCGTGTATTCGGGCAGTGTCCCCCAGTTGATGATGTCTTCCTTGAGAGTCCGTAGGAAGCTTTTAAAGGAGACCAGCTCCGGCTTTTCCGAGCTTATCAGAAAGGCAAGGTTGTTCAGCGCCTTCTGCTCCAGGCTTAATTCTCTCGCCTTGCCTGTTGGCAGTTCTCTTTCCTTTTGCATCTCTAAATAGATGCGCCAGAAGTTCTCGGTGTTCCATTCAACCCCAGGCTCATCGGCTTTACACTCGATGTTTGCAAATACTTCCTCAAAGGACAAGTGTTCCGGTTCTATCTTTTTTTCATCCATGGGGGCGGTTGAAACATAAAGCCGATCTTTCTTGAAGAAAAGGTAAAGCTTGTTCTCGTCCGCTTTCTTTGCGACTTTGACGCGGGGAGGCATGTCGTCAAGTTCTTTGACGACTTCCGGATGCGCGGCTTTCAGGTCTTCATATAGATTCCGGACGAAAGTGTCGAAGCTTTCCGGCTCCGACTCCTCGGGGTTTCTGCTGATCTTTGCGTATAGCCCGGAGGCGGTGGGTTCTTCATCAATATCGAATATCTTTGAATCCTCGCCCAGGGCTGTATGTATCATGAACATCTTGTTCTGGGCGATTGTCCTAGATTGGACAAGCTGGGCGCCTTTTTCAGTGGGAAAGAAATTTACTATAAAAAGCTCGTCAAAGACTTTTTTGCTTATCCTGTTGATCCTGCCCAGACGCTGGATAACCCGGACAGGATTCCAGGGGATGTCGTAATTTATCACCATTCCTGCCCTGTTGAGGTTGAAGCCTTCGGAAATCTTGTCCGATGTTAGCAAAATATCGAAGTCATTGTCCTGCTTCTTTGAGGATGCGTCAAAATTGTGGTTTATCTGGCGGATCTTCGACGGGCTCAGTTCTCCAGCTACGATAAGGAGCTTGTCCTTGAACGCTTTTTCAAAGCTGGGCTCAAGGTATTTAATAGTATCGACATATTCGGAAAAGATCACGATTTTTCTGTTTGGCTCGTTTTCGAGGGCAATCGTAACATTGGTAAGAATATCGCCGGTCTTTGGATCGTTCTTTGTCAGTTTCAAAGAATCCAGTTTCTTGAGGATTTCATCGAAGAGCGCAAGATCACCCTCGATGTCACTCAGGAACTCCTTGCCTCTCTTGAACTCCTTGATTTTATAGCGCTTATGGCTCTTGGGGTATTCACCCTTCTTGATCCTTGCCTCGTATTCGGCGAATGCTTTTTCTATCTCGTCTCCATCCTCCATTATGAATATCTTTTCAAGCAGTTTCCGGTCAAGGATGTATTGCCCCGTCTTTTTAATGAAATCATTACAGGTTGTCGTTATGGTTTTGAAATTCTTGATGGTCTGTTCAAATGCGCCGAACGAGCTTTCGAAGCGCTTGACCACCATTCTCCTCATGAAGTCATACAAGTTGCGCTGCTGCTGTAATTGGCGGTTATCATCTTCACTGAGTTTTGCTTCTTGTTCTTTTTCGTATTCGAAGGGCCGGTAGATAGCGCCTTTGAAGCGCCCACCTTCCTCCGGGTCGAGGAAGTATTCTTCGATCACTGTGTCGTAGAATGCCGATTGTTCTTTGGATAGCTCAAAATACCATTCTATCGGGTCGGCCACTTTGGAAAGCTCTTTGACTTCCTCCCGATATCGGCGGTCCTTTTGAAGGTCAATTCTGTTGCGCCGTATCGTGACCGGCTCGATTACTGTCCTTATCTGTGTTGCGAGGTGTTTCGAACGCTTCGCGACTTTCTTGAGGTCTATCTTGTTTTCCCCGAAGAGGGCAATGAAATAGTCAAGCGCCTTTTTTCGTTTTTCGGGGTCCCTGGAATTATGGTTCTTCTTGATATAGGCAAGCTTGTCGAATACCGTGGCGAATTCGGCGAACCTGTTGGCTAGGTTTTCTTCCAGCGTTATTGTTGACCTTTTTGTCGAGACGAAAAGCTTTAGGAGCGCCAGGATGTCGCCCGGCTTGTTATTGAAGGGTGTGGCTGTGAGAAGGATCACCTGCCTTCCACGGCAGATGTTTCTTAAAAGCTCGTATCCCTCCGTGTCCTCGTTGCGGAAGCGATGGGCCTCATCAACGACAACGACTTCTATGTCGTCCATGTTTTCAAGCGCTTTAGCAGTGTTTTCAAGGTCTCCGGAAGAGCGAACTTCCCAATCGGCAAGCTTGAATTCCTCGAGATACTTGAGCCAGCCCGACTCCTTGTTCTTGTCCCCGATGAGACCCGGCGGACAGATGACGAGCCCTCTTTTGTTGAGCTGGTTGCCGATAGCGCAGGCAATGATCGTCTTTCCCAGACCTACGACATCGGCAATGATTATGCCGTTGTTCTTTTCAATTATGGCGAGTCCTTGCTTTATGGCATCAAGCTGATAGTTGTATATTTTATAGCCATTCTGCTCCAGGATAACTTCCAATGATTTGGTCAGTTCTTTCTCTTCAAATGTATCAAGATAGGTTTTTAAAACAAGGCAGAAGGCTTCGAAGGGTGTTACGTATCTCACAAGTGTTTTTTCTTCAATAACCTTGATCAGCTTAGTCTTGACCTCGGGAAGTTCCGTTATCTTTGTGGAGCTGTCCTCCCAAAGGGCGTCAAAGTAAGCTTCGGCTTCGTCAGATCCATAATCGCCGATCTCGACATTGAATTCGTTCTGGGTCGAGAGTCCCGCCTTGGTCAGATTGCTTGAACCGGTGATGAAGAGCTTTGATTTGACCTGGCTTTCGTCGAGCTTGAAGATGTAAAGCTTTGAATGGTTCGGCTTTATGGTTTTCCTGATTATTAGCTTGTCTTCCTTGATCATCTTGACGAAAAACTTCACCTGTTCGTAAAACTCTTGCGTATCAAAGTCTTCTGTATTAAGAGACCGCTTTAGTGATTCGAAAAATTCGTGGCTGATCTCATCATTTGTAAGGTTTTCTTTGTTCGCGTATTCAATCAGACCGAAATTGGAATGATCTACGTTAAGGCCGACAAGGACATTTAAAGTTGCCGCGGGATTTGCCTTCAAGCTCTCGTATAACTCACGGATACCGGAAAAATAGAAAAAGCCTACCAGGAATTTGAGTTCTTTGCTGCTCTTGATTAACTGATTGAGCCGCCTTTTAAGTTCTTTTGTGTCACTGTTTGTAATGAAGTTTTTCGGCAATCTCTCCTCCTTATCCTATTATACCCCTTCCTCCCATTCTTCAGCCAAAAACCCCCGCCGTTTCCGGCGGGGGGGAGCAACTCATTCACCTTCACTTCTTTTCCTCTGCGGCGGGCGGTTCTTCGGGGCTTCCGCCCTTTTTGCCTCCGCTTGAGGGGATGAGGTCTTTGAAGCGCTGGGCGAGGACGGGCTCCGTCTCCATGAAGTGGAAGTAGCCTGCCGTGCTGATCTCTTCGATCGCTTTTTCAATCCTGATTTGAATGGTGTTCTTTTGAGTGGTCAGGTCCTTTTTGTCTTTCATCCCGATGTCCTGGGTGTTGCGCGCGCCGGCGAGGGCGTCAAGCATCGCCTGCCCTCTTTGAAGGTCTGTTTCGAGGATGCCGCAGGCGCGGATCTCTTCGGGGTTTTCTCTCGCCGCGGCAAGCACTGTTTCAAGAGCGCTCGCGACGCTTTTTGAGTTGCCTTGATAGACCTGCATCCCAACGCCGACCGCCTTGGGAAGCCCCGCGCCCCGGGCCCTTCTTTTTACCATTTCCCGGACGGCGCCGACCCACCTGGCGCCTTTCTTGGCGATGTCGGCTTCGGCGCCGGTAAGGCCCTTTACTTCCTGGGTTTTTGCCGGCCTGCCGGTGAAGAGGGATTCAAGCTGGGTTATGTCCGCCGGAAGCCCGCCGAGAAGTCCCGCAGAGAGACGGGGCTCAAGCTCCTGCAGTTTGCTTTGTGAAAGTTTCTGCGCTTCTTTGCCGATCTGGATCGTTTCTTCGATTGTCCATTTGGGCGCTGCTTTTTTAGCCATTTGAGACTCCTTTCTTTTTCTATGGCAATCCGTGGATGGTTTTAAATGACCTTCAGCCATCAGCCTTCAGCCTTAAGCCTGGCATTGAGCGGCGAGGCGCGGGCAAAATATCCCTTGAAACGGTGTATCTCCTTGATATTCATATCGTTACGGACGGTTGAAGGGCTGTTTCGTATGGCAACACAGCTCTTTTGGACGGTATTGCGTTTCTTTCGTGAAACAACATAACTCTCTTTGGCGGCAACATCTTTCCTTCGGACGGCAACATGGTCCTTCCCGTCGTAAGTATTTTTCTTCCGGGCGGCAGGAGATCCCCTTCGGGCGAACGGATCGTTCCTTCCCGCGGCAACACGACCCTTTCCCGCGGCAGCATGGTTTCGAGCGACCGGAACATCGGCCATTTTTCCTCCGGGAGCTCTGGCTCCGGCAATAATATAGCGCGGGGGGTGTTGCAGATGGAGCTACGTCTTCGCTACGCTACGCTTCGCTTCCCGAAGAAGGGGGCGCTGCGCTCCCCTCTTAGGCGCTCGCTGGCTCGCTGAATACCCCCCGCTGAAGTAAACGCCTTCGCGCGGAGTGAATCCGTCGCTCGGCGCGATATTTTACCGGTTCTGAAGGCTGAAGGCTGAAGGCTGAAGTTCAATAGAGAATGTTGGTTTTCCGTAGGGGCGATTCACGAATCGCCCGAATCAAAATCCCCCGGCCTGCGGCCACCCCCTTTGCAAAGGGGGGAAAAGGGAGATTTTCCGCTCACCTGGCCCCTGCGCGGAAAAAAGGCGGGCATTTCTGCCCGCCCTGTGTTTGACTATCCCTTACAGCGATCCTGCTTTCACTCTGTCGAGAACGGCCCTTCCGCGGGACAGTTGTCGTTGTATGTCGTCACGAGGTAATACCATGTGCCGGATGGAGGCACATCGCCCGAAGAATCGGTCCACTGGTAATTGCCTGTTATCTGGTCCATGTCCACGATATTTGTGGCTACCAGCGGCCAAGAGCTTTTCGGGGTGACGGACGGGTCGTCGGAGCGCCGAACATTCCATCCAGTCCTCTGATTCTGCTGATTGGGGTCCTGGAAATTGATCGTGTGGTTCGTCCCGTCGGTCGTCACCAGGTAGATCCAGCAGGGTTCGTCGGGCACGACGCATGTCGTCGATCCGGCCTTCCTCCTGATGTCGGTCTCCTTGTGGCCGTTCGCCGCGAGGGTAAGCCACGGGCCGTGTCCCTGAAGAGGAGTGGTCGCAGCGTTGTACTTCACCCTCATCCTCCAGATATAGGGCCCGTTGCCGTCGGCGAGAAGCATGCTTCTCGAAAGCGACGCCCCCGAAGTGCCGCTGTCGGTCCATGTCAGCCCCGTCTGGAGGGGGTTGAGCGCAGTCGAGAAGGTTCCGCCGAGCGTGGCTACCTGCCATTCCAGTTTCACCTCGCCCCTGCCGAACGGAGTTCTTCCGACGGCCGCAATGTTGAACAGCCCGTCATCGGCGCTGCCGAGCGGCGCCACCGGCGCGCTCCCTTCGGACCGAAGCTGCCTGGGCCGGGCCGAAACCCCGCGCCCCTCGTTTCCGTAAAAGAGAAACGCCTTTCCGCTGTAGGGCTCTCCTTCGCTGAAGAGGGAGGCTCCCACGATGATGTCCGAAAAACCGTCGCCGTTCACATCGCCCGCCGTCGCCACGGAACAGCCGAAGGAAGCCTCTTCGATCCCTCCGTCCGCGGTCCAGGCGGCTGTGGGTACCACTCCCGAGGCGGAGCCGAGGTATAGGTACGCCCGCCCTTCGTCCGCGTTGTAATTGTCATAATCTCTGGCTCCCACGATGACATCGCAGTAGCCGTCGTTGTTCACATCTCCGGCCGTTCCCACCGAACAGCCGTAGGAGGCGTTCGTCTGGTCGCTCTCGGCGTACCAGCTTACAGCCGAGGGAAGCCCCGTGGTCGAACCGTAATAGACGAACGCGCGCCCCTCGTTGGCCTGGCCGTTATCGAATGAAGGAGCGCCGACGATGACATCGCTGTAGCCGTCGCCGTTCACATCCCCCGCTGTGGATGCTGACGTTCCGAAATAGGCGCTGGCCTGGTTGGATTCTCCGGTCCACGCGGCTGACGCGCCGAGGCCCGTCACCGGCGAGCCGTGATACACGAACGCCGCGCCCTCGTCCGTCTGCCCGTTGTCGTAAGCATTGGCAGTGATGATCACATCGCCGTAGCCGTCACGGTTCACATCGCCCGCCCCGGCAACGCAGTTTCCGAAATAGGCGGAAGCCTGGTTGGATTCCCCCGTCCAGCCGGCCGTCGCGCTCAGGCCCGAAGCCGACCCGAGGTAAAGGAAAGCCCGGCCTTCGTTTGTCTGTCCTCCGTCATAGTAAGGCGCGCCGACCACCAGATCGCCGTATCCGTCCCCGTTCACGTCTCCAGCCGAAGAAACCGAATTCCCGTAGTTGGCGGTCGCCTGGTTGCTCTCGCCCGTCCAGTCGGGGGTCGCGCTGAGGCCGGACACCGAACCGTAATAGACGAACGCCGCGCCTTCGTTGGTTTGGCCGTTGTCGTAAGCTGGCGCGCCGACCACCACATCGCCGTAGCCGTCGCCGTTCACATCCCCCGCCGAGTCAGCGGAGTAGCCGAAAAGAGCCGAGGCCTGATTGCCCTCCCCGCTCCACGCAGGGGTTGTCGAAAGCCCCGTCGCCGAGCCGTGGAAGAGAAGCGCGCGCCCTTCGTCCGCCTGCCCGTTGTCGTAATAAGGCGCGCCTACCAGCACATCGCCGTAGCCGTCGCCGTTCACGTCCCCCGCCGACGAAACTGATACGCCGAGGGATTCCTCCTCGAGGGCGCCGACGGCGGTCCAGCCCGGAGCGGTCGCCGGCCCGGAGGTGCCGCCGTAATAGACAGCCGTTTGAATCCAACTCGCTATCAGGATGTCGGAAAAACCGTCGCCGTTCACGTCGCCCGCAGTGCCCAAATAAGTTCCGTATTCCTCGGTTGCCAGCGTTCCCTCCAGTAAAAACGGGCTAACGCCCAATCCGGAAGCCGATCCGTAATAGGCAAATACCGCGCCGGCGTCGGGAGCGATACTGTTGTAACCCGGCGTGCCTACCACAACATCGCCGTATCCGTCGCCGTTCACGTCCCCAGCCGAAGAAACCGAATACCCGTAGTAGGCATTCGCCTGGTTGCCCTCGCCTGTCCAGTTGGGGGTCGTGCTGAGGCCGGACACCGAACCGTAATAGACGAAAGCGGCGCCTTCGTTGGTTTCGCCGTTGTCATAAAAGCGTGCCCCCGCAACGATATCGCTGTAACCGTCGCCGTTCACATCGCCCGCGGTCGCCACGCTGACGCCGAGTTGGGCGTCCGGTTGATTGGACTCCAATATCAGCGGCGTCGTGTTCAATCCGGAAGCCGAGCCGTAATAGACGAACGCCGCGCCTTCATACGACTGGCCATTAGTGTAGCCATAGACTCCGACAACGATGTCGGAAAAGCGGTCGCCGTTCACATCGCCCGCTGTGGCGACGCTTACGCCGAGTACGGCGTTCTCTTGATTGGACTCCAATATAAGCGGCGTCGTGTTCAATCCCGACGCCGAGCCGTAATAGACGAACGCGGCGCCTTCGTTGATCTCGCCGTTGTGATAATACGGTGCGCTTACCACAACATCGCTGAAGCCGTCCCCGTTCACATCGCCCGCGGTGGACGCGCTTCCGCCGAGTAAGGCTCCCTCTTGATTGGACTCCAATATAAGCGGCGGGGTGTTCAATCCCGAAGCCGAGCCGTAATAGACGAACGCCGCGCCTTCGTTGGTCTCGCCGTTGTCATAGTTGAGAGCGCCGACAACAATATCGCCGTAGCCGTCCCCGTTCACATCGCCCGCGGTGGACGCGCTTTCGCCGAAATACGCTCCCTCTTGATTGGACTCCAATATCAGCGGCGTCGTGTTCAACCCCGAGGCCGAGCCGTAATAGACGAACGCCGCGCCTTCGTTGGTTTCGCCGTTGTCGTAATAATATACGCCCACGATCACATCGCCGTAGCCGTCGCCGTTCACATCGCCCGCTGTCGAACAACGACCTTGCCCACCTACCAGGACAGGGCCCGCGACCAGCGGATCGACCGTCACTGGATAAACAGCCTCCCTGTCGTCAACGGCGATCCTGATCCCTCCGTTGATCCCTTCGAACCTGGAGGACAGGACCGCGCCCCGCGAGTCGGTCACTTTCAGATGATCGCAGCTGAGAACGGTCAGGTTGTTGCCAGCCGAGTAAAAATGGACCGCCTGGCCGTCCTCGGAGAACTTCGGACGAAGGTTGCCCGTCAGCTTCATATCGATATGGAGACCGCCGCCGCCTGCCTGCTTGTGAACAGTGAACCCTTGTTCAAGGCCCTTCTCGTCGTTCACATACCATTCGGTGATGTTTCCCCTGTCATATTCGATCCTGTTGTCGTTGGTTTTCACTTCAGCCTTCAGCCTTAAGCCTTCAGGCTTTTCGACAAGTTCGAGCCCCAGGCTCCAGCCTTTCGCCTCGCTCGAAAGCGGCGCGATCTCGATCCCGTTCGATGTGAAGCGGGAGCGGAACCCGTGCGCCCTGTTCGGCGCCTGGTAGAGCGCCTTCCCGTCCCCGGCGGGAGATATATTGTATTCTTCCTTTTGTATGCCCTGTTGGACGGTTGCCAGCCATCCCTCTGAAACACCTTCAGGCAGAGGCTTCGGCGGTTCCCCCGCCGAGAGAACCGGCAAGCTCAAAACCACCGTCAACAATGCCGCGATCACCGCCATGAGAAACGCTTTCGGTCTGTTCATCTTTTCCCCCTTCAGGAATATTACTTTAGTTTATATCATAGACACCAGGCTTGATAATGTCAAATATAATCAGCTCTTTTGTGACTGGTGTCACAAAAGGATATCTTCCCAATGCCGGATTCCCTCTTAAATAAGCTTCCCTCGATATTACTCTACGGGAAGTAAGGAATATGTTAAACATGATTTACCTGCAGATTTCGCTTGAAGCATACCCGTCGTCGTCGTTTATAATCTTTACAGCCGTGCAGTGATCCTTTGGGAATCGCTCCTTATAATCGCCCTTCTTTTCAGAATGACGCGATTTTCATTTTTAGGCTTTAACCTGATGCCAGGCTGTGTTGCCGGGGGACACGATCCCGATTCAAAAGGCCGAATCGGGTCATGTCCCCAGGCCGCTGCGTTGAACGCTCCCCCGGCAGAGAATGTGCCCTCTCGCAAATTGAATTTGTCTCAGGGCACGACATTCCACGCCCTGCGGGCCAGAAAGGACGGAAAACAGAACGCTTCGCTTCCGCTTCCTTGTTGCCGGGGGACACGATCCCGATTCAAAAGGCCGAATCGGGTCATGTCCCCCGGCGGAATCCATTTGGGTCCTTCTGCTATAATTTTACCGGAGGCGGAGATGAGACACGAAAAGATCTTTTTCCTTTTGGCGATTTTCCAGTTTCTGACAGTCGGAGTTTTTTCCCAGGCATGGCACACTACACCGGACAAGTGGAAGGAGCCGAGGCTGTACCATACGGAATTCGACCGGGCTTACGCGGACAGGATCGTTATCACCAAAGAAACTGCCGGCAGGACCGACAGGGAAAAGGTGATGTCGGCGAACGGGGCTTACTGGTTTTCAACGATGAGCCCCGATACGGCAAGGCCCGGACCGTGGTCGACCGATATCTTCGTTTTCAACGAGAGGGAAAACCTCGTCAGGATAAGGCTCAAGGATCACGCCGGTTACGAAGTGACCGCGCACTGGATCAACGAGAAGCTTATCTATGTGCAGTTCTGGCTGGGAAGGGTTCTCGGGATCTGCTTCATCTTCGACGTCGAGACGGAAAAGATCATCTATAAGGAAATGGTCAACGACGGCGGGATACCCTTCGGGCAGTGGCGGGAAAAAGCCGGTGCGGGCAAATAGAAGCCTTTCACTCCTCGAAGGCCTGCCCTCTCATTCTTTTTCCACGATCTCTTTGACGGTATCGTCAAGATTTTCCTCTCCGCCGCGGGATACCGACCCGCTCAGGAGCTTTTCTTCCATCTTGCTTCCGAGCTCCTCGAATATCGGGTCGAGGTATTCCTTTATCTCGGCGTTGTAGGCTGGGTGGCTTGAGACGAGGCCGGCAAGGCCGGCGGCTTCTTCCAGCCTCGAAGCCCTGATCCTCAGGTGCATCACCCCCACAAGAACTTCAAGCGTTATCGGCGCGGAACCGATCTGCTGGGAAAGGATCAGAGCCTGCTTCAGATTGTCGAGCGCGTCTTTTTCGCGCCCCTCCATGAGAGCGAGAACATTTCCGGCGTTGCAGTGGCTGATGATGACGCTCAGCTTGGCGCCGATCTCCGTGGCGATCGGAAGGCTCTGTTTCCAGCAGCCGACAGCTTCTTCGAACATGCCCCTCTTGCGGAAGGTCTCCCCGAGGTTTATGAGGCCCGTGCAGACCCCCCACCTGTCGCCGATCTCCTCCGATATCCTGCCGTGCTCCCTGTGGTGATCGCCCGCGCCCTCGTGGTCGCCCCTCATCATCGCCGCGAAGCCGAGCACGCGGTGGGAAAGAGCTATTCCCTGCCTGTCGCCGATCCTTTCAAAGATTGCCAGGCTTTCCCTCGCGCACTTTTCCGCATCGCCTGCGTTCCCCAGCCGGAAATGCGCGTCCGCGAGGTTGTACACTGCCTGAGCCGCGCCCGCATCGTGGCCGCCTTCCCGGGAGACCTTGAGCGCCTCATCGAGATGCGGCAGTGCTTCGCCGTATTTCCCCCTCGATATGGCGATCCTTCCGAGGCCGCAGTGGGCGGCCGCCAGGGTCTTGACTTCACAGGTTTTAACTGAAAGTTCGACCGCCTCCGTGAAGCTCTGCACCGATCTATCGTACTCTCCGAGGGATCTCAGCGCGTCCCCCATATCTGCGAGTATCTCCGCCCGCGAAGCGCCGTTCCCCGGGGGAAGCAGCTCGAGTGCCCGCCCGAAGGCTTCGGCGGCGTCCTTGAAGGCGCTTATCCGGTGCAATTCCCTTCCCGATTTGAAGAGGTACCTCGCGGCGTTCTCCTTTTCTCCCGCGAGTTCGAAGTGGCCGGCTACCAGGCTGAGGAACTCGCCTCGCCGCTCCTTCATGTTCTTTTCGAGCCAGCGCGCCACCTGGGCGTGGCAGGCACGGCGCATCTTCAGAAGAACGGTTTCATAGGTGACATCCCTCAGGATCGCGTGCTTGAAGATGTATTCCCTCGAGTCCGCGAACGAAGAGAACTGCATCGGGAAGACAAGTTCCCTCTTCCTGACAGATTCGAGGAGCCGTGATATTTCGTCGGGGGCCGATGGCTCATCGTGGTCGGAACCCGGGAGTTCCGCCACCGTGGAGTCCCAGAATATCCTGCCTATGACGGAAGCTTTCTGGAGAAGGACCTTTTCCTTCCTCGGGAGGCTGTCGAGACGGGCCTGCAGGACGCCTGTAAGGGTGGGAGGAACGGTAACCTTCTCAAGCCTTCCGGCTTCTATTTTCCACTTCTCTTCGCCGCGGACGATGACCCCCTCCTCGATGAGCATCTTCACCAGCTCTTCGACGTAGAACGGGTTGCCCTCCGCCCCCGCCGCAACCAGCTCGCGAAGGTTTTCCGGCATGTCGTCCACTTTTTTCAGGATCTCGTCCACCAGCGCGCGGCAGTCCCTCGGCGAAAGCAGTCTAAGGTCGATGTTCACCCTGTTCTCCCGCTCCATCTTCCAGTAGGGCCTCCTTTCAAGGAGGGCGGGCCTGGCCAGGCACACGATCATCACTTTGGAAGACGGCACGGAGTTGAAAAGCTGTTCGATCATCTCAATGGAGCTGTTGTCCGCCCAGTGCAGGTCCTCGAGGAACACCACGGCGGGTTTCGTCCCCGCGGACCTGAAGAACATGCCGAGGTCCGAAACGGCGAGCTTGCCGAAGTTGGGGCTTCCGAGGAGGCTTTTCACCGCTTCGCTCTCCGAGAAGTCGAACCCGATGAAATGCCCGAGGACATCCGACCGGTCGCGGTCAAGGTGTTCCGCCGTCCCGGCGCGGAACTTCTCCCGCATCTCCGCGGCAGAGTCGCTCTCCCTGATGTCGAAGCGGAACGAGAAAAGGTCCCTGACGAGCGAATAGGGAGTGTTCATCATCTCCGGGGTAGCGCGCCCCTTGAAGAAGAGGACTCCTTCCGGGAGAAGGTCGAGCCACCTGGTGAATTCGTAAAGAAGGCGGGACTTCCCGACCCCCGCGTCCCCCATGACGGTAACGAACGCGCTTGATGAAGTTTCCTCCACCTCCTTGAAAAGATACTGGAGCTTACGGAGTTCGGCGTCCCTGCCGATCATGCGGGTCTCGATCCCTTCCACACCTCTCGCCGGGATCCTGAACACCCTGGGCCTGGCCCGCAGGAGCACATAAGCCTTCAGGGGCTTCTCTTTCCCCTTTACCTTTACGGGTTCGGTGGGGTGCATGTCGAAGATCCCCTGGACAAGGCGGTAGGTATCGTGAGAGATCAGTATGCCGCCGACGGGAGCGTGGCTCTCAAGGCGGCTCGCCGTGTTCACCGTGTCGCCCATCGCCGTGAACTCGCCCGTCGTGCCCATTCTTCCGAGGCGCGCCGGACCGCTGTTGACTCCGATCCTCAGCCTGAGGCGGCTCTCCGTGTTCAATTCCCGGTCAAGGGCTTCTATCTCCTCCTGCAGCG
>Ga0209604_1001193_pt1 | contig 21754 bp, 15 predicted proteins | sample AD_UKC097_MetaG_FD_184405 | JGI IMG/M metagenome (GOLD analysis project Ga0209604, IMG submission 184405) | Active sludge microbial communities of municipal wastewater-treating anaerobic digesters from USA - AD_UKC097_MetaG (SPAdes) (version 2) | ecosystem: Engineered > Bioreactor > Anaerobic >... | reverse complement strand
TTCGCGGACGAAGCCCCAGCCGTTCCCCGCCAGGACGAGGTCGAGGGCCTGGTCCCACGGGACGTCGCGGAGCGACGCGGTAACCGTCCCGCGGAAAGACGGGGGCGCGACGACGGAGAGGCCGCGCCCGTCGGTGAGGGTGCGGACGACGTCGGCGAGGTCGGCGTCCTTCACGTCGAGCGAGACCGGCTCGCCCGAGAACCGCGCGGCCCCGGACGCAGGCCCGGCGAGCGGGCGAGAGGCCGGTGACGGCGCGGGCCGCTCGTCTCCCCAGAAGAACGTGAGCGCGTCGGCGAGGCGGGCGCGCCAGGAGCCCCAGCTGTGCCCCTCGGGGACCTCTCGGTACTGGACGACCTGGCGCTGGGAGAGAGCGGTGCGGAGGCGGCGCGTGAGGGAGAGGAGGTCGAAGCCGTGGAAGAGCGCTTCGAACGTCCCCGCGTCGAGGTGGACGCGGACGCTCGCGGCCGGGAGGCTCCCGAGGTCTGCGAGGAGCGCCTCGAATCCCCCGCCGTCGCCGCCCCCGGTCGACTGCGCGCCGCACCGGCCGAAGACGCCCGGGCGGCGGGCCGTGACGGAGAGGGCGGCGAAGCCTCCGAGCGAGGCCCCCATCACGCCGCGCCCCGCGGCATCCTTCCGGACAGGCCAGCGGGCTTCGACGGCGGGGACGAGCTCGTCGACGAGGAATCGCGTGAAGGCCGCGTGCGGAGGGGCGACGCCGGGCGCCTCCCGGCCCCGCGGTCCGTTCGCTCCGCCTCCGTCCGGCGCCGAGCGATCGTCGTCGTACTCCGCGCGCCGGTCGACGGGAGGGACGAGGACGAGGACGAGGGGTGGGAGCCGGCCCGCGCCGACGAGGTTCCCGGCGACGACGTGGGCCTTCGCGAAGTCGCGGTAGTCGGTGCCGTCGAGGAGGTAGAGTACCGGGTACGGTCCCGTCGCCCCCGCGGGCGCGGACGACCAGACGAAGGCGGTCCGGGGGCCGTTCATCGCCCGGCTCTCGATCTTCAGCTCCGCCCAGCTCCCGTTCGCGGTCGGTGTCCCCGGCTCGACCTGGGCGGGCGGGACGTACGCCGGGGTCCGGAGCTCGGAGTTCGGGCCGTAGCCACCGGTCATCGTCCGCGGGTTCCACGGGTCGAGCGTCCACTCCGTTCCCGAGACGACGAGCTTGTAGTCGAGGCGCGCGCCGTCGGGGACCTCGACCTCGAGGACGTGGAGATCGGTCCCCGCGAGCTTTTCGAAGGGCTGGGCCGAGGTGCTCCAGCCGTTCATGTCGCCCGCGAGGAAGACCTTCTCGGCGTTCGAGCGAACGACGAAGAGGGCGCGGACGCTCCCCGGCGAGCGTCCGGGCGAGAGGAGGGGCGTTGTCGCGCGGGCGGCGCAGTCGGCGAAGCCGTTCGCGATCCGGGCCCGCGCCGCCTCGTCGGCGGCGCGGGCGAGCGCGGCCTTCAGCTCCGCCGCCGTTCCGCAGGGAGGGGCGACGGGCTCGCCCGCGAAGGACGGCGCCGAAACGAGGGCCGTCAGGAGGGCCGCGACGAGCCGGAGTCGGCCAGCGCGCTGCGCGACGAAGAGTCCCGGCATCGGTCTGTCCGATTATCGGGGGGCGTTCTCAGAATGCGGCCCGGACCTCCTCGGACGCCGGGAGGTCGCGTCTGCGCCGGGCGCGCCACCTCCGGAAGCGCGCCCAGGAGAGCGTGAAGCCGGTGTAGACGAGGAGGAGGGAGAACGCCGTCGCGGCGACGGCGACGATCCGCCCCGGCCACCCGAGGGCCTCGCCCGTGTGGAGGAAGCGGATCAGGACCCGGGCGCGCGTCCCGGCGCTCCGGTCGGCCCAGCCGAACGTGGAGAGGACGTCTCCGGTGAAGGGGTCGACCTTCAGCTGGACCCGGCCGCGCGTCTGGAACGGAGCGGGCTCGAAGACGACGACGTCGAGCGGGCGGACCGGGCCGGCGGTCCGTGCGAGGGGCAGGGCGATCGCCTCGTGCCCCGGGTGCCGGGCGGCAGCGGCGGCGTGGATCGCCTCGAGCGAGAGCGGCGCCCGGCCGGGAGGGCCGTCGGGCAGAGAGACGGGCGGGCCCGCGAGCATCCCGGGACCGCGCGCCGCGGGCGCCTCTTCGCCGAAGGCCGCGAAGACGAGGCGGTGACCCCATTCGAACGAGAAGACGACGGCGGTCCCGGCGAGGAGCGCGAGGACGGGAAGCGTCCAGAAGCCGACGACGTCGTGCCAGCTTCGGTCGCGGGCCGGCCCCTCGAGGCCGCGCCTGAACCAGAGCCGGCGCCTCCAGGCCGACCGGCCGGCCGGGAGGAGGGGGAGCCAGACCCAGAGCCCCGTCAGGCAGAGGAGGACGAGCGCGGCGTTGCAGACGCCCGTCACGAGCTTCCCGACGGCCTGGCCGCGGCCTTCGAGGCCGAGCCACCGGTGCCACTCCTCGAGCGTGTGGAGGATCTCGTGCGCCGCACCCGAGCGGGGGTCGGAGACGGAGCCGGAGTACGGGTCGACGTAGAGGGCCCCCTCGCGGCCGGCGCGCAGCTCGAGGGCGGAGGTCGGGTCGGAGGGGACGAGGAGGAGCGTCGGGCGGAACCCGGGGCGCTTCTCGGCGGCGCTCGAGACGAGCGCGTCGAGCGGGAGGCGCTTCTCTCCGTCCGGGGCCGCGACGCGCGCGACACGGCGGTCGAAGAAGGCGAGGATTTCGTGCTCGAACGCGATGGCGACGCCCGTCGCCGACATGACGGCGACGACGAGCCCGGCGACGAGGCCGCTCGCGAGGTGGACCCAGAAGACGACCTCGCGAGCTCTGCCGGAGGCGCGGGGGCGGTGAGCGGCGGTCATGAGCGACGGAGGCGGCGCCCGGTCAGAAACGGAAGGCGGTCGAAAGGACGAAGGCGCGCCCCTTCGCGGCGAACCCGAGCTTCGCGCCCGCCGCGTTCGTCGTGTAGGTCGCCTGGTCGTAGTAGTACGCGTCGAAGAGGTTCGTGACCGAGGCGCCGACGGTCAGGCCGAGCCCGTCGATCGGCTCCCAGGAGGTGTGGAGGTCGGTCACGGCGTAGCCGTCCTTGTCGGGCGCGGTCGGGGCGATGGCGTTCGGCTCGTCTTCGACGAGGCGGACGCGAAGCCCGAGGTCGAGCCGTGGCCCGGGGGCCGACCAGTCGGCGCGAAGCGTCCAGGTCCGGCCGATGCTCGTCCCGAGGCCGAGGTCGGCGTCCGTCATCGGGCGGCCGGCGATCGTGTTCTTCGAGTCCCAGACGCCGGCCGCGACGGAGAGGCTCCCCCAGCGGGCGCCGGTCTCGACCTCGTAGCCCTCCACCTTCGCGTCGCCGACGTTCTCCCAGTAGCCCCAGGCCGTGACGCCTTCGTAGACGGCGTTGATGTAGTCGTGGATGTTCTGGCGGAAGAGCGTCCCGCGGACGAACCAGGGCCCGCGCCGGACGTCGAACCCGGCTTCGAGGTTGTCGGCGCGTTCCGGGTCGAGGCCCCCGCGGTGGACGTAGAGGCCGCTGAAGAACGCCTCGCGGATCGTGATGCCGCGGAACGCACGGGCGTACGACCCGCGGAGCGTCAGCCAGGTCGTCGGCGTGACGGAGACCGAGACGTTCGGGCTGAAGCCCGAGTCGTCGTTCCGCGCCCCGGCGCCGACGCCGGCGACGACCTCGTGCCGGTAGGAGTCCCAGCGGAGTCCGGCCGAGAGGGCGACGATCGGGTGGATCTGCCAATGGTCCTGGAGGTAGAGGCCGAGAACGCTCGCTTCCTGGTCCGAGCTTCCCCAGAAGCGCGGCGGCGTGGCCTGCTGCGTGCCGCTCGCGTCGTCACGCCTCGCCTCGATTCCGCCGACGAGGACGTGCCGGCCGAAGCGCGCCGTGTTCCGGAGGTCGAGCCCGAAGCTCGCGAACTCTCCGGCTCCGTAGAGCGCGCCCGTCGTCGTCCTGGCGTTGTGGAACTCGGAGCGGGTCCAGTAGGCCGTGCCCGCGAGGTCGAGGGCGTCGCCGGCGGGGTCGAAGCGGTGGTTGTAGGAGACGGTGTCCCGGGACATCTCGTGGTCGGAGAGGACGTAGGTCCCTGTGAAGTTCGTCAGGTTCGGCCGTTCGTAGTAGGTCCCCTCGTCGGTCAGCCGCTCGTACGAGAGGTCGAACCGGTGCGCGTCGAAGAGGCCGGTCAGCTTCGCGTGCCCGCGCTTCTGGTCGTAGGCCGTCGGCGCGGCGACGTCGCCGTTCCCGTCCGCGTAGTCGTTCCCGCTGCGGGCGACGCCCGAGACGACGAGGCCGAGGTTCTGCGAGAGCTTCCCGTAGAGCGAGACGACGCCTCCGAACGCGTCGTCGCCGTTCAGCTCCCCGGTCGCCTTCACGAGGGCGCCGACCTTCCGGCCGGGGGAGAGATGGTCGAAGGCGTCTTTGCTCGTGAGGCGGAGCGCTCCGGTCAGGGCGCCGGCGCCGCTCGTCGCCGGGCCGGCCCCCGCCTCGAGCTCGATCGCCTTCAGGAACTCGGGCTCGATCTGCACGCGCCCCTGGTGGTGGTAGAGCTCGCCCGCCTGCGCCGCGCCGTCGACCGTCACGTTCAGGAGCGTGTCCTCGAAGCCGCGGACGTAGATCTTCTGCGCGACGGACGATCCGCCGCCGACGGCCACCATCGACTCGTGGGAGAGAAGGCCGGCCTTGTCGAGCGGCTTCAGGAGAGAGACCTCCTTCTCCTCGATGAGGAAGTTCCCGGGCTCGGCCTCGACCGTGGCGGAGCCCTCGAAGCGGGTCAGCGAGAGGCGGACGTCGAGGCGCGTCTCCCTGTCCGCACCGAGCGCGACGCCGGCCTTCGCGTACGGGGCGAATCCGGCCGCCTCGGCCGTGATCGTGTAGCGCCCTCCCGCCAGCTCCGCGACCCGGAAGGCCCCGTCGAGCGAGGTCGTCGCGACCGCGCGAACGCCGCCGTCTTCCGCGGAAACCGTGACGCGTGCTTCGGGCACGGGCGCCCCGAAGGGATCGGTGACGTTTCCGGTAACGGTGGCCGTGCCTGCGCTGCCGTGTGCGGCGAGGGCGAAGACCGCGAGGAAGACGACGAGCGAGACCGAAAGCCGGGAGCCGGGTCGGGTCGGGAGGTGAGAGTGCATCGGGTGCCTTTCAGATTTTGAGATTGACTCGCAAAAAGGGGCGCCGGATGTTAGACGCGTCTAGCGTTATTCGTCAACCGACGATTCGAGGCCCAGGATGCGGTGGCCGGGAGCGGCTCTCGGGAGGAAGCTCGCGACAATTCGAGGCTCATGGGGTTCGGAGCCTCGGGTTCGTCGTCCCGGCGACTTCAGGCCACTCTCGTTTGGCGGATTCGGTGATTGGACGCTCGGGTCCGACTCGAATACCGTCGGCGCGTGAGGATCGAGCGAACCTCCTCGTTTCGAACCACGGTCGAACGGTCCCGCTTCTTCGCCGTCGCATTCCCGGCGGCCGCGGAGGCGGACGTCCTCGACGCCGTGAAGGCCGCACGGGGCGAGCACCGCAAGGCGAACCACCACTGCTGGGCCTTCCGCGGCCGCGACGCGGCGGGAGCTCTCGTCGAGAAGTCGAAGGACGACGGGGAAGTCGGCCACCCCGGACGCCTCCTCCTGGAGCTTCTGAAGCGCGACGACCTCGAGGGCGGCCTGCTCGTGTCACGAATCTTCGGGGGCGTGAAGCTCGGAGTCGGCGGGGTCTCCCGAGCTTTCCGCGAGGCGGCGGAAGGCGCCCTCGAGGGCGTGCGCTCGCCGTAGAGCGGCGTGTCGACGAGGGCATCGAGGGCGAGGAGGAGCGCGGTCCGGCTCGTCGGCGATGCCCGATGGCCGCGCGGGGAATCCGCGTCAACGTTCTCAGCGTCAATGAGATGTGGCGCTTAGACGAGACTCTTGAAAATCTAAGCCAGATTTACTAAAGTTTATTCTTGAGTCCAGCACGTTAGGTTGGCTCGAAAGGTCCGAATGCATCCATCGAAGGTTCTCCCCGTCATTCCGCTCCGCAATGCGGTTCTCTTTCCCGGAGTCAGCTTTCCGATCGCCGCCGGACGCCCCGGGACTCTCCATGCGATCGAGACCGCGATGAAGAGCCCGGAGCAGCTCGTCTTCGCCGTCACGCAGAGGCAGGACCTCGAGGCGGTGACGCCCGAGCTGCTCCACACCGTCGGGACGATCGCTTCGATCGGGCCGATCCAGCGCGGCGTCGGCGGCGCCCGGCTCCTCCTCCAGGGGAAGGCGCGCGGCATCGCGATGCGGATCGAGGAGAAGGAAGGGCGGCTCGAGGCGGTCGTCGTTGAGGCGGAGGAGATGCCGCCTCTCGACTCCGCCGACACGGCGTTCGTCGCGCTCCTGAAGGAGCTCCGGGAGCGTTCCGCGGAGCTCGCGAAGAAGCTCGGCTTGCCCGACGAGGCCGTCGGGAACGTCCTGACCGAAGCGGACGACCCCGGACGGCTCGCCGACCTCGTGGCCGGCTACATCGACATCCCGACCGCGGAGAGGCAGCTCCTGCTCGAGACGCTGCCCGTCGAAGACCGCGTCCGGCGGACGCTCGTCCACGTCCAGCGGCAGATCGACGTCCTCGACGCGCAGGAGGAGATCAAGTCGAAGGTCCAGGAGGAGCTCGGCGACCGCCAGCGCGAGATGTTCCTTCGCCAGCAGCTGAAGGCGATCCAGAAGGAGCTGGGAGAGGGCGAGGACGACGGCGACGACCTGAAGGGGCTGAAGGAGAAGCTCGACGCGCTCGTCCTGACCGAAGAGGTCCGCAAGGAGATCGACCGGGAGTGGAAGAAGCTCCAGCGCCTCTCGCGCGAGTCGATGGAAGCCCAGGTCGTGCGGAACTACCTCGAGCTCGTGGCCGAGCTGCCGTGGTCGGCGCGGAGCGAGGAGCACCTCGACGTCGTCGAGGCGCAGCGGATCCTCGACGAGGACCACTACGCCCTGAAGGACGTGAAGGACCGGATCCTCGAGTTCCTCGCGGTCCGCCAGCTCCTCGGCCGGAAGACGGAAGCCGCCGCCGCGCCGTCCGCGGACGGCGCTCCCGCGGACGCTCCCGCCGGCGCCGGGGTGCCCGCCCCGACACCGGCCGGTGAGAAGCAGCCGAACCGCGGCCGCATCCTCCTCTTCGCGGGCCCTCCCGGGGTCGGAAAGACCTCGATCGCGAAGTCGATCGCCCGCGCCCTCGGACGCAAGTACGTCCGGATCTCCCTCGGCGGCGCCCGTGACGAAGCGGACATCCGCGGCCACAGGCGAACCTACGTCGGCGCGATGCCCGGGCGGATCCTCCAGGGGATGCGCCAGGCCGGGACGAAGAACCCGGTCTTCCTCCTCGACGAGGTCGACAAGCTCGGCGTGTCGTTCCAGGGGGACCCGGCCTCCGCGCTCCTCGAGGTCCTCGACCCGGCGCAGAACGACAGCTTCACCGACCACTACCTGAACGTCCCGTTCGACCTCTCGGAAGTCCTCTTCGTCGCGACGGCGAACTTCGTCCAGTCGATCCCGGGGCCGCTCCTCGACCGGCTCGAGGTCATCGAGTTCTCGGGCTACACGGAGCGGGAGAAGACCCTCATCGCCCGGAACTACCTGCTGCCGCGGCAGCTCTCGGAGAACGGGCTCGGCGCCGGCCAGCTCGAGGTGACCGACGCGGCGCTCGCGGAGATCATCTCGTCCTACACGCGCGAGGCGGGCGTCCGCCAGCTCGAGCGCGAGCTCGGGAAGCTCGGGCGGAAGGTGGCACGCCGGATCGCCGCGGGCGAGATCGAGAAGGCTGCCGTCGACGCGGCCGACGTGGCTCCGATCCTCGGCCGCAAGAAGATCCAGCCCGAGAAGATCGTCCACGAAGACCAGGTGGGCGTCGCCACGGGGATGTACTACACGCCGGCCGGCGGGGACATCATGTTCATCGAGGCAGCGCTGATGCGCGGCAAGGGGGAGGTCCTCCTGACCGGTCAGCTCGGCGACGTCATGAAGGAGTCGGCGCGGGCCGCCTGGACGTTCGCCCGCTCGCACGCCGCGCTCCTCGGGATCGACGACACTTCGTTCGAGCGTGACCTGCACATCCACGTCCCGGCGGGAGCGATCCCGAAGGACGGTCCGTCGGCCGGCGTCGCGATGGCCTCGGCCCTCGTCTCGGCGCTCTCGAAGCGGCCCTGCCGGCGGGACGTCGCGATGACCGGGGAGGTGACGCTCTCCGGACGGGTCCTCCCGATCGGCGGCGTGAAGGAGAAGCTCCTCGGCGCGGTCCGCGCCGGGATCCGGACCGTCGTCCTCCCGAAGGAGAACGTCCCCGACCTCGAGGACCTCCCGCAGGACGTGCGCGACGGGCTCGAGATCGTCCCGGTGCAGGACCTGAGCGAGGCGCTCGCCGTCTCGCTTCGCGGACGGGTCTCGGGCGGCCAGCTGAAGTTCGCCGAGGAGCCGGCCGGAACCGGGACCGGCGCGCCGCCGACGCACTGAGCGCCTCCCGGCGCGCTTCACGGCGCGGCGTCTTCGTGGAAGACTCCGCGCCGTGAAGAACCGGATCGAGAAGCGCCTCGACGACCTGGACCGATGGAAGGACGCGTTCCTCGGCGCACTCTCGGCCACGAGCCCCGAGCGCCTCGCGTTCCGGGCGGACGGCGTCGGCTGGAACGCGCTCGACGTCGTCCAGCACCTCGTCCTCGTCGAGGAGGGCGTCCTCGCCTACGCGAGGAAGAAGCTCCTCGCGCCGCCGCAGCCGATCTCGATCGTCGACCGGGGGAAGCTCGCGCTCCTCGTCGGGGTCCTCCGCTCGCCGATCCGAGTCCGGGCCCCCGTGGCGCAGGTCGTCCCGTCGGAGACCCTGCCGCTCGAGACGAGCGCCACGCGATGGGACCAGTCCCGACGCGACCTCCGGACCCTCCTCCTCGGCCTGCCCGAGGAGCGCCGCGCGGCGCTCTTCTTCCGGCACCCCGCCGCCGGGGGTCTCGACCCGGCCGGGACGCTCATCTTCCTCCACGAGCACGCCCGGCACCACGAGGCCCAGGTCCGGCGGATCGGCCGAGCCCCCGGCGCGCCCGGCTGAGACGGGCCGGCGCGCGGGGGGAGGGCCTCGCGGCGCGGGACGCCTCGTCTCCTCAGGTCCGGGTCGCCGTCGCCTCGTGCGCGAGGAGCCACTCCTTGCGCTCGAGACCTCCGGCGTAGCCGCGGAGGCCGTCCTTTCCGACGACGCGGTGGCACGGGACGAAGACGGCGACCGGGTTCGCGCCGTTCGCCCCTCCGACGGCCCTCACAGCCGCCGGCCTTCCGACGCGCGCGGCGAGGTCGGCGTACGTCGCCGTCGTGCCAGCCGGGATCTCGCGGAGCGCGGCCCAGACGTCGCGCTGGAACGGCGTGCCGCCGGCGTCGAGGGGGACCGCCTCGAGCGCGTTCAGATCGCCGGAGAGGAATCGCCGCAACGCGCTCGCGGCGCCGGCGGGGTCGGCCGCGTCCCGGAGCTCGAGCGGGCCGAAGCGGGCCTCGAGCCGCGAGAGGCGGTGCGGCACGCGTTCGGCGAACTCGGCGGCGACGAGCGCGCCGTCGCGGGCGGCGAGCCAGAACCCTCCCGCGGGCGTGTCGATCGTGGCGGTCTCGAGCGTGGTCGTCATGAGTCCTCCCGTGATGCGAGGTCGGTCCAGAGGTGGACGAGCGCGTAGGCCCGCCAGGGACGCCAGGCCGCGGCCCGCGCCTCGGCCGCGGCGGTCGTCGGGGGCACGCCCCGCACCGCGAGCGCCTTGCGGACCCCGAGGTCGCCCCCCGGGAACGCGTCGGGCTCGCCGAGCGAGCGGAGCGCGATCGCCTGCGCCGTCCAGGGGCCGACGCCGGGGATCGCCGCGAGGAGCCGTTCCGCCTCCTCGAGCGACGCGGCCGGGCCGAGGTCGAGGCGGCCGGCGGCGACCTCCCGCGCGAGGACGCGGATCGTCTCGCCCCGGCGCGACGGGAGCCCGATCGACGCGACGTCGGCCTCGGCGAGGTCGTCCGGGCGCGGGAAGAGGTGCGTGAGGGAGCCGCGCGCGACGCCCGGAGGGAGCGGCCGGCCGAACCTCGAGACGAGGCGCGCGGCGAGCGTCCGCGCGGCCTTCACCGACACCTGCTGGCCGAGGACCGTCCTCACCGCCGTCTCGAACGGGTCCCACGCGCCGGGAACGCGGAGTCCCGGCCGAAGCTCGACGAGCGGCGCAAGGAGCGGGTCCCTCCCGAGGTGCGCCGCGATCGCGGCCGGGTCGGCATCGGTGTCGAAGAGGCGTCCGGCCCGGCGCGCCGCGTCGAGCGCCGCGCCGGGCGGGAGCCCGAAGAGGCGCACCACGATCGAGGAGCGCGCCGCATCGACCTCCGCCTCGACGGTCCCGGCGACTCCCGCGAGCTCCGCCGTCCGGCGCCAGAGGCTGCCCTCGACCGACTCGACGCCGGGAATCGCGCGGGCGCCGAGGAACGCGAACAGCTCGACGGAGTCGAACGGAGCGCGATACGGGAGGCGCAGCGTCACGCCGGCCGCGGATGCGGGAGAGCCGGCAAAGGCGCGCCTCAGCACGGTCGGCGGGGCCCCGAACGCCGCGCGCATCGCCTCGTTGAACCGGCGCACGCTCGAGAACCCGGCGGCGAGCGCGACGTCCGACATCCGGAGCGGCGTCTCGTCGAGAAGGCGCCTCGCGAAGTGAAGCCGGCGCGTCTTCGCGACGGCGACAGGGGAGGCCCCGAGATGTTCCGCGAACAGACGCCGGAGGTGCCGCTCGCCGACGCCGAGCCGGGCCGCAAGGACGCCGAGCGGCGCGTGGTCGACGAGGCCCGACTCGATCTGGCGGAGCGCGCGGGCGACGGTCGTCGACGTCCCCGCCCAGGCCGGCGTCCCGGGAGCCGTCTCGGGCCGGCAGCGGCGGCAGGCGCGGAAACCGGCCTCCTCGGCGGCGGCCGCGCACGGGTAGAACCGGACGTTCGAGGGCCTCGGGAGCGGGGCGGGGCAGCCGGGCCGGCAGTAGACGCCGGTCGACGTCACTCCGGCGTAGAAGCGCCCCGCGAACCGGCGGTCGCGTCCGAGGAAGGCGGCGAGGCAGGACTCCCGGTCGATCTCCACGGGCGGAGTGTCGCGCAGGGGGCCGGCCGTGTCTGGCGGTTTTCGGACATGGCTGCCGCGGCAAGCCGGGTTGCGCGGTCGGGCGGATCACGGAGTCGGTTCGGTCCCTCGGGCCCGAGACGCCGCGCCGGGCGTGAGTGGGGGTATCGTCGGGCCGGAGCGAGAGCATGGTCCGACCGAGACCCCTCCCCGAGAAAGCACGCTGGCTCGTCCTCGTCGCCGGCCTGACCGCGTCGATCCCGCTGTACGCCGTCGTCGTCTTCGTCCTCGCGACGACGGGCGCCCCGGGCGCATCCGCGCCGATAGGGCTTCGCTACGCGGTCTACGGCGCCGCGTTCGGAGCGGCGCTCCTCGCGCTCGTCCTCGCGCCGCGCGTCGGCGTCGACGTCGCGACGAGCCCGGCGTACCCCGAGTTCCTCCGGAAGACGCTCGTCTCGCTCGCGGTCGCGGAGGTTTCCGCGATACTGGGTGTCGTCCTCTTCGTCCTCGGCCGGAACCTCGGCGACTTCCTCGTCCTCGCCGGGCTCGCGCTCGCCGTCAACCTCCTCGGGATCGTCCCGCGCGGCCTTCGCTGGTTCCGGCTGCACGAGGAGCCGGGGAGCGGCGGGGCGCCTCCGCTCGGCCCGGGCTGAGCCGTCCCGCGGCGCGCGCGGCGGGGCTCGACGGGACGGCCGGCGTCGCGTAGCGTCTCCGGCATGGCCGTCGACATTGACATCCTCTACACCGGGGGCCTCCACTGCGAGGCGACCCATCGCCCCTCCGGCTCGAAGCTCGTCACCGACGCCCCGCTCGACAACGGCGGAAAGGGCGAGGCGTTCTCGCCGACCGACCTCTGCGCGACCTCGCTCGGCTCCTGCCTCGTCACGACGATGGCGCTCGTCGCGACGCGCCACGGCATCGAGCTCGCCGGGACGACCGTCCACGTCGTCAAGGAGATGGTCGCCGACCCGCGCCGGCGGATCGCGTCGCTCCCGACGACGGTGACGTTCCCGCCGTCCCTCGCGTCGCTCCCCGCCGAGAAGAGGGCCCTCCTCGAGGCCACGGCCCGCGCCTGCCCTGTGACGCAGAGCCTCGGCCCGAACGTCGAGGTGCCGATGACGTTCGTCTGGCCCGCCTGAACGGGCGGGCGCCCGCCGTGGCCGGGGCGGGGCTGGGGTAGCCTTGCGGGATGGTGCGCCGAAGCCTCGTCCCGACCCTCGCCCTCTTCCCGTTCCTCGCCGTCGCCGCGACGGCCGCCGCCCAGGAGAACGTCGCCTTCCGCACTCCGCCCGAGGAGATCCGGAAGCTCGTCGACGCGCCGCTGCCGCCCTCCGTCCTCGTCGACCCGGCCGGAGCGCGGCTCGTCCTCCTCGACCTCCCCGGCTACAAGACGCTCGCGGAAGTCGCGGAGCCCGAGCTCCGGCTCGCCGGGCTGCGGATCAACCCGAAGAGCCACAACCGCGCCCGCCTCAACGTCACGACGGGGATCTCCGTGAAGGAGATCGCTTCCGGAAGGAGCGCGCGCGTCGAGGGGCTCCCGGCCGCGCCGCGCATCCAGTGGACCCGCTTCTCGCCGAAGGGGACGTACTTTTCGTTCGTCCAGAGCGATGCCGGCGGCCTCTCCCTCTGGGTCGTCGACCTCGCGAGCGCGAGGGCTTCGCGCGTCACGCCGGCGAGCGTCTCGGCCGTTCTCGACTTCCCGTACCAGTGGCTCCCCGACGAGTCCGGGCTCCTGGTCCACGTTCGCCCGTCGCTCGAGCCGTTCGCCGCTCCCGCCGAGCTCCCGGCCGGCCCGGTCGTGAAGGTCGCCGCGGGGCGCAAGGCGCCGGCCCGGACCTGGCAGGACCTGCTGAAGAGCGAGAACGACGAGAAGACGTTCGCGCACTACGCGACGACCGAGGTCCGCCGCTTCGCGCTCGACGGGACGAGCGCCGCGATCCTCCCGCCCGCGATCCGCCGATCGGTGCGGCCTTCCCCCGACGGGAAGTGGATCCTCGCGACGACGATCGTCCCGCCGTTCTCCTATCGCTTCCCGGTCTACCGCTTCGGCTACCGCGTCGACGTCCTCGACGCGGCGGGGAAGCTCGCGGCGACGCTCGTCGAGAAGCCGGTGCAGGACGCGATCCCGGTCGCGTTCGACGCGACGGAGGCGGGGCGCCGCGAGTTCGACTGGCGCGACGACGCGCCGGCGACGATCGTCTTCGCCGAGGCTCAGGACGGCGGCGACCCCGCGAACGACGTCCCGTTCCGCGACCGCCTGTTCCTCCTCGACGCTCCGTTCGACGGGGCGCCCCGCCCGTTTGCGAAGACGCGCAACCGGTTCAGCGAGGTCACCTGGGGCGCGGGAGGCGTCGCCGTCCTCTCCGACTTCCGCTGGAAGGACCGCAACACGAAGACCTACCTCGCGATGGCCGACGCCGGCGACTCGGAGCCGAAGGTCCTCTTCGACCTCTCCTCCGAGAACCTCTACGCCCTGCCGGGCGACTTCGTCACGCGAGTGGACGGCCGGGGCCGGCCTCTCCTCCTTACGAGCCGCGACGGGAAGCGGCTCTTCCTCTCCGGCGAGGGCTACTCGCCCGAGGGGAACCGGCCGTTCCTCGACGCGTACGACGTCGCGACCGGGAAGACGACGCGCCTCTGGCGCGCGGACGGAACGTCGACGTACGAGCGGATCGTCCGGGTCCTCGACGCCGAGCGGGGCGTCCTCCTGACGCGGGTCGAGGGGTCGAAGCTCTTCCCGAACTACCAGGTCCGGAACGTGAAGGCGCGGATCGCGCCGCGCCCCGTCACGTCGTTCGAGAACCCCTACAAGCCCCTCGAGGCGGTGGCGACGAGGAAGGTCCGCTACAGGAGGGCCGACGGCATCGACCTCGCGGGCGACCTCCACCTGCCGCCCGGCTACGACCCGAAGCGCGACGGGCGCCTTCCGCTCCTCCTCGAGGCCTACCCGACGGAGTACAAGGACAAGGCCGCGGCCGGCATGGTCGACTCCTCCCCGAACGCGTTCGTCCGGCCCTACTGGGGCTCGCCCGTCTTCTGGGCGCTCCGCGGCTACGCCGTCCTCGAGAACGCACAGTTCCCGATCGTCGGCGAGGGGGAGAAGGAGCCGAACGACACGTTCGTCGAGCAGCTCGTGGCGAACGCGAAGGCGGCGATCGACGCGCTCGAGAAGGAAGGGATCGTCGACCCGAAGCGCTGCGCCGTCACGGGGCACTCCTACGGCGCGTTCATGACCGCGAACCTCCTCGCGCACTCGGACCTCTTCGCCGCCGGGATCGCCCGCTCCGGGGCCTACAACCGCTCCCTCACGCCGTTCGGCTTCCAGGCCGAGGAGCGGACCTACTGGCAGGCCCGGGACGTCTACTCGCGCATGTCGCCGTTCGACCACGCGGCGACGCTGGACGAGCCGATCCTCCTGATCCACGGCGACGCGGACAACAACCCGGGGACGTTCACGCTCCAGAGCGAGCGGCTCTTCGAGGCGATCCAGGGGCTCGGCGGTCGCTCCCGCCTCGTCCTCCTCCCGTTCGAGAGCCACGGCTACGCGGCGCGGGAGAACATCCTCCACATGCTCTGGGAGACGGACACGTGGCTCGAGACGTGGGTGAAGGGGAAGAAGGACTGAGGCGGGGCCGGTCCCTCAGGGCATCTCGGTGCCGTAGTAGTACTTCTCGAACCAGGGCTTCCAGTCCTTCTTCGTGGCGAACGAGAGGAGGGCGACGAAGTCGTCGGTCGTCACGTCCCGCTGCTTCTCGAAGCTCCTGAGGAACGAGCGGAGGACGGTGAAGAAGAGGTCGTCACCCAGCTCGAGCCGGAGCGTCTGGAGGAGGTGCGCGCCCTTCGAGTAGACGAGCTCGGCCCGGTCGATCGCGGTCGAGCTGTCCCAGGTCGAGGCGATCTTCGGCGCCAGGTCGTTCGCGAGGTCGATCGGGGCCGCTTTCGCCGAATGCCGCGCGGCCCCGGCCCACGTCCCGGCGAGCTTCTTCCCCTCCGCCTTCCCCTTCAGCTTCTCGATCGCGTACATCGAGGCGATCTCGGAGAACGCCTCCGAGATCCACTGGTGCTGGGGGGAGGCGTCGGCGACGACGTACCCGAAGTAGGCGTGGGCGATCTCGTGCGCGACGCGCTGGTTGATCCCGTGCGAGAACAGGGACGAGATCTCGTCCGTGAAGATGCTCGACTGAAACGCCTCCTTCGTGATCCGCATCATTCCGGGAGGCGCCTGGCCGAAGCCGTAGGCGTTGATCTCGACGATCGTGAACTCCTTCCACGGAAACGGCCCGAGGAGCCATTCGTAGAACTTGCGGACCCCGTGGAAGACGCTCAGGAGCATCTTCCCCGACATCTCCTTCGGGATGCCGTAGCTCGCGACGCGGCAGGTGACGCCGTCCTCGGTCGACTCCTGCGTCGTGTATTTGCCGGCGAGGACGGTCGCGAAGGGAACGGGCTTCTTGAGCTTCGTCTCGAGGACGTTCCAGCCGTCCTCCTCGGACCGCCGGACCGTGTCCCCGGAGGCGAACGGGAGGAGCGGCTTGCGGGCGCGGACGACGGCGTGGAACGTGTGGTGCGACGCGTTGAAGAAGGGCGGCTGCGGGTACCACCCGCTCGCGATCGGGAGCTCCCAGAGGTTGTCTCCGCCGGCCCGCTCGAAATAGGGCGCCTCGTAGTCGAGGCGGAGCGTGAACCTCGCGCCGGGAGCGAGGGCCTTCGGGAGGGCCACGACGAGCTCGCCGTCTCCGAGCGCCCAGGGAAGCGGCCGGCCCTCTCCGTCGGTGAGGGCGCGAAGGCGCGTCTCGAGGAGGTCGTTCCGATAGATCGTCTCGGTCGCGAAGTCGAGGACGAGGAACGAGACGGGGCGGACGGCGACGAAGGTCTCCGTCACTTTCAGCTCGCCCCACGGGGCCGTCCCTTCGCGCACGTCGACGTCCACGGCGACGAGCCGGACGTCGACGCGCGGCGCCTGCCGGCGCGTCCGTCCGAGGGGCCGACGGGAGAGGTCCCGGGCGAAACGCATCTCCGGGAAGCCCGTCGGGAGGCCGGCCGGCCGGTCGACGACGCGGAGCACCTCCTCGTCGTCGGTCACGGGGTCGTAGACGTGGCGGAGGTCCGGGTCGGCCTCGAGCGTCGCCGCGAAGAACGCCCCCTGCGCCGCCTCGGCGATCGCGAGGCGGGAGGCGACCTGCGGCGTCCGGTCGTGCTCGAACCGCTCGAGGTGCGTCGCGAAGACGCGGACCGGGGGCTCCTCCCCGGCGGCGTACGACCACGCGGGGCGAAGCGCCGGGGAGAAGAGGAACGTGGCTCTCGAGAAGGCCGCCCGGAGCTCCCCGTCGACCTCCTTCGCGCCGCCGACGTGCTTCGCGTTCCGGGCGGCGAGACGCGCGGCCTGCGGGTCTCCCGCCGAGAACGCGAGCGTCCCCGCTCCGCGGAAGAACGCGCCGACGGGCGTTCCGTCCTTCGTCGTCACCTCCCAGAGACTCCCCGTCGCGACCTCGTAGCGCGCGGCGCCGACCGTGAACGAGAGGCCGGCCGCGTTCGTGGTGCGGCCCGAGAGGACCGTGCCGCGGTACGGCGCGCCGGGCGACGGCGCGGAGATCGGGGCCGCCGGGACGGGCGGCGGGCCGTCCTGGGCGAAGGCGGGAACGGCGAGGAGGAGTCCGAGCGCGAGGCCGTACTCGAGTCGCATGGTTCCGCGATCGTACCGGGATCGCACACCCGGCGCGTCAGCGGCCGCTTTGGAGCGCGCGCGAGAGAAGCAGCTGTCCGAACGCGAACGCGACCGCCGTCTCGACGCGGAGGACACGCGGGCCGAGCGTGAACCGTGCGAAGCCGCGCTCTTCGAGGAGGTCGGTCTCGAACGGGACCCAGCCGCCCTCGGGGCCGATCGCGACGACGGAGCGCGGGCCGACGCGGGGCGCGTCCGGCGCGCCGAGCGCCGGAGCGTCGGCGGGATGCGCGAGGAGCCGTCCGAAGGAGTCGCTCGGCCAGAGCGTGTCGAGCTCGTCCTCCACGAACGGTCGGAAGCGCGGCCGGACGAGGAGCTCCGGGAGGAGCGTGTCGCGCGCCTGCTCGAGGCCGAGGACGAGGTTCCGCTCGATCTCCTCCGGCTGGAGAAACGGGGTGTCGAAGTAGCTCTTTTCGACACGCGCGGCGTTCACGAGGACGATCCGCTTCGCGCCGAGCGACGCGGCCGCCTGGAGGGCGCGCCGGAGCACCTTGGGCCGCGGCATCGCGAGGAGGAGGTCGACGCCGGAGGGGGGCGGTGGCTCCCCGACGAGCTCGACCGCGAGCCGCACCTCGTCGGCCGACACGGCGAGCACCGTCCCTCTCCCGGTGGCGCCGTTCCGCAGGCCGACGACGAGCTCGTCGCCGACGCGGGCGCGGTGGACGTCGTGGACGTGGCGGGCACGGCGGCCGGTCAGCCTCACGGTGCCGTCCGCTTCGAGCTCATCGGGGAGGACGAGGATCAGGTTCACGGTCGCGTCTCGCGTCGCATTCGAAGGAGAGGTCGATTATCGGCGCGGGATCGTGCCCGACGGCCGGCGGCCCTCCCCGGCGTGCTCCCCGACCCGGGAGATGGGCCGGGCGCTTGCCCGTTCTCGAAAGCCGTGTATAGTGTGCATATTGATATGCACGCTGAGCTCACCATCTCGCAGGCCGACCCGAGGCCGATGTACCAGCAGATCATCGAGCAGGTCTGCCGGCGCATCGCGGCCGGCGACTGGGAGCCGGGGCAGGAGATCCCGTCGATCCGCGCGCTCGCCGCGTCCACGCGCGTGAGCGTGATCACCGTCAAGCGCGCCTACCTCGAGCTCGAGCACCAGGGGGTCCTCACCACCCGGCAGGGCCGGGGGACGTTCGTCGCCGAGAACGTGAAGCTCCAGCAGGACCTCCGGGAACAGGAGCTCGACGGCCACCTCGCGAGAGCCGTCGACGTGGGACGTGAGCTCGGCCTCGGGACGAGGGAGCTCGAGCAGCGGCTTCGCAAAGTCGTCCGCCAGAGGGAAGAAGACCGATGACCACGACCGCGACTCCGGCGATCGCCCTCCGCGGCGTCTCGAAGCGCTATCGCTTCTTCGCGCTCGACGACGTCTCCTTCCGCCTCGAGCCGGGGCAGATCCTGGGCTTCGTCGGCCCGAACGGCGCCGGCAAGAGCACCACGATCCGGATTCTCATGGCCCTCGTCCGTCCGGATGCCGGCGACGTCGAGGTCCTCGGCTGCCGCATGCCCGACGAGCAGGTCCGCGCGAAGCGGGAGGTCGGCTTCGTCTCCGAGGAGATGCGGCTGTTCCCGGGGGCGACGATCGGCTGGCACGTCGGCTTCGTGCGTTCCGTCTTCCCCGGCGCCTGGGACGACCGCTATGCCGCCCGCCTCCTCCAGCGGTTCCACCTCCACCGCGAGCAGCGGGTCAAGGGGCTGTCGCACGGCGAGCAGGTCAAGGCGGCCCTGCTCCTCGCGCTGGCGCGCAGGCCGCGCCTTCTCGTGCTCGACGAACCGACCGTCGGCCTCGACCCCGTCGCCCGCCAGGAGGTCATCGGCGAGCTCATGGAGGTCGTCCGGGACGAAGAACGCTCGATCCTCTTCTCGTCACACAACACCCTCGACGTCGAGCAGATCTGCGACCAGATCGCCTTCATCGACCGCGGGCGGATCGTCGACTCGGGCGACAAGGAGGCGTTCCTCGAGCGTTGGAGGCGCCTGAGCCTCGAGCTTCCGGCGACGATCGCGCTCCCGGAGGTGCCGGGAGTCGTCGACGTCGCGCGGAGCGCGCGCACGGCGGTCGTCACGGTCAACGCCTTCGAAGAGGCGCTGCCGGCGGCGTACCAGCGGGCCGGCGCGGTCGTACGGGACGTCCAGCGGATGACACTCGAGGAGATCTTCGTCGCCACCGTCATGAACAGGCGAAAGGAGCGCGGCGAATGACCGGCTCGCGAGGATCTCTCACCGCCCGGCTGATCGCCAGGGACCTCCACCACTACCGCTGGCTGATACTCGGAACCGCGATCGCCGGCGCGGCGTCGCTCGTCCTGACGCGCTTCGGCGACGGCGACGGCATCTCGACCGGGCCGAACGTCGGCTTCCTGCTGCTCCTCACGACGGTCATCGTTCTCGGCGTCGCCCTGCCGATGCTCGTCCTCAAGGAGCACGAGACGAGGTCGGACCTCTTCGTCCTCAGCCTGCCGGTGTCGGCGGCGCAGTACTCGTTCGCGAAGGTCGCGTCCGCGCTCGCCGCCTTCCTCCTGCCGTGGACGGCGCTCACCGGCGGCGCCGCCGCCGTGACCGCGCTCTCCCCGGCTCCGGACGGCTCCCTCCCGTTCTTCGTCGCGACGATGACGTTCCTGCTCGTCAACTTCTGCCTGCTCATGGCCCTCACCGTCATCACCCGGTCGGAGCCGGCGGCGATCGCCGGCATCCTCGTCACGAACTTCTCGGTGACGGTCTTCATGTCCCGGCTCGCCCGGCTCCCCGGCGTCGCCGGGCGCTCGAAGGACGCCGTCGCGACCTGGAGCCCCGAGGTCCTCGCCGTGCTGGCGGTCGAGCTCGTCGTGATCCTGCTGTCTCTGGCCCTCGCCTTCTACGTTCCGTCGCGTCGCAGAGACGCGCTCTGAGGAGCCGGCCATGAATCGCCCGACGAATCCCGACCGCCTGCACGCATTGGACGCCGTTCGCGCCGGGGCGCTCCTCCTCGGCATCGTCCTCCACGCAACGATGTCGTTCTTCTTCGTCGTCCCCGCCCGGGACGTCTCTCAGGGCACGGTGCCCGCCGTGGCGTTCTTCGTCATCCATACGTTCCGGATGACGCTCTTCTTCGTCATCGCCGGCTTCTTCGGCCGACTGCTCCTCCAGCGCCGCGGCGTTCGCGGCTTCGTCAAGGACCGTGCCCGGCGAGTCCTGGTTCCGCTCACCGCCGGCTGGGTGATCCTCGCGCCGCTGACGATCGCGGCCGTGGCCTGGGGGCTGACGAGGACGTTTCCCGGCGGCGACCCGGGTGGGGCCGCCGCGCCTCGGGGCATCCCGCTCGTCCATCTCTGGTTCCTCTACGACCTCGCGATCTTCTCCCTCCTGGCGCTCGCGCTGCGCGCCGGGGTCGCGGCCCTGGATGCCGGCGGGAGCGCCCGGGCAGGCCTGGATCGGTGGCTCGACCGCGTTCTCGCGAGCTATCTCGCCCCGGCATTGCTCGCGGCGCCGACGGTCGCGGTCCTCTCCCGGAAGACGGACTGGGCGGCCTGGTTCGGGATCCCGACGCCCGACATCGGCCTCATGCCGCAGCTCCCGGCGATGGTCGCCTACGGTACGGCGTTCGGGCTCGGCTGGCTGCTGCACCGTCGCGTGGACCGGCTCGACACGCTCGCGCGGCAGTGGCCGGTGAACCTCGGCCTGGCGGCGGCTCTCACCTCGGTCTGTCTCGCCATCGCCGGCCTCCGGCCGGACCTTTCCGCGGCGGCGACGACCGGCGGGATCGAGGGCGGGGCGCCGATGCGATGGGCCTATGCGGCCGCGTACGCACTCTCGATCTGGACGTGGACGTTCGGGCTCCTGGGGGCGGCGGTCCGCTTCCTGTCCGGGGAGAGCGCCGTGCGCCGGTACCTCTCCGACGCGTCGTACTGGCTCTACCTGGTGCATCCGCCGATCGTCTTCGGCCTTCAGGTGATGCTGATGGAGGTGCCGCTCCACTGGTCGATCAAGCTCCCGGCGATCCTCGTCGTGACGATGGCGCTGCTCCTTTCGAGCTACCACTTCCTCGTGCGCCCGACAGCTCTCGGCGAGCTCCTGAACGGACGGCGCTATCCGCGGCGAGCGTTGCAGGACGCCGGGCGCGACGCCGGCCCCCGTCGCATTCGGGCTCTCGCGGGCGCGGCGGGCGGCCCCGTCGACGAAACGTCCGATCCGGAGACGGTCGCCGCGCTCGTGAACGTGACGAAGAGGTACGGAACGACGGTGGCGCTCGACGGCCTCCACCTCGAGGTCCGCCCCGGCGAGCTCCTCGCGGTGCTCGGTCCGAACGGCGCCGGCAAGTCGACGGCGATCGGCCTCTGGCTCGGCACGCTGCAGCCGGACGAAGGTACGGCGCTCGTGATGGGCGGCCCGCCGCTCGAGGCCGCGAGCCGCCTCGGCGTCGGCGTGATGATGCAGGAGGTGGCGCTCGCTCCGACGCTCACGGCGAGTGAGCACGTCGCTCTCACGTCGAGCTGCTACCGCGATCCCCTCTCCGTCGAGGAGGCGCTCGACCTCACCGGCACGCGGGAGCTCGCGAGGCGGCGCTACGGCAGGCTCTCGGCGGGCCAGAAGCGGCAGGTCCAGTTCGCGACCGCGGTCTGCGGCCGGCCGCGGCTCCTGTTCCTCGACGAGCCGACGGTTGGGCTGGACGTCCCGGCGCGTGAGGCCATGTGGAAGGCGATCGCGAAGCTGCGCAACGACGGCTGCTCGGTCGTGCTCACGACCCACTACCTCGAGGAGGCCGAGGCGCTCGCCGACCGTGTCGTCGTGCTGGCTCGGGGGCGGATCGTCGCGGAGGGGAGCGTCGACGAGATGCGGGCGCTGGTGACGCGCAAGAGGATCCGCTGCGCCTCGAGCGTCGACGTCGGAGCGATGAGGAGCTGGCCGGGCGTCGTCGAGGCGACCCGCGACGCCGACCTCGTGAACGTCACGGCGTCCGACGCCGAGACGGTCGTGCGCCGGCTGCTCGCGGAAGACCCCGACCTGCGCCAGCTCGAGGTCCAGCAGGCGAGCCTCGCCGAGGCGTTCACCGAGATC
>Ga0209604_1001177_pt1 | contig 21903 bp, 19 predicted proteins | sample AD_UKC097_MetaG_FD_184405 | JGI IMG/M metagenome (GOLD analysis project Ga0209604, IMG submission 184405) | Active sludge microbial communities of municipal wastewater-treating anaerobic digesters from USA - AD_UKC097_MetaG (SPAdes) (version 2) | ecosystem: Engineered > Bioreactor > Anaerobic >... | reverse complement strand
TCTCACGGCCATCTGCTCCGCCAGCTGGTCCTTCACGGGATCCACCCAGGGCCAGCCGTCCGGCCGCCACTGGATCCGGAAGTACTTCCCGGGGGACCTGAAGAAGTCGGGGATGTCGATCGCGCCGGACAGCACCGCCGTCTTCAGCCAGTACTGCGCCACGGGCCTGCAGAACTGGAAGATGAGGACCTGGTGCTGGAGCTGCTCGCATCTTCTCCGGAACTCCAGGAGCCCCGCCCGGATGGAGGAGTAGTTGACCTCGGTGAGATCACCGGTAAGCTGTTCATAGGTGATCCCCATGCCGTGGGCGATCTCCCGGAGCTGCTGCTTGATCCAGACCTCGTAGGTGCCCCCCACGTCCGCGGGTTCGGAAAAGACCACATCCGTGTTCGGAGGAAGAATGGGGAAGGTCCCGGGCTCCAGGGCGACGAAGTCCCGGGTGGCGCCGGTCTCGACCGTCCCCGTGGTCTTCCGTCCGAAATAGTTTTCCGGGTCGAAATCGGGGGCGATCTCCTTGATGAAGCCACCGAACATTGCGGCGGTCTTCTTCCGGACCAGCTCGGCGTCCTCATACTGGTCCAGCTCCCGGAGCTTCAGGATGATGGAGGCAAGCCAGGGCCGCCCCCGCATCTGCCCGATCCGAAGGGGCTTGAAGACGTGAACCATCTCCGAGGCGGGGATCCGGACCCTTTGATTGAACCGGGAGGAGAGGAAAGATTCCCCGGGGTGCTCCGGAAAGACCCAGTAGGCGAGCCTTCTTCCCCAGGAATCGACTTCGATCCCCATATGGATTTCGTTTCCGTTCGGCGCCACGGAGTTGTACGACTCGTCCAGGTGGTCCGCCTCGATGAGCTGGATCCGGAAGGGGACGGGCAGTGAAGAGAAATGGGGGGAGGGGACGAACCGCGACAGGAACTCGCCGGCGTCGATGAGCGCTCGGGTCCCCAAGGTCTGAAGGCCGTAGAAGTCGCAGGTCCCGGCAAAGTCGGCGTGGTCGGTCCAGTCGTTCCAGAGCTCCTGGAGCCGCATCTTGAACTCTGTGTCCTCCAGCTTCCACCGTGGAGAGATCCCGGAACCGACGACGTTCGCCGCGTATGAATCGACCCCGCCGTCCACAAGGGGATTGTTCCGGATGAGCTCCCGGGACCGGGACCGCAGGGACCCGAGGGATTGATACAAAGCTGTGTTCGGGCCGGAAGTGGAAAGCCCCCAGTTGCGAAGGCGCCCTCCCGAGGTCGCCCCCTCATAGGAGGCGGACAGGGAAGCCCTCGGGATCCGGTTCCCCCGGCTGTCCAGGATCTTGAGGTAGGCGGCTCTCATAGACCCTTCCCCGTCTGGAACACAAGGTGGTTCGGCCGGCCGGAAGAAGACCTGAGCTCGGACTGGATCTCTTTCCTGAGGTTTTTCAGCTTGTCGATTTCGGAGGGCTGGGATTCGACCGTCTTATCCCCGATGGTCACCCGGACAACCGAGTTTCCCGAGGCAAGCCTGATGATGGCGGTTTCAACCTGGGTCAGGTCCTGAGACGAATAGGCCATGCAAGTACCTCCAGCATGGCCGCATTTTTTCAGGGAGGAAGGGGGACTTCAAACCCCACTATTCCATTCCATTCTACTCCATTCCCAATAAAAAAACCTGGGATTTGCTTCTTAATCCCTGATATTACTTATTTTTCACCATCTTATTTTAGAAATAATTAAGTCATTAAAAAAGCTGCTTGATTTTGGTTTCAGTGTGTGGTTAGAAACTTTCAGGTTGAAGCCTGCCATAGCATTTCCTGTATTATCAGTAATATTGCATTCAGTCTGAATAGACATCGTAATGTGAAAAAGGTTTTATCAGAGTGAACCGGATTGCCCCAAGTCATGACGACATGGAAATTCCCGGAGTGTGAAGGCATGAACTCCGTGGCGGTTGACTGATTGTACGCAGGGCTCCGATCTGAAAGGAACAGCATTCCCTCTGCGATAAAATAAGCGGAAAGGAAATGAATGGCCATGATAGTCTTATCGATGTTGCATGACGGAAGAAGCCGCAAGGACCTTGCCGGGCACAGTGTTTCCACGGGAAGACGGGTGGCCCATTTCGTGAGATGGGTCGCCGTGCTGCCTTTCCTTTTCGTGCTGCTTCACCCTGCCGCGGGCGGTTGTGATCCGTCCGCCGTGGCCGCGGGAGACTGGTGCGCGGCGGCCCCGAGGGAAGGCGGATCGGGCGGTGTGATTCCCGGGAATTATAACTATTACCTCTCATACTTCCTTTCAAACGCGAATTACTGGACGGGGGTTGCCCTGAGGAACGGAAGCCCGTCGGCGGTTGCCGCAGTCACCGTTTACAGTGTCAGCCAAGCGGGGTCGGTTCTTGGTTCACAGTCCAAGACGATCCCTTTCCGGGGCCAGACGGCCTTCATGATGACCCAGGGAGAGGGCTGGGTGTATGTTGCATCGGATCAGCCGCTCACGGGGTTGGCCTTCGTCGCCGAAAACGCCGGGGCGGCCCTCATGTTCGACATCACCTTCATTCCCGAGATCGCCAGGACGCTGCATGTCCCCCACGTGGCTCAGGACGCGACCTGGGACACTGCCGTTTACGTATGCAACCCCAACGCTTCGGAGACGGTTTTCTATCTGACCTTCGTCCTGTCCGACGGCACGGTGATCCCCAGCATGCAGTACACCCTTCCCGCGAACGGGAGCGGTGTCTATCCCCTGTCCGAACTCGTGGGGGGCGTCGATCGCACCAGCGGGAGCGTGGAGATCGCGGCGTCCCAGGGTGTGGCGGCCTTCGCGCTGTACCAGAACCTGAAGTCTGGGATCAAGAGCTACGCGGGGATCAGCGCCGTGGCGCCGGATGCGAACGCACCGTTCACGAATGTCTTCGGGATGACCTTCATCAGGATCCCCGCCGGGACCTTCACGATGGGCAGCCCGGAGGACGAAACCGGCCGCGATAGCGACGAGACCGGGCACCAGGTGACCCTGACGAAGCCTTTTTATCTGCAGACAACCGAGGTCACCCAGGGGCAGTGGACGGCGGTCATGGGGTCCAATCCCTCCCATTTCGACAGCTGCGGCGACGACTGCCCCGTGGAAACGGTTTCGCCGAACGATTGCCAGGCGTTCATCTCTCAACTGAATAGTCTTCTGGGAACGACGAAATACCGCTTACCGGCGGAGGCCGAGTGGGAATATGCCTGCCGGGCGGGGACGGCGACTCCATTCAATACAGGGGAGTGCATCTCCACGGACCAGGCGAATTACAACGGAAAAGATTACTCCTACGCGGACTGTCCCCTTGGGACGTTTCAAGAGGCCCCCGTTCCTGTCACGAGCTTCCTTCCCAACGCCTGGGGACTCTACGGTATGCACGGGAACGTCTGGGAGTGCTGCCAGGACCGGTATGGAGACTATCCTTCCCTGCCGGCAACGGACCCCGACGGTCCGTCCGACGGCAGCAGTTTCGTGAGACGCGGGGGAGGCTGGGACAGTTCGGCCAAGAACTGCCGCTCCGCCAACCGGGGCTGGTGCGAACCCAATGCCAAGAGAGATTACAACGGGTTGCGGGTCGCCCGGGATTTTTAATACGCCCGTCGTACCTTCGCGCTTTTGACCCTGGGGCCGGCGCAATCCACACACCGGATGTTCCGGAGCGGTGCGGATGAACATCTCCAGGGAGAGAGTGGTAAGGAAAAGCAGTGACAGTATAGTACGATGCTGCCGTGCGATACTCTTATTTCTTTTGGAACGCAGTAATGCTTTTGCTTAAAAAACAATTGATGAATCGTAGTTGAACTAAAAAAAGAATGGGAAGTTTTTTTGACAATTCCTGTCAAATACGGGATGGGTCAGGACAGGTAACCTAATATTAAATCAACAGCGTAAATCGAAGGTCTCGACCATTTCACTGAAGGTGAAAGAGTAACGAAGTCTAATCGTTGGTGCTATCTTATTTCGAGTTGTCCCTGATTTTTTTATTGCCGCCCCTTCTTCTGAAGTCCCAGAACAATTTTTTTCATCTCGTTGAACTCCGGCGTGTTTGTGACGGAATTTTTCACGGAAGGGCTTTCCATGGCCATCTCGTTCATCTGCTTTACCCTTTCCTTGCTCGGCGGATGAGTACTCATGGCATCGGCAATGCTCTTGATGATGGGATTCCCGGTTGCCTGTGCCTGTTCTTCCATCAGAAGAAGCTTCTCATAGAACTTTCCCACCTGGTCCTTGTCATACCCCGCGCCGACAGACATCCTGAATCCGATCCGATCCGCCTCAAGTTCGTCTTCCCGTGAATTTGCCATGAATTGATATTTCTGTACCAGCAGTCCTCCTCCTGCACCAAGGGCACCTCCTATAAGAGCGGCTTTTGCCAAACAATCCGCATCATCTTCCGGGCAAAGCAGACTCCCCAGGCCGAAACCCGCAGCTGCTCCAACAATGCCACCGCCGGCGGTATACAGCCAGGTCTTGTTCTTATTTTTTTCCATCACATACATCCGCTCCGCCGTGTGCCTGGCCATGACATGGCCAACTTCATGGCTGAGAACCCCGGCAAGTTCCGCTTCATTGGAAGCCATGGCGATGAGAGGCGCCGTCACGAAGATTTTCCCTGCTGGCATTGCGAAGGCATTAACGGTATTAACGTCTACGACCTCGAAGTCATAGTGATAAGGATTTCCCTCCAGGTTGTTTGCCCTGACGATCTTCATGCCAAGGTTTGAAACATACGTTTGAAGCTCCTGGTTCTTCAGGGAAGGATAATCCTTTCTCATTTTCGGAAGGGCTTCCTCGGTCAAGCGCCGCTCGTCGTCAACCGTCATTCCTGTTTCCTGGCCGACATTAGAGCCTTCGCGGTAACGAGAAGCTGTCGTCGGAGCGCAGGAAGCAACGATCAGCAATGACAGTAATATCGGCGTAACAATTTTACTTTTCATCGTTTTCTACTCCATTACGTTCATATCCGTGTGCTCCACCAGCGCCTGTTTTTCAGGAGCCGGTGGAGCATTCAGTTATCTGAACCTATGTTTTTGTCACAGCGGGAACCGAAATCCCGAGAGCCTCCATGGCCTTCATAGCTTTCTCTTTCACAACCGTCGCCATACTCACCGCTTCTGCAACGCTGCCGGCCTTGAAGCTTTCAAGAGCCTTGCCCCATTCCTCGCTGGCTGAGGACACCCATGATTTGATCTCATTAAACTTGTCCGCAGTCAAGTTGGCCGGCAGCTTTGCACTCTTGGAAAAAGTGTCCACCTTACCCTTGAGATGCTCTATCAGTTTGGGTATTTCCTGGCTGTACTCCTCCCATTGCTTTGCCAGTTCCGCCATTTTAGCCCTTGCCGCATCCAGCACTTCCTTTGCCTTGGCAGGAAGGGCTTTCGCCTCCTCAAGCGCCGCCTTATAATCCTTTTTATTAAACTTTTCTTTTGCCGAAGCCAGGGCGTTTTCCAGGGAGTTCACAAGTTCCGGAACATACTTCGCTGCTTGTTCTTTGGTTGCATCAATGGCCTTCTCGGCTGCGTTAAGGGCCAGTTCGGCAGGTCCCTTCTCTTTGCTGCCGCAGGCCATCAGCATGAGAGAACTTATTAAAACGATAACGATTAAACCGACGATGGTTTTTTTCATAGTCACTCCTTTCATCTGAATTTACCGGTCAAGGGAAGTTCAGTACTTGAGCACTCCGGGCAGGGACTTGGCCTGCTCTATCCCGTTCATTCCCCGCTTTTGGCTCGGTACCACACGGACAAACTTTTTTTATTTCATTAACGGAAGCCACCGCTTTGGCGAGATTCGCCGCCTTTTTCTTTGCCAACTCAGGCACAAAGTCCACACAGGCAGCCTCAATCAGTTCCGCGTATTCGGAGCCGACACCTTTGATCCGGTACAGATCTGCCATATACGCAAACTTATGAATAAGAATCTGTGACCCATCCAACCCGGTTTTTTCCGCGAGTATCTTACGCTGTTTGCATGTTGCGTAGCTGACCAAGAACGAGCCTGCGTTTTTTACGCCGGTGGCGCGGAACTTCGCCCCTCTGGCGGAACCAATGCCCTCGATGTCCTCAATCTAGTGATTTGCCATACCCTCTTCTCCTCCTTTTCAAGATTAATAGCCCGTTATTTCGGACCCCTGCAAACCATACTCAGGAAATGTCCGAAGTGCAGTTCGGACAACGTGTCGCTTTAATTGGAATGACGGAGAAGCATTGTGGACATTCCTTGGTTGTTGGTACGACTGCAGGTGCCGCCTCCTTCCTCTTGAAACGGTTCATTTGCTTGATAACAATGAAGATGGCGAATGCCACAATGATGAAATCAAGGACTGTGTTGATGAATACCCCGTAGTTAATGGTTACCGCCTCTGCCGTATCGGTCTTGGCCCTGAGCGTAAGCACCAGACTCGAAAAGTCGACATTACCTAAAAGCAGGCCGATTGGGGGCATGATGACATCCTTTACAAGGGAACTGACAATCTTCCCGAATGCGGCACCGATAATGATACCCACGGCCATATCGACGACGTTGCCGCGCATTGCGAATTCTTTAAATTCTTTGAGCATCCCCATTTCCGTTCCCTCCTTGTCAAGTCATTCATTCAGTTGAACGGTAACCAATAACAAAACATAAGTGGCTGAAAAAAGATATATTCCATTATGTCTATTGTATACGCTTGGGTACGCACATCGTCAACATGAATATGCGATACATCTAAGTGAACACCTGCGCGGGCCTGCGAATCAAATGAATAGGTTCTTTGAGAAAGGGCTTCAAAAAAAAACTGTGTTTTTCCTTGAGGGTCAAGGCACCGCTTTTTTTATTGATCCTTTTCAAATTTTAAGCAAATCTCAGATAACGTAAAGACATTAATGGGATCATCAAATAGTCTACGTGATTATGCAGCATATGCCGTTCTGTTCGTGGACACCTGCCACTCGGGCAACGTGATGGGAACGAGGCGAGGCGGATATCAACGCAATCATCAATGTACTGGCCAGCGCCGAGAACGGGGTCGTCGTGTTCGCCTCGTCGACGGGCAGGCAGTATTCCGTGAAAGACACGATCTGGGGCAACGGGGCCTTCACCAAGGCCCTGGTGGAAGGGGTGAGCGGCAAGGGGGACCACCACGGCAGGGGCAGGATCACGATCAACATGCTCGACCTCTACCTTTCCGAACGGGTGAAGGAGCTGACCGGGGGGAAGCAGACCCCGACCACGAGGAAACCCCAGTCGATACCCGATTTCCCTGTGGCGATGAAGCGGTAGCCTGTTCGTTCGCGAACGGGGTGGATCGTGCGCGGCATTGTTGAGAAAGTAATGTCTGCGTGCACGTGCATATTACAGCCCGTATTGATTGGCTATGCCACGAGGGGCCGGACATGAGGTTGACAGGTGTTCCAAAGAGGACCTGAAATGGGCGGGGAAGCAGGCGGAAATGGAAACTTTGAAGGCAAAGGTACAGATACTCGAAGAACTTCTTGCCGGAAAGACAGGATCCGGAGCATTGAGATGAAATTGATCGGAAGTCTTTCAAAAACCCTCACGCTTTTTTTGATGTCGGCATTCGTTGCGGTCTGCTCTCTCGTTGTCGTATCCGGCATCGGTGCTGAAGACGAGGCGGCAAAAGACCGGGTTAAAGCCCTGGATGGAATTCCCGAGGATCTCCACATTGTTTACAGTACCGGTGCCACCCATGCGGAATGGGGAAGGACCACATACGAAATTTCAGCAGACGGTACGGTTGTGTATGAAGAAAGCGGGGGGCGGGGAAATAAGGGCTCACGACAGACGAAATATTATCGTCTCACGGACAAAGAACTGCAGATCATCGTCAGAACGATCCGGGATAACAATTTCTTCGGCCTGAATCGACATTACAGCCATCCACATATCATGGACGGTTGGTCGAGCAGTGTTTTCGTGACCCTGGATCACAAGACGCATTCCGTGTCGGTTATGAATTTTCAAAAGCGGGAGTTGGATGCGATCGCTTGCGCGATTCAGAGCATTATTGACAGGAAGAAACCGATTAAAAACTTGAGGTGATGAATCCGGTTGCACGATAGGTTGCCACGGTCCGACTGCGGGATGCGCCGATCCGGCAGGATGCCGCTGAACCTCTCGGCCGACAGGATATTTCATTGCCTGCCGGGACCGACAAGCTCGGAAATGGTTACACATCGGTACCCCTGCAACGTCCATCCGTCGATGAGGTGGGGAATGATTTTATAGACGGGATCATGATCCCTCGCGCCGAGATGAAACAGTGCTATTGCGCCGTTCTTGTATCGGGACGACAACATGCGTCTCTTGATTTGCCCCGAGGAACGGAAACGATCGGAGCCGGGATCGTCGACCCAGTCCGATGAGTCGAAATTTCTCCCGCAGATTCTGCCGGACGTCCAGAAGACATGCCTGAAGCCCTGGTTTACGGCTATCTTCCAGAGCGCGCCGTTATACTCGCCGTAGGGCGCCCGCCAATAAGGCGACATGTTGCTGCCCGTGACCTGATAAAGGGCTTCGGCGGTTCTGACCAGTTCACTTTTAAAGGTCTCTTCATCGATGGAGTCCAGGTGGGGGTGGCTGAAAGTGTGATTGCCGACCTCGTGCCCGCAAGCCACGATGTATCGGGTCATATCGGGGTAATTCACAATGAATTGACCCGTCAGGAAAAAAGAACATGTAACTTTCCTGATTTTCAGTTCTTCCAGAATTGCTTCCGCGGCGTCCGGGGAAAATACGGCCGATCCCCCCGGATGACCGTCAAAAGTCAGAGCGATTTGTTTCCGGGAAAGCCTGCCTCTGGCGATATTGTATTTGGGCCGCAGAAGCGGTTTTCGCAAACAGCGTATCCGGTGTATCAGGAGAGAAAGAATGTCTAGCATATTTCTTCCGTGGTCTGGTTCAGTCCCCACAAGGGTTGCGTGATGCGGTTGCGTCCTGTCATGATTCCGATGTTTCTGTTCGATTGACGTCGATTTGCCATGGGGTCTTTGGGATGTTCCAGGTGAAGACAGACCAATTGGGTAGGCTCATGATGATACCCTATATATTCAGCCCTTGTGATAAAGTCTTCGTCCTCTCCGCCCCAGCCGTCGAGGGATTCGTCGTAGCCCTGCAGCTCCTCCGCCATGCTTCGGGTGAAGGTCTGAAAGCTGAAAGGTTTGGTTTGTTTGTGCCGCATGAACCTTTCCGAAAAAATATAGCCGTGAACCCTCCTCAGGCATTCGTCGTCCACTCTGGAGTTGTCGAGCAGGTAGCCGTGCAGGGTCAAGGATATGATCGGCTGGATCCACATGCCTGCAAGCGAATGATGCCCGGCTTCCCGAATGATATCCGCCATGGTCATGCGGCGCTGCCGCACGCTTTTACCGGGGATGCAGGAGGACAAAAGAATCGATCGAAAATACGTGCGGAAGTTGTCCGGTGATGCGACGTCGAACAGGCGCTTCGTCGAATGGAACAGGTCGAAGATTTTTTCGTTGACGGGCATGGCGCCTCTTTTGACAAAATGCGCGAAAGAACCGGAAAAGAATATCTTCCGATCCCTGTATGAATGGATCATTCCGCACAATTTGGCTAAATAGTGACGGTCAATGATCGTGTCATTGCCTGAGATGCATATCCACCCGTTCCGCGCGTATCTTATTCCGACATTCCTGGCTTTGGACATGCTGAACGCCCCTTTGACGCGGACACATCGAATATTGCGCCGCCGGCAATAGTCAATGACCTCGTCCGAGCCGCTGTAATCCACGACAAGGATATCGAGATCCGCGAAATTCACCTGATAAAGCAGGCTTTGAATCTTCAGCGCAAGGTAGTTCAAGCGATTTTTATTGATGACGACGACGGAGAGCATGGTTCAAAACCCTGTCTGATCTTCGATTGTCGACCCAGTCTTTTCCGATGACATGCCGGATCCCGGCGCGTTCCCGGGTCGGGCCGGACAACGGAAGCATTTCATATTCCAATCTTTTTTAAAATTGACATCGATGCGGTCTTCTTTTAAGTTCAATATTTAGAGAATCGGGAAAAAAATGTAAATAGAGTGGAGAAATAAATTTTATATAAGTCGTGTTTGAAAAATGATCTGCAAGCCTTGATCATTCAGGACATGATTGGCGCGAAACGAGTTGGGATCGCGTCCGGATTCGTTAAAACAGGAGATGGAAGAGGGGGCCATGAAGAAGGGAGAGATCAGGGAAACGAAGAAGGTGAAGTACGAGAAGCCCATCCTCACGAAGTTCCGGAAGCTGACCGATGTGCTGGCGAATGGATCGAAACAGCCGGGATGAGGAATTCGAGTACACCGTTCCTGAAATCGCAGACAGGACGGGAAGGGAAGTAAACCGGACGCCGACGGACGGTGAGAGCCGTTCTCGTGAAAGTTGTTCCGAAAACGAGCCTAAAGCGGTCAGGCATCGAAAATCGCGCATCGGACAAGTCCCCGATCTTCCTTTCAGGAAATCGGGTATTGCTCGGAGAACTTCCAATTCCGAAAAGGCCGATGTTTGAGGACAATCGCTGCAAGAGAATCATGATCGTCGCGCATTGCATCTTGAATCAGAACTCGATGTCGGATGCATCGGCGTATCGGCTGGAAGCGCTGTTGAAAAAAAGCATATAAGGCCTGAAAGCAGCCTTCCGGAAGCGGCAGGTCAATACATGATCTCAGCCGCGGGAATGTTTATGGTTCCGCGCAATGACGGATATGGCTCCGGCTGCTTCCCCGGCGGCGGACGGGATGGCCGGTTGAGGAGGCCCCTCCCGGAGAAAATCACGTTCTTCCCTCTTTTTTACCTGACGCAACCCGAGGCTGCCTTCAGGAGAGGTCCCCGGGATGCATTTCATCTCCGAAGCAAGTATTGACGCCCCATACCATGCCTGGTGGCACGTAATTATTCCTTTGACACGCCCGGTTGTTTTCTTATATTGTCCCGGCAGAAAGGGAGTTCTTGTCAGCCCCGCCACGAACCTTCTCAGGCCTCGGGAGTTTCCGGGTTCCTCTATTCAGACCCCGAAAAGACGGATTCATGGAGTCGCGATGACGGATTTCAGTTTGTGTAAACGTATCATGGAGAATATGTCGCAGGTGATTGTGGGCAAGCAGTCCGCCATGGAACTGCTTCTCGTGGCCCTCCTGGCGGACGGACATATCCTGCTGGAGGACGTGCCCGGCCTGGGGAAAACCCTGATCGCCAAGTCCCTCGCCCGGAGCATAGGGGGTGTCTTCAAAAGGGTTCAGTTCACCCCGGATCTTCTCCCGTCGGACATCACCGGATTCAATGTCTACAGCCAGAAGAACGGGAACTTCACCTTCCAGCCCGGGCCCGTCATGACCAATGTTCTCCTGGCCGACGAGATCAACCGCACCATTCCGCGCACTCAGTCCAGCCTCCTCGAAAGCATGGAGGAACGGCAGGTCACCGTGGACGGCCGGACGTTGATTCTGCCTTGTCCTTTTTTTGTGATGGCGACCCAGAATCCCATTGAACTGGCGGGGACGTTTCCCTTGCCCGAGGCACAGCTCGACAGGTTTCTCCTCCGGATACGCCTGGGGTATCCGGACAAAAAAGAAGAAATTCTGATGCTTGAACGCTTCCAGGAGCAGGATCCTCTGACGCACCTGGAAGCGGTGACGAATCCGGAAGAAGTGACCCGGCTGCAGCAGGCCAGGAAGGCGATCCATGTCTCTCCTCCCGTGCGGGAATACATCGCGGAGATCGCGGGGGCAACCCGGAGCCACAAAGCCCTGCGTTTCGGGACAAGTCCGCGGGGTTCGCTGGGCCTGATGCGTGCCGGTCAGGCGCTCGCCGTTCTCAGGAAGCGCGATTACGTGCTTCCCGATGACATAAAGTATCTCTGCTTCCCGGTCCTTGCCCACCGGATCATTCTCCAGGACGAGGAGCGGCTGCGGGGGCGACTCCCGGAGCAAATCCTGGAAGAGATCATCGCGCAGGTGCCCGTCCCCGCTCCCATGGACTGAGACCTCCGTATTCCATGCACGATCAGAACGGAAGAGAAGCCAGCCTTTTCGTCGCCCCTCTGATGCAGCTTCTGATGGGGGCCCTCCTTTTTGTCGCCGTCATGCACTCCCAGAGGACCCTCGTGATCGCGGCCGTTCTCATCCTGGGCCTGACGGGGCTCGCAAAGATCTGGAGCGGACTGGGTTCCTCCCGGGTGACCTGTCTTTTCACCGTGGACAAGGACAGGATCTTTCCCGGGGAGAACTTTACGATGGGGCTCAGGGCTGAAAACAAGAGCTTCCTTCCAGTCTGGGTTCAGGCCGGCCCCATTTCGTTTGCCGGTTTGGTCTCCTCCCCCGGGAAGGGCACGTCATCGGTCAAACAGAGCGGCCTTTTGGGCTATCAGGGGGTCCGCTTCCAATGGGCGCTCACCGCCTGGAATCGGGGCGTTTACCATGTGGGGGCCCCCCGCTTGAGGGTAGGGGATTTCCTCGGATTTTCCCTCAGGGAGCACAAAGGGGTCGGACCCATCGACATCATGGTGTACCCCCGTTTGATCTCCCTGAAACCTCTCTCCCTGCCTCATCGGGATTTGTTCGGTGCTCCCGGTGCGGAAAGCCCCGTGCGGGACCCGGTATATATCCTCGGAACGAGAGACTACCAGCACAATCAGCCGGCGAGGCACATTCACTGGAAGGCCAGCGTTCGTCACGACCGGTTGCAGGAAAAGGTCTTTGAGCCGACAGTGCAGAAAAAGGTTCTCCTTGTCCTGGAAGTCGGCCAGTTTGAGGAACGGGGGGCTGACGTTGAATTCGAACACACCCTGGAAGTGATCGCCTCCCTTGCCGTTCAACTGGATCGAAAGGGGGCTGCCGTGGGCCTTGCCACAAACGGAACGCTGACCGGTGAAGGACCCTCCGTTGTCCCCGTTGCCGTGGCACCCCTCCATCTTTCCGCCGTCCTGGAGATCCTGGCCCGGGTGCGGATGGTGAAAAAATCGGATCTCGTCGATGTGCTGCACAAGGGTCTGTCATTGAACTGGGGCGTAAGTTGCATCCACTTTTCCTGCCATCACGATGCCTCCGCCCGTATCGCGGAGAATTACTTCATCATGCGGAAGGCCATGCTCCTCTTTGTCGTATGCTGTCCCGACCCGGAGTCGCTCGAGGAAGAACATCGAATGCAAAGCAGGATCTGTTCTCTGGACGATTTACGGGTTGAATGCGTAAAGGAATGATGAAGCAGCGCAACGACACTCTTCTCTTGACGATTCACGGGTGCATGGAATTTACCTGGCGTTACGCCTGGGCCGGATTCGTCATGTTTGCCATGGCCGGGCGGCCGGTCCCTCTCCTCGAGGCGCTGGCCGTCTTCACCCTCGCGGCCGTGGCGACCCTTTTTTCACGGGGCAGGGGCTGGCGAATCCTTTACGTCCTCCTTCTTCAGGCGATGTCCCTTGTGCTTGCGGCAGGGGTCATGGTTCATGCCTTTTATTATCGATCCTTTCCATTCTGGGGCCGCGTATGGATCGGGGAATTTTTCACCTCCTCCCGCACCACGCTGGAATGGATCGTGCTGCTCTTCTTTGCCTTCTGGATCCTCGTCCTCTGGGCCGGCGGGGTGATCGTCACGAGGAAACCTCTTCGATATGATATGATCTGCGCTCGTTTCGATGTCGGCCTGGTCGCTTTCCTTGTCCTCTATCTCCTCGAATGGCTTTTTCTGGAAAGGGGGGGCATTCAGACACAGGATCCCATCGCGAGGTTTCTCATTTTTCCTTATTTTTTGTTCAGCATCTTCGCCATCGGTCTCGCCCGGAATCGCGACAACGAACAAAGCGAAATCCTGGCGGATTATCGTGGGGCCAGGACGATCTCCACCATCGTCGTCACCCTGGTCCTCGTGGGGACCGCCTTCTTCCTGCTCCTCCAGCCTTTCTTCGCCTGCGTTGCCGAGACGGGATATGCCTTCATGAAAGAGGCTGCCGGACCCCTGGGACCCGTGGCGGTCGGGATTCTACGGTTTCTGATCATCGGTCGCAGAACCTCCGGCTATGACGGTGCTTCATCCGGAGCGGCGGGGGATTCACAGCCGCCGCCCGTCTTCCCGGACGAGACCGCCTGGTGGGAGGAGATCCTTGAAGCGCTGGTGCGGTGGGGATACCTCGGATTGATCGGAAGTGCCCTCCTTGTTCTCGCGGTGGCCGGTGTATGGGTCCTGGTTCGATGGCTTCTTTCGCGGACCCCCTCGGGGGAAACCGGGCAAGGGAAGGGGGGCTTCCGATTCATCCGGATTGAGAAGATATGGGCGCTTCTGACCGGTCTTCGAAGAAGGATTCTTGCACGGGTATGGGGGCCTCGGCGGGCCTCCCGTCTCTTCGCCCGGCTCCTCGCCTGGGGGAGAAGGAGCGGCGTATTCCGTCTTCCAGGCGAAACTCCCGGTGAGTACGGAACCCGGCTCAAGGGACGGTTCCCGGATCTTGCGGAACAGATCGAATTGATGATCGATCTGTACCATGGGGAGGTCTACGGAAGAAGGAGGATGACGGAAGGGCAATGGACCGCCGCCGGATCCGCATGGCGGCAATTACGGAATCCCGTTTACTGGCCCTCCCGGCTGCGGTCCTGGATTTCCCGCCCTGGAATCACGGCGGAACCGAAGCATCAGGCGAAGACCGGCAACTCAAGGAGGATCACTCCCCAAACACATCCTTCCTGCGGCAGATCGATGCATGAAGATTCCCGGGTGAAAGATCCCTTCAGAATCCTTGACAGGCGAACGTGAAACCTATATGCTCGTACACAAGTAAATACTGTCCGACCGGAAAGTCAGGAATATTCATGAAGGCCGAGGATTGCATTTTCTTTCAACTCTCAAAGGCAAGTCAAGCGGGGACGCGTTTCTGGCTCCAGAAGGTATCCGGGCTTAAATTGACCGCTGTGCAGGGCATGGTCATCCGTTTTCTCTATGATGAGGATCGGGTTGCCTCAAATGACCTTGGCAGGAAGATAAACATCGACAGCGCCACGCTGACGGGCATACTGGATCGTCTTGAAGCGGGGGGATTGATCGAGAGAAGACAGAATCCCGATGATCGGCGATGCATTCGAATTCATTTGACCGGGAAGGGCAGAATGACGGGGGAGCGGGTCGCGCGATTGATGGAAGAAGCGAATACGGAATTTTTATATGGATTCAACGAATGTGAAGTGGTGGCCTTGAGAGGTCTTTTGAGCAAAGTCAGGCAGTCGCGATAATTGTTTTTTGCCGGTTTTGCTCGTATACAAATAACTAGTATCAAAGTAAATATTGGGGTTGCACCGCTTCACGGTTACCCGAAAATGCAGATGTTCTCCATGATCATAACGAAGGAGGATTCGTGATGGACAAGAAGGCTTTAACGGCGCCTTGCGGTCTGGACTGTTTCAACTGCGAACTTTTCCAGGGGAATCTGTCTCCTGAATTGTCCCGGGCGATTCATGACAAGATGGGTGTTCCAATGGATGAAATCGCCTGCCATGGCTGCCTTCAGCAGGACGGGAAGCATTTCCATCTGCCCAAAGAGGGGTGCGCAACACTGGATTGCGTCAAGGCGAAGGGCGTGGCTTACTGCTGCGATTGCGCCGATTTCCCCTGTGTCTTCCTTGCGCCCACGGCGGATCAGGCGGCCCGGTATCCCCACAATATGAAGCTCTACAACCTTTGCAGGATCAGGAAGGTCGGTATCGAACGCTGGATCGAGGGAGAGGCCGGCGGCATCCGGAAGAAGTACTTCAAAGGCAAATTCGTCGTGGGGAAGGGACAGGCGGATTAATAGCATCCATGATTCCGAATCACGATGGATGAAAATCGACGGTGTCCTTTCCTTGCCGTCATCCGTCTCCCGGATGCCATGGACATTTTTCTTACGAAAAAGGAGGTCATGGGAAAATGCGGGAATCGATAAAGGGCAGCAGGACGGAGAAAAATCTGATGATCGCCTTTGCCAGTGAAGCCATGGCAGTGAGTCGCTACAGGTATTTTGCCGATGCCGCCGGAAGGGAGGGACATGAAAAGATTTCCGGCATCTTCCTGGACGTGGCTTCCGATGAAGAATCGCATGCAAAGATCTTTTATGGTTTTTTTGAAGGCGGCAACGTGGAAGTCTCGGCAGCGTTTCCGGCGGTTGCGGTCGCCGATACCGGGAGCAATCTGGAGGCGGCGATCAGGGGCGAACATGCAACCGGGACGATTCGATATGTCGATTACGAACGAACGGCCCGGGAGGAAGGTTTTACTGAAATAGCAGATATTTTCAAGGGTATTGCAATATCGGAAAAAACACATGAAAAGAGATTCGAGGAGGTCCTCGGAGATTTGAAGAATAGGGAAACCTGAAAGGAAGAAACCCCGGCTCTTTCCTTCAAAATTGACAAAGCATCCAGTGTCAGGTAAAATAGATCAAGAAATTTTCATAGTTACATTTTTCCCATCCTGTCCGGCCCATCTTCATGACCACCCATTTCCCGGGAGAGGACGAGCATGCGTTTCATTCATATCATCCCCGGAGTATTGAAACTGAAGGTTTTCAGGCAATTTTTCGGAGACAGGGCCGTTTCCCCATATGATTTTTAAGGGGGAATACCGGCGGGTACGTTTCGTATGACCTTCAGGAGTGTGAACATCGAACGATCGAAAGGAGGCACGGATGGAGTCGTTGACGACCCTGCTGAGAGAAAGCGTCCTCAACAACACCCTTGAAAAGTGGTTGATCGCCCTGGGCATCGTCATCGCGGGGACCGTCGCTCTGAACATTTTGTTGGGGATTCTGGGCCATACGCTTGCGGCACTGGAACGCAAATGGCCGGGGGATATCGCTCAGACTCTGATCCGGATGTTTCGTGGAACAAAACGCTACATACTCTTCATCATCGCACTGTACGCGGGCAGTACGGTCCTGTCTTTGCCGAACACGCTGGCCACGTTCCTGCGATACGTGGCGGTCATTTTCGCCGGCATCCAGATAGGGGTCTGGGCCAGCTTTCTTGTCACCAGGCTCGTATCGGAATACATCGTTCGTACAACCGGCGATGAGGAGGTGCCGTCGGGAACGGGAATCGCCACCCTGGTTGCCCGGATCGTCATCTGGGTGTTCATCGTCCTGCTCGTTCTCGACAATCTGGGATTCAACATCACGACGCTCGTCGCGGGGCTCGGTGTCGGCGGTATTGCCGTGGCCATGGCGTCCCAGAGCGTCCTTGCCGATCTCTTTGCCTCGCTCTCCATCCTTTTGGACAAGCCGTTCAAGGTCGGGGAATTCATCATCGTGGGCGACATGATGGGTTCCGTTGAGAACATCGGCCTGAAAACGACAAGGGTGCGCAGCCTGGGCGGGGAACAACTCGTATTTTCCAACGCCGACCTCCTGTCCAGCCGGATCCGAAATTACAGGCGGATGGAGGAACGCCGTGTCGTGTTCACGATCGGCGTCGAATACAGCACGTCCTATGAAAAACTGAAAAGAATCCCCGGGATGATCAAGGACATCATTCTCTCCGTGGATCACACGCGCTTCGATCGTTCTCATTTCATGAACTACGGTGATTTTTCCCTCAACGTGGAGACGGTCTTCTATGTTCTTTCCTCTGATTACAACCTCTATGCCGATGTCCGCCAGGAAATCAATCTTGCACTGTTCAAGAAATTTGAAGACGAGGGGATCGTTTTCGCCTTTCCGAGCCAGACCGTTTATCTGGCCGGCGACGGCAAGAAGTCGCTGTAACGGGCACGCGGAAACCGGGACGCCGCATCGATGTGATGATCGTCGCGTTCATGAAGTTACCGGTGCCGGTACGGAAAGGGATGACCTTCATCTCTGCCCGCCGTCTCACCCGTGTCCCTGCGGCCGGACGCCGTTTGGGGCTGCCTTGCCGAACCCTCTGTCAGGCATGGCCTTCCGGGACGCATCCGTTTGAACGACGGTTGCGGGTCCGCGGTCTGGCCCGTTTGCCGGCGACTCGAACGGCCGGACGCGCTTCATTGAACCGGGCGGCCCCCGGGGCATGGCCGATTGAAGGCTACAAGATGGCGGTACTTCGAATTGAAATGACGAACTCGTAAAAAAGCCAATCAACACTCTTTCGAACGGTAAAGTACAAAAAGCTCCAGAGGCAAGGCGTCCGAATCCCGAGGAATGAAGGCATACGGATAGTACGCTAAAGGGTCGAGGGAAGAAGGGCAACGCAGCATAGGGACTTTTTGCGAAGCCGTCAAATGCGTTCCATCGCTCCGGGGCGTGCCGTCCCTGAATTTCGATCGAGCCATGGCTGCAATAATGGCAATATGAATAAAAAATATGTTTACATTCCTTTTGGATATGGTAAGAGGGGCCGGCTGCAACAGGAACGGTTTTTGATTTTTGGACATGACAAGGAGGTGGGCATGACCGGAAAGCAACCGCCGGGAACCGAAAATGAGCCTTTCCGGCAGGAACCTCTCGATTGTCGGGACATGCTGATGAATGCTCCCATAGGGGCATTCACTTCCACGCCCGGCGGCAGGCTGATTTACGCGAATCCGACCCTGGCGCGGCTCTTCGGTTATGATTCCCCGCAGGAAATGATCGAGTCGACAATCGATATCGGGACGCAGCGCTATGCCGATCCGAATGACAGGGAAAAAATCAAGCGCCTCCTGGATACGCACGATGAAGTGCACCATTTTGAAAGCCGCTTTGTCCGCAGGGACGGCTCCCTGTTCTGGGCATCCTACAGCGTACGGGCGGTGCGGGCCGGGAAGGAAACCATCGATCATTTCCAGGGTTTTTTCTTTGACGTCACCGACCGGAAACGGGAAAGGGAATCCCTTCTGAGGACGCAGTTCACCATGGACCGCGCGCCGGACAGCATCGTTTGGATCGATGACGAGGGGCGCATCGTTTACGCGAACGACAACGCAAGCGCGTCAATGGGATATGAACGCGGGGAATTGTTGAAAATGAAGATTTTCGAGATCGATCCGGATTTCCTGCAGGAGCGGTACGGGCACTTCAAGGAGGAGATGCGGCGGCTGGGAAGCCTGTCGTTCGAATCGCGCCACCGCACGAAAGACGGGCGTATCTTCCCGGTTGAGGTGAACGCCAGGTATTTCGACTTTGACGATCATTTCCTGGTTTGCGGCTTCGATCGCGACATTACCCGGCGGAAGCGGGCCGAAGCGGAACTCAGGGAGAGCGAGGGGGTTCTGAGAAGCCTGCTGGAGGCGACACCGGTGGGGGTGGCGCTTCTGAAAGACCGGGTTTTCAAAAAAGTGAACAAGGCGCTGTGCAGGATCACCGGATACACCGAAGAGGAAATGAGGGGGATGATGACACGCATCCTCTATCCCGATGAGGCGGAATTCGAGCGCATCGGCAGGGAGATGTACGAGCAGATGGTAAGGGAAGGTCTGGGCGTGAAGGATTCCGTCCTCAAAAGAAAAGACGGTGAACGGATCGACGTGGTTCTCAGCCTGAGTCCTTTCAATCCCGATGACATCTCCGCCGGCGTGTGCGCCACCGTGCTGGACGTCACCGAACACAGGCGGGAGGAAAAGGAGCGGGAGAAGCTGAAGGAACAGCTCGATCATGCCCAGAGGCTCGAGTCCATCGGAACCCTGGCCGGGGGCGTGGCTCATGATTTCAACAATCTTCTCATGGGGATACAGGGAAATGCCGCACTGATGATGATCGAACTCGATCCCACCGATCCTCACTATGAACGGCTGACGCATATCGAGGAACAGGTCAGGAGCGGCGCGGATCTGACCCGTCAGCTCCTGGGGTTCGCCCGGGGCGGCCGGTACGCCTTGAAGCCGATGAATGTAAACGACATCATCGAAAAAACCGCCGCCATGTTCGGCAGAACCAAAAAGCAGATCACAATCCACAGGAAGTACGGGAAAGACCTCTGGACCGTGGAGGCTGACGGGAGCCAGATGGGCCGGGTTTTCATGAACCTTTTCGTGAACGCCTGGCAGGCCATGCCCGGCGGCGGAGAGATTTTCCTGGAGACGGAAAACCTCTTCCTGGATGACGCGACTGCGCGTTCCATCTCGGTTTCGGGCGGGAAGTGCATCAAGATAACCGTTACCGACATCGGCACGGGGATGGACCCCAAAACACTGGAACGGATCTTCGACCCCTTCTTCACGACGAAGGGGATGGGACGGGGCACCGGTCTCGGCCTGGCGACGGTATACGGGATCATCAAGGGCCACGGGGGCGCGATCAATGTCATAAGCCGGCTCGGCCACGGGACGACGTTTCACATCTATCTGCCGGCGACGGAAAAGTCCGTGATCGCGGAGAAGGCCTCTGAATTTGAAGTCTTGAGAGGGACCGAAACGATTCTTCTGGTGGATGACGAGGCCATGGTTCTGGAGGTTACGGACAGGATGCTGCAATCCCTGGGGTACCGGGTCCACTGTGCGAGAAACGGTCAGGAAGCGGTGGCCTTTTTGCGTGAAAGGAAGGACGCTGTCGACCTGGTGATTCTGGACATCATCATGCCCGGCATGTCGGGGAATGAAACTTTCGACAACCTCCGGAAAATCAATCCCGAACAGAAGGTTCTTCTTTCCAGCGGATACAGCGTCAACGACCAGGCCGCGGAATTGCTTGAAAAGGGATGCAACGGTTTTCTCCAGAAGCCTTATCTGATGAAAGAACTGGCTCGGGAGGTGAGGGCCGCGCTGGACGCGAAGGAATGACCCCCGGGGGACGGGGGCCGCGTATTCTCCAAAGGCCCCCCGAACCTCACGGTGTCGATTTCGGCCCTGACGGTGTGCTTCTTCGGTTGTTCCGGTCCGGCCCCCGTGCGGCTATTTCTCCCGGGGGAAGGGCCAGGCCATGATCCCCCCTTCCATGACCTTCACGTTGGTCCAGCCGTTTGCCTCGAGGAGAAGCTGGGCCTCGTAGCCTCTCAAGGAAATCTTGCAGTACGCGATGATCTCCCTGTTTTTGTCCTGCGGAAGCTCGTTGAGCCTTTTCCTGAGGGCGCCGAGGGGAATCAGGGTCTCCCCAACGCCGAGGCGCATCTGTTCGAACTCGTCGGGGCCCCGGACGTCAAGGAAGAAGGGATTCTCGTGGCGGTCCAGTTTCCCCCTCACCTCCAGGGGGGAGATCCCTTTCATGCGCCCCTTCATCTTGTTTTCCATGATGTGGGCCGTGGCGATGAAATGATCGATGGCCAGGGAAAAGGGCGGCGCATAGGGAAGATCGGAATGAACCAGATCCTCCACCGTGAGCCCTCCCTGGATGGCCAGGGCCCATTGGGCGATCTGCTTGCTCACGTTTCCCGGTCCGATGCACTGTGCTCCGAGGATCCGCCCCGTTTTCCTGTCGGCGACGAGCTTCGTTACCAGAAGAAGGCCGTTCATGAAGTTGGGCTTGTCCGTGCTGGCGTTGATCACCGTGATGACGTCCTCGAAGCCGTTCCTTCTTGCCGCCGCCTCGCAGAAACCGGTGGACCCCGCCGAGAAATCGAAGATCTTGCAGATCCCCGTGTGAATGGTTCCGGGAAAGGTCACCGTGTTTCCCATTGCGGCATTCTCGCCGGCCACCCGTCCCTGGAGGTTCGCCTGATCGCCGTAGGGGGAGAGGGTTTTCCGCCCCGTGAGCCGGTTCACCGATTCAATGCAGTCCCCTGCGGCGTAAATATCGGGATCGGAGGTCTGGAGGTGAGCATTCACGGCGATTCCCCCCGTTTCTCCGATTTCGAGGCCCGTCGCCTGCGCGAGTTTGACATTGGGTGACACACCGATGGCGACCACGGCAAGTTCGCAGGGAAGTTCGGTGCCGCTTTGCAGCTTCACGCCCGTAAGCTGTCCGTTTTCGCCTAGAAACGCCGCAATGCCGTTTCCCGTAATGACATTCGCTTTGGTCCGGACATGGTTTTCCACGATTTTTGCAAGCTCCCAGTCCAGGAAGGTCA
>Ga0209604_1001175_pt1 | contig 21932 bp, 20 predicted proteins | sample AD_UKC097_MetaG_FD_184405 | JGI IMG/M metagenome (GOLD analysis project Ga0209604, IMG submission 184405) | Active sludge microbial communities of municipal wastewater-treating anaerobic digesters from USA - AD_UKC097_MetaG (SPAdes) (version 2) | ecosystem: Engineered > Bioreactor > Anaerobic >... | reverse complement strand
AAAACGAGCCGCAGAGAAATGGAGCCTTTCTGACCGAAGAGTACGAGTGCTATGCTCAGAGGGCAAAATCCCCGGTGCATATCAGGATGGGCGAGGTTGGAAGATTCCTGCCGATGCCGCAAAACCCGCAGATGGGAGATACAGGTCAGCTGAAAGTATGCTTGACATGATAGACCGTAAGAAAAAGGAGCTGGATAACAGGCGCCCTTTGACTGAGGGCGAGGCCGAAAGACTCGGAGAGCAGTTTATTGTTGAATACACCTACAATTCTAATGCAATCGAGGGCAATACACTTACACTTCGTGAGACAGATTTGGTTCTCAGAGGCCTTACTGTCGACCAAAAACCCCTAAAAGACCATATGGAAGCGGTCGGTCATAAGGAGGCATTTGAGTATGTCAGTGAGCTTACGAAAAAAAATGTGCCACTCAGCGAGAGCATAATTAAACAGATTCATTATTTGGTGCTTGCTGACAAAAAGGATGACCGTGGAGTTTATCGACGTGTACCTGTTCGTATCATGGGTGCGAAGAACGAGCCTGTACAGCCCTATCTCATTCAGCCGAAAATGGAGCAGTTGATGGCTGCCTATATCCTGTATATTGCTTGAAACGGGCGGTTGTTTGTGCTATAGTGTGGGATGTTTCCGTGAATGGGAAGGGGGGATGCGCTATGTTTCCGGCATATTTTCTGCTGTGGCTTGTGTTCAATGGACGGTTTACGCTGGAAATCGTGCTGATCGGGCTTGCGGTTTCCTTTGCGCTGGCGCTGTTCTCCGCAAAGCTGTCCGGCCATACCTTGGCGTACGAAATGACGGGCTTCCTTCGCTTTCCAAGGTATCTCGCGTACTTTGGGACGCTGCTCATCGAGATTGTCAAAAGCGCTTACGTTGTCATCGGTATGATCGTGAGCAATCGGGAGGTACACCCGAAGCTTTCCTATTTTCGTACAGGGATTCAGGGGGATAATCTCCGGGTGATCTATGCCAACTCCATTACATTGACGCCGGGCACTATCACGGTAGAGCTGCAGGACGGCCGTTACCGGGTGCATGCGCTCGACGCGTCGCTGCTGACCGGGATTGCCGACAACTGGCAGGTGGAGATGCTCAAAAAATTGGAGGGGACGCAGAGATGAGCGGCATGGGTTGGCTTTCTGTATTCCTGCCAGGCTGCTGCGTGGTGCTGGGGGTGTTGATCCTGCTTGCGCTGCTGCGGGCGGCCCGAGGGCCACGATTTACGGACCGAATTGTGGCCATCAACCTAATCGGCACCATGACGATCCTGATCATGTGCATCCTCTCCGTTTATTTCGAGCAGGCGTTTCTTGTGGATATCGCCATCGTGTATGCGCTGTTGAGCTGTATCGCCATTGTCGTACTGACCCGCCTTGTGATTGTGCGGCGGCGGGCACAGGAGGAGCGGGAGCTGCGGGAAAAGCTTGCCGGGCAGGCGGCCACGAGCCTCGAGACGGCCAAGGACCTGGCCCCGGGCTTAGCCAAGCTTGTGGAGACGGCGGACGACGCCGAGAAGGAGCGTTGACATGCTGATCCGTTCGATTTTTGCAGGGGTGCTCATTGTGGCGGGCGTCCTTGTCGCCTGCGTGGCGGTGCTGGGGGTGTTTCGCTTCCGTTATGTATTGAACCGTATGCACGCGGCGGCGCTGCTGGATACGCTCGGGCTGCTTCTGGTGCTTACCGGGCTGATTGTACTGCTGGGGCTAAGCTGGCAGTCGGCCAAGCTGCTCCTTATCATTGTGTTTATGTGGCTGGCCAGCCCCGTCATGAGCCACTTGATTGCGCGGGCCGAGGTGATGACCCATGCCCATCTTTCCGACGAATGCGAGGTGACCCCGGATGACGACGGTATTTGAGCTGCTTTTGATCCTCTCGCTCGTGGTCTGCGCCGTGGCCGCCTCGTTTTCCAAGCGGCTCTTGACGGCGGTGGTGATCTATATGGCCTACAGCCTTGTGATGACCGTCATCTGGGCGCTGTTGCAGAGCCCGGATCTTGCGATTACGGAGGCCGCGGTGGGGGCCGGGGTCACCGGCATCCTGTTTGTGCTGACGCTCAAAAAAATCCATGCCCTCAAGGGCACGAAGGACGAGTGAGGAGGCGGTTCCTATGAAAAACGAATGGTTTCGCGCACTCGTCCGCTGGATCGACGGCGAGCCTGCCCACGACCGGCGCATCCGTACGCCGGAGGGGCAGCGGGTGCGGCGCGCCCGCCGTGCGCAGCGCACCGGGGAGCAGTTTTCCGATCAGGCGGCGAAGCGGTTTGCATGGGGATATCGCATATCTGCCGTTGTGATTTGCCTTTCCATCGTTTGTACGCTGCTGTATACCGTGTTTCAGCTGCCCTTGTTCGGCGCGGCGGACAGCCCCGCCAACAATGAGGTTGTCGAGCGGTATATCGAAAAAGGCGTGGAAGAAACGGGTGCGGTGAACTTCGTCACCGGCATGATTCTCGATTACCGGGCGTTTGATACCTTTGGGGAGTCCAGCGTATTGTTTCTTGCGGTGACGAGCGTGCTGATATTGCTCCTGCGGGACAAGAACAACATCAGCGAGGAGGAGGACCTGCTGACCGCCCATGAGTTTTTCATCGAGCGGGAGATGCAGGATTTGATTCTCCAAAAGGTGGTCGCCGTGGTGATGCCCTGCATTTTGCTGTTCGGCATCTACGTGGTGCTGAACGGCCACATCTCCCCGGGCGGCGGCTTTTCCGGCGGGGCCATCATGGGCGGCGGGCTGATCCTCTACGGGGCGAGCTTTGGCATTCTTGCGGTGCGGCGCTTTTTCAACCGGCGCACCTTTACTGCTATTACCACGGCGGCGCTTTTGACCTATGCGGCCTCCAAGGCGTATTCCTTCTTTACGGGGGCCAACGGCCTGGAGACGGGCATCCCGCTTGGCACGCCGGGGGCGATCCTCAGCTCCGGGCTGATTCTTGTACTGGATATCTGTGTCGGCGCTGTGGTGACCTGCACCATGTACGGCTTCTACGCGCTGTTTGCAAGGGGGCGGTTATAATATGAAGGAGCTTTTCAAGCTTGCCGTCGTCTACCGGTTCGAGCTCGGGGCGATCCTGCTCTTTGGCATCGGGTTTATGAACCTTCTGCTGCAAAAGAATTTAATCCGCAAAATCATCGGCTTCAACGTTATGGATAGCTCGGTGTTCCTGTTTCTCGCCTCGCAGGGGTATATCGAGGGGCGGATTGCGCCCGTGCTGACAAACGGCAGCATGCAGGCGGCTACCTATGTCAATCCCATTCCGGCGGGCCTGGTGCTGACGGGTATTGTGGTATCGGTGAGCGTATCGGCCTTCTTCCTGGCCCTCGTGCAGCGGCTGTACCTCAAATACGGCACGGTGGAGTTCGACGAGATCATGCTCCTTGCCAAGAAGGAGGCGGAGTGATGCTGCCCTGGTATCAGAACATTCCGTTTGCGTGCATCTTCCTTTGCATGGTAAATGGCATCACCATGCCCCTGTACCGGCGGGGGCGGCGCGCCTTTGCCGTAACGGCGGGGGTCAGCTTTGCCGTATTCGCGCTTTCCGCTGTGCTGGCCGTGATCTTAGCCGCCGGGGGCGAGCGTTTTGTTTACAAAATGGGACACTTTCCGGCCCCCTGGGGCAACGAGATTGCGGCCGATCCGCTGACCGCCATGCTGTCGGCCATGTTCGGCCTTGTGACGGGTCTGTCCCTGCTGGGCGGCCGGGCGGCGCAGGAAGCGGACATCCTTGCGCCCAAGCAGCCCTACTATTTTGTGATGGTGAGCATGCTGCTTGCAGCGCTCCAGGCGCTGGCCTATACGAACGATATCTTCACGGGCTACGTGTTCATCGAGATTTCGACCATTGCCGCCTGTGCCATCGTCATGGCGCGGGATACCGCAAGGACCATCGCCGCCACCATCCGGTATCTGGTCATCAGCCTGCTTGGCAGCGGATTGTTTTTGATCGGCATCGTGCTGCTCTACTGCATTACCGGCCATTTGCTCATGCCCCAGGTTTCCGAAAAGGTGATGGAGCTATGGAACACCGGGCGCTACACGGAGCCGCTCACCATGGTGGTGGGGTTCATCACCGTAGGCCTTTGCATCAAGTGCGCGCTGTTCCCCTTCCATGCCTGGCTGCCTCTGGCCCACGGCGGCGCAACCACAAGCTCCTCGGCCATTCTTTCCGGCCTCGTGCTGAAGGGCTACATCGTGCTGCTCATCAAGCTTTACTACAGCGTGTTCACCATTGAGGTGGTCCGTTCGCTCAAGATTACCAGCGTGCTGTTCGTGTTCGGCATTGCGGGGATGCTCATTGGCTCGGTGCAGGCCATCCGGGAGGAGCACATCAAGCGGATGCTCGCGTATTCCTCCATTGCGCAGATCGGCTACGTGTTTTTAGGCATCGGCCTTGGCACGGAGGCCGGTATGGCGGCGGCGGTGTACCAAATCTTCGTCCATGGGGTGACAAAGCCGCTGTTGTTTGTCTGCGCCGGGCGCTTGACCGAGGTGCAGGGCCATGAAAAGAGCCTGTACCGCCTCCGGGGCGCGGCGGTGACGGACCCGCTGGCCGGAGCGGGCTTTACGCTGGGGGCGCTGTCCATGGTGGGGCTGCCGCTTCTCGGCGGATTTATGGCAAAGTGGCTGCTGGCTGCATCGTCGCTTGCGACGCTGCCAAAGCTTTGGCCGGCGCTTCTCGCCCTTGCCGCGAGCAGCGTATTAAACGCCCTCTACTATGTGCCCGCGGTGATCGCCCTCTGGACGCCCAGCGGGTTTATGGCGGAGAAGCCCGCAAAAAAGGCGCCGCTGTTCCTCCTTTCGGCGTTGGGCCTTGCCGCCGGGGTGATTCTCCTTGGCGTGTGCTGCGCGCCGCTGATGGAGGCCATTATGGCCGGGCTGCGGCTCTTGGAGGCGATCTGACATGGATAGATTCACCGATCCCCTCGTTCTTTGCTTGCAGCCGGACGCCGTCGGCCTGTTTTTCTTCGTGCTGACGGGGGTGCTGTTCCTGCTCGTTTCGGTGTTCGCGCTTTCCTACACGGAGCACGACGGGCACCGGGGCAGGTTCTATCTGTTTTTGGTGCTGACGTTCCTTGCCCTTGCGGGGCTTGCGTTTGCGGGGAATTTGTTCACCTTCTACCTGTTCTTCGAGGTGATGAGCATCGTTTCCTTCCCGCTGGTACTCCATGGGGGCAGCCTTTCCGGGCGGCGGGCGGCGGTGACCTATTTCGGCTTCTCCGTGTTCGGAGCCACGCTGGCCCTGGGCGGCATGTTTCTTTTGGGCGGGGCGGGTATGGGGACCTTTCTGCCCGGCGGGCTGTCCCTGCCAGCAGGGACCCGGTATACCCTTTCTGCACTTTTGATGCTGGCAGGCTTTAGCTGCAAGGCGGGGCTGATGCCGCTATCCAACTGGCTGCCCACGGCGCACCCCGAGGCTCCGGCCCCGGCCAGCGCGCTGCTCTCCGGCGTGATTACAAAGGCGGGGATGCTGGGCGTCATTCGTGTCGTGTATTTTGTGTTCGGCCCGGAGGCGCTGCGTGGGACCTTTGCGCAGAGGCGGCATGACGCTATTGGCCTTGCTACCATATTCATGGGCTCCATGCTGGCTTACCGGGAAAAGGTGCTCAAAAAACGCCTGGCCTTTTCGAGCGTCAGCCAGCTTTCCTATGTGGTGCTGGGGCTTGTGACGATGAACCTTGCGGCCTTTACCGGGGCGTTGCTGCAAATGGCATTCCATGCTGCGGCCAAGGTGGGCCTGTTCCTTTGCGCCGGGGCCATCCAGCACAGGACGGGCTATACCCGGGTGGAGGAGCTTTCCGGCGTTGGGAAACGGATGCCCGGCACCATGCTGTGCTTTGGCGCGTTTTCCCTGTCGCTTGTGGGCATTCCGCCCTTTGGCGGCTTTGCGGCAAAATGGAGCCTGGCGGAGGGCGCTTTGCAGCAGGGGGGAACGATTGGAACCGCCGCCGTGATTGTTTTGCTGGTCTCTGCGCTGTTGACCGCAGGGTACCTGCTTCCCATTGTGGGGGACGGCTTCTTCCGGCAAGGGGACGGCTTCAAAAAGACCGAGGCGGACGGACGCATGCTGTGGCCCATGGTGCTGCTGGCCGCGTTCGTGCTGCTCGTTGGCGCGTTCCCCGGCGGACTGACCGCGTGTTTTGATCGGATTGGCTATGCGTTATTGGGAGGTGCGGGATGAATCACTGGATGCTGCTGTTTGCCGTGCTGTTTCCCATGCTCGCCGCGATCCCGTTGGCGCTTCCGCAGCTTCGGGAAACACGGACGCGAAACGCTTACGTATTGACTGCGGTGCTGCTGACGAGCCTTGGCGTGCTGCTGCTTGTGGCGCTGCCGCCGGACACGCATCTTGCGCTTGTCCAGCTGCTGGACGGAGTCGCCCTGACCCTGCGGGCAGACGGCCTGTCTCGGGTATACGCCGCCATCATCGCGCTGCTGTGGCCCGCTACGGCGGTCTACGCCTTCGACTACATGGGGCATGAGCGGCACCAAAACCGCTTCTATGCCTTCTTCCTGCTGTCCTACGGGGTGGCGGCGGGGGTGGCCTTCTCCGGGAATCTCGTCACCATGTACCTCTTCTTCGAGCTGTTGACGCTTGCCACCCTGCCGCTTGTGATGCACAAGATGGACGACGCGGCAAGGTATGCCGGGAAGCGCTATCTGATCTATTCCATGACGGGCGCGGCCCTTGGGCTCATCGGCGTGGTGATGGCGGTCAACTACGGGCAGCCGCTCGATTTTACCCTGGGCGGCACGCTGGACCCGGCAAAGGTCGCCGGGAACGAGCAAACGCTGCGCATTGCCTACACACTGGCGTTTTTCGGCTTTGGGGTCAAGGCGGCGCTTCTGCCCATGTCCTTCTGGCTGCCTGCGGCCTCCGTGGCGCCTACGCCGGTGACGGCGCTGCTCCACGCGGTAGCGGTGGTGAAGGCCGGGGCCTTTGCCTGCATGCGGCTAACGTACTATGCCTTCGGTACGGCGCTGCTTTCCGGCACCACAGCCCAGAAGGTGATTTTGACTGCAACGGCGCTGACGATTGTTGCTGGCTCGGGCCTGGCCCTGCGCAACGGGCACCTCAAAAGGCGGCTTGCCTGGTCCACCGTGGCGAACCTTTCCTATATCCTATTCGGCGCGGCGCTGATGACGGACGCGGGCCTTGTGGCGGCGAACCTGCATATGGCTGCGCACGCGCTGATGAAGATCACCCTGTTTTTTGGGGTGGGCGCTATCATGGAAAAATCGGGCAAGTCCTATATCGACGAGCTCGAGGGCATGGCAAAGCGTATGCCGGTGACGTTCTCGTGCATGGCGCTTGCGGCGCTGGCGCTGACGGGTGTGCCGCCGCTGCCGGGCTTTTTTAGCAAGTGGACATTGGGGGAGGCGGCGGTATCGCTTGGAACGCCCTTTGCCTACCTTGGTATGGCGGCGCTGCTGATTTCCGCCGTGCTGACGGCGCTGTATATGGCGACGATGCTGATTCCTGCGTTCTTCCCCTCGTCCCAACTGCCAAGAGAGCAGGGGCCGAACTGTGAAACTAAGCCCATGAACGCCGTGCTGCTCATGCTGGCGGCTGCGCTTGTTCTTCTGGGGCTTTGCATGAACGGGTTGACGCGGCTATTGTCGGCCTGGCTTGTGGGAGGGAGCGCGCTATGAGCGGATTGCTGCTTGCCTGTATCTTCCTGCCGCTGATGGCGGCCCCGGCAGCTTTTTTGCTGGGACGGCGCGCCGCCGCCTTGCGGGATGGGTTTACGCTCGGGGTTGCGCTTACCACGCTGGCGCTTGCTGCCGTGTGTACGGCATCCGGCGCAAGGGCCGCGCTCCCCGAATTTTGCGGGCTTGGGGCGCAGTTCTCCCTGTCCGGGTTCCGGGGCATCCTGTTTTTATTGTGCGCCTTTGTGTTCACGCTGTCCGCTATGGCTGCGCCTCACTACTTTGCCGGGGAGGCGCATGTGGGGCGGTATCAGGCGTTCTTCCTTGTGACGCTGGGGTCGTTATTGGGCGTGTTTGCCGCAGAGGACCTGTTTACGACCTATGTGTTCTTTGAGATGATGTCCCTCTCGAGCTGGGTCTGGGTGGCGCAGGAGGAGACGGGGGAGAGCAAGCGGGCGGCCGATACGTACCTTGCCATCGCCATCATCGGCGGGCTGGCGCTGCTCTACGGCGTAATGGAGCTGTACCACATCTTCGGGACGCTGGAATTCGCGGCACTCCAGGCCGAGGCGGGAGCGTTGCTGACCAATCCACGGGTGCTTACTGCGGGCTTTTGCCTGCTCGTTGGCTTTGGGGCCAAGGCGGGCATGTACCCGCTGCATATCTGGCTGCCCAAGGCGCATCCGGTGGCGCCTGCGCCCGCGAGTGCGCTGCTTTCCGGGATCCTGACGAAGGCCGGTATCTTTGGCGTGCTTATTTGCGTTTCCGGGCTGTACCGGGGGGATGTGCGCTTTGCGCTCGTTGTGCTGCTGCTCGGCACGGTGACGATGCTCCTTGGGGCCGTGCTGGCGCTTGTCTCCAATAACCTCAAGCGTACGCTGGCCTGTTCGTCGCTTTCGCAGATCGGCTTTATTCTCGTTGCCTGCGGGGTGCTGGGGCTTGCAGGCGAGCCGAATCTTGCCGCAGGGGGCGCGCTGCTGCACGCCGTCAACCACGCCTTGGTGAAGCTTGTCCTGTTCCTTTGCGCGGGTGCAATTTACAAGCAAAACCACACGCTCGATCTCAACGCGCTTCGGGGTGCTGGGCGGGGCAACGGAACGCTGCTGCTCTGCTTTGCCGTGGGGGCGCTGTCGCTTGCGGGCGTGCCGGGGTTCTTGGGGTATGCGTCAAAAACGCTCATCCACGAGGCCATTTTGGAGAACGCCGCCGTCTTGCCGGGGCTTGCACCTTTGCTCCGTACCGTAGAATGGCTGTTCCTGCTGGCAGGCGGCATGACCCTAGCCTACATGGGCAAGCTGTTCGTCCGGCTGTTCCTAGAAAAGAGCGACAAGATTCCCGTGCGGCTCGATACGGGGACCGCGCTTGCGATCACGGCAGCCGCCGTGCCGCTTGCGCTCTTCGGGCTGTTTCCCGGACGCACCGGAACCGTTCTTGCAAACGCAGCGGCGGAGAGCCTTGCCGCCCGCCCCTTTGCGGTGGACTATTTTTGCTTCGAGAACCTCAAGGGCGCGGCGATCTCCCTCACCATCGGGCTGATCCTCTACGAACTTGTGGTGCGAAGGCTCCTGACCGACAAACAAACGGGCCTGTATCGCACGGCGGCCGCCCCCGTATCGCTCGAGGAGAACGTCTATCGGCCCCTGCTGCAGGCGCTAAGCTTCGTCGGCGCGTTGTTTGCCCGGCTTGCCTACAGCCTGACGGACTGGTTTGTGCAGCTTGCCCGCTATGTGCTGACCTACGCCAAGGCCGAGCGCTGGACCCCGGGCCGGGACGATCACTTTGCCCATTATTCCCGCAAGTACGTGCGCTTTGGCCGCATCAAGCAGACCCTGGCCTTTGAGCTATTGCTGTTCGGCGCGGGCGTTGTGACCACGCTATTGTTTTTGCTGCTGTCCTGACGCGGTTTTCCGCATTTTAACGGGGATTCCGCCCTCATGTTTTGCCGCCCTCCGGCATACCCTGTACAAACGCCGGACGGGGGGAGGACGGAACGAGCTTGCGGGACTATATGGAGGAGCGGATCAACGATACCGCGCACTATATCATCGACCACGGCGCCACGGTGCGGGACGCAGCCAAGGTATTTGCCATCAGCAAGTCCACCGTGCACAAGGATATGGCGGAGCGCCTCAGGGTATCCAACCCGCGCCTGTTTACCGAGGTGCGGCGGGTGCTGGACGTGAACAAGGCCGAGCGCCACATCCGCGGCGGCGAAGCCACGCACCGAAAGTACAGGGGAGACGAGGGGTAACAAAAGGGGCCTGCACGCGCATGATCCGTGCAGGCCCCTTCTTGTATGATTTTACATCAAATACGCGTAATCCGTTTCCACCGCCCGGATGATGCCTTCGATCTCCGCGGGGATCTCGTTCTTGCCTAGCGTAACGGTTTTGACGTCGTCGAGCCGCAGCTTGTAGCGGCCACCGCCGAGGGGCAGGAAGCCCTTGTTCGCGCTTTCGTCGAACTCCTTCTCCGTTGCAAAGAGGGTCAGCTTTTCCTTGTAGGGTGCGCTGTCGTAGGGGCAGAAGACGAGGCAGTTGCCGCACTCGTTGCACATCTTGTCCACATGGAGAATCTGCGGCATGCACACGCCCGGCACATGGATGGCGACGTTGGCGCGGTTCGGGCAAACCTGCACGCAGCATTCGCATACGGTCGAGCAGGCAAGGCAGCGCTCCGTTTCCTTCCCGGCGTCGTCATAGCCGTGGAGGACGCCCTGCTTATTCAGGCACGCGGCTTCGTCGGCCTTGGCCTCTGCCGGAATTGTGTAGGTGTATTTCCCTACGATGGCGTCGGCCACCTTCCGTGCGTCTGCGATGGCCTCGACCACGGTAGCGGGGCCACGGTTGGCGTCGCCAATGACGTATATGCCGGGGACGCTCGTTTCCAGCGTGTCGGCGTTCGCCTGCACACGGCCACGGTCGGTGAGGGATACGCCGTTGTCGGAAAAGAGCTTGTCGTCCACCTTTTCGCCGATGGCGGAGATGAGGGTGGTGCAGGGAACCTTGACGATCTCGTCCGTCTCCACGGGGGAACGGCGGCCCGAAGCGTCGGGCTCGCCCAGCACGCACTGCTTGCAGAGCAGCTGGCCGTTTTCGAGGGAGACGGGGGCCAATAGCTCCATAAATTCCACGCCGTCGTCCAGCGCCAGCTGGAGCTCCTCTTCGTCGGCTGGCATATAGCGGGCGGTGCGCCGGTAGACGAGGCGGCTGTGGGCAACGCCCTTGACGCGCTTAGCCGCGCGCGCTGCGTCCATAGCGGTGTTGCCGCCGCCGATCACGACCACGTCTGTGCCGAGATCCTGCGCCTGCTCGGCCCGGAAGGCCTCGAGGAAGTCCAGCACATTGACGCTTTCTCCCTTGGCAAGCTTGACGTTGCCGTGCTTCCATGCGCCCACGGCGTAGATCACGGCGTCAAAGCCCATGCCCTTGAGCGACTGGGCGGAGGGGGCCTCGGTGTTCGTTTGGACGGTGACGCCCATGGTATGGAGGATCGCCACGTCCCGGTCGATGCCAAAGTCCGCAATGCGGAAGCCGGGGATGACATAGCGGACGATGCCGCCAAGCTTCTCCCGCTTTTCATAAAGCGTTACCTTTGCGCCCTGCCTTGCAAGGAAGAAGGCCGCCGCCATGCCCGCCGGGCCGCCGCCCACCACGGCGACCTGCTTGCCGCAGGGCTTGCCGGGCTTTAGCGTGGGGAGGAGCGCATCAAAGCCCTGCCGCGCGGCTAAAAGCTTAGCGTCCCGGATATGGACGGATTCTTCATAGAAGTTCCTGGTGCACTTATCCATGCAGCGGTGGGCGCAGATTTTGCCCGTGATGAAGGGCAGGGGGTTCTTTTCAACGATCAGCCGGAGCGCTTCGCCGTACTTGCCCTCGCCGACGAGCTTGACGTATGCCGGGATATCCTGGTGGATGGGGCAGCCGTGGGCGCAGGGTGCGGTAAAGCAGCCGGTCAGCGGCACCTTTTCTGTAAGCTTGCGGACGGGCAGCGGCTTGATGGGCTTATGGAACTTGGCTTCGGTACGGGCGCTCTTTGCAAGCGCGCCAATCTTGCCCACCGACACGCCGGTGAAGGGCGCGTAGGGCGCTTTTGCCAGCGCCTCCGCGATTTGCAGCATGCGCTGGTAGCCGCCGGGCTTGAGCACGGTGGTCGCCATCGTAATGGGCCAGATGCCCGCTGCAAACAGCGCTTCGATATTGTCCGCATCCGCGCCGCCGGAGAAGCTGATGCGCATCTTGCCGTCGAAGGTTTTCGAGATGCGGTGGGCAAGCTCCATGGTCAGCGGGTAGAGGGAGCGGCCGCTCATGTACATCTCATTGCCGGGCAGCTCGTTTCGTTTGATTTCGACCGGGAAGGTGTTGGTAAGCTTCAACCCGAAGGAAACGCCGTTCTCTCCCGCAAGCGCAAGCAGGCGCTTGAACATGGGCACCGCGTCCCGGTACTGGAGATCGTCGTTGAAGTGGAAATCCGTAAACTGGACATAGTCGTAGCCAAGCTCGTCCAGCGTGCGGCGGGCAAAGTCGTACCCGAGCAGCGTGGGGTTGCACTTGACGAAGGTGTTGAGCTTCTTTTTCTCGATGAGGTAGGAGGCGATGCGCTCGATTTCCTGCGGCGGGCAGCCTTGTGTACGAACGCTCAAACCGTGGATTCGCAACGTCCAATATCCCGACTCCGTCCGACTTTACCACCCAGTATGAAACGGCATATGCCAGCGCCGAGGATAAGAAATTCATCACAGTATTGACGGATAACGCTTCCACGAGGGCTGCGGCCTACGGCGACTTTACCATCGGTCACAACGCCGACGGCACAAGGCAGTTCACGCTTTCCTTTGGCGGCGATTTCAGCATCGCTTCCTCCTTCGGCACGGCCAGCGGCTCCATTACGGTCACGCTGCCAACGATTCCCCGCAGCACCACGCCGTCCGTCGGGAGCATCACGCTCGGAAGCGCGACGACGATCATCCTGTCACCCGCGTCCTCATCGTTCCGGCATACGCTCAGAGCGCAGTTTGGGAGCAGAGCGCAGACGACGATCGTATCGCAGTCAAGCGCAACGTCGATCTCATGGACGCCCGCGCTTGCGGAGGCGAACGCCGCACCCAACGCGACCACCGTTGCGGGTACGCTCTACTGCGATACCTATTCGGGCGGCACGCTCATTGGTACGACTTCCGTTTCCGTATCCGCCGCGATCCCCGCAAGCGTCGTTCCGTCGATGACCTATTCGATGGCGGAAGCGGTAAGCGGTATCGCATCGAAATTCGGCGCGTATATACAGGGCAATTCCAAGCTTGCCGTATCGATCACGGCAAGCGGCGCCTACGGCTCGTCAATTTCTTCGGTCACGACGACGGTCAACGGCACGACCTATACGGCGGCTTCCTTTACGACCGCCGTACTGCAAAACAGCGGCAGCCAGACGATGCGGATCGTGGTAAAAGACAGCCGCAGCCGAACGACGACCTATACGATAAGCTATGAGGTTTTGGCGTACTCCGCGCCGCGTCTGACCAACGCGTCGGTCTATCGCTGCAACAGCAACGGCGCGGCGAGCCATACGGGGACGTATCTGTCGGTGACGCTTACAGGACAGGTGACAAGCCTGAACGAACTTAACGATGTGTCCTTCTCTGTGGGCTACAAGCTCAAAACGGCGAGCGCCTATACCACCGTCACGCTTGGAACGAGCGGCTATTCCGTCAGCGGTACGTTTATCGTGGGCGGCGGACTGTCGAACCAATCGGCGTATGACGTAAGGATCGGCGCGGCGGATTACTTCTCCACGACCTATTTCTATGCGGATATCAGCACGGCGGACACGATCCTCTCCATCCGCAACAACGGTCTTGGCATGGCGATTGGAAAGGTCTGCGAGGCGAACAAGTTTGAAGTGGGCTGGCAGGCGCAGTTTCACGAGGATGTGGCGTTTGAGGGCGACGTAACGTTCTCGTCGCCGGCGTGGCTGCTTGACGTGATCTTTCCGATCGGTTCCATTCGCATGACCACCTCCACGACGGGAGCGGCAAACTTTCTCGGAGGGACATGGGTGCAATGGGGTACGGGCAGAGTGCCGGTCGGCGTGAACACCTCGGATTCCAACTTCAATACGGTGGAGAAGACAGGCGGCGCGAGTACCATAGCGTTGACGACGGCGCAGCTTCCGTCCCACGGACACACGGTCAGCGGTTCCGTATCCATTGGGAGCGAAGCGTCGCATACGCACAAGGCGTCAAGCGGCGCGTATAAGGTCGGCAGCGGTTCCGGCTCGTCCTATTACTACATGACCAACAACGGCGCGACCAATGGACAGACAACGGGCGCGGGCAGCGCGCACACCCACTCCGCTTCCTTCTCCGGCTCGGCCGGGAACACGGGAAGCGGCTCGGCGCACAGCAATTTGCAGCCGTATATCACCTGCTACTTCTGGAAACGGACGGCATAGCTTACGCGCAAATGAAAAAGTCCCCGCCGTATTCATCGTAACGGTCAGGGGACTTCTTCCGCCTATATACCTTTTTGCTTTCGACCTTTCGCGTCACCGGGCAAACGTCCCAGGTTTGGCGCTGAAGGTCGTTTTGCGCTTTACGCGCTTTCTTGCTCAGCTTCTCTTTTGAGATGAATCGAGCCATAGCTACCACTTCCTTTCGTTCCACAAGTATAGCGGACGACGGGAGAAAAATCAATAAAACAGGAGGATAAGGACATGAACACTATTTGGAACTGGCTGCGCGGCGCATTTGCGGCGATCGGCGCGGGACTGGGTTACTTTCTCGGCGGCTGCGACGGCTTTTTGTACGCGCTGATCGCGTTTGTGGCTATCGACTACGTTACCGGCGTGATGTGCGCCATTGTGGACAAGAAGCTCTCCAGCTCGGTCGGGTTTAAGGGGATCTTTCGCAAGGTACTCATCTTTGTGATGGTTGGGATCGGCCATACCCTGGATGCGCAGATCCTCGGCGGCGGCGACACCCTGCGCACGGCGGTGATCTTCTTCTATTGCGCCAACGAAGGCCTGTCTCTGATCGAGAACGCCGGCCATCTCGGCCTGCCGATTCCGGCAAAACTGAAGAGCGTGCTGGCGCAGCTTCATAACCGCGCAGAGGATTCAAGCGACACGGATAAGGAGGATACCGATGGGAAATCTGAGTAACTTTATCGATTACCTGCACGAGCAGGTTACGAACCACAGCATTTACGTCTGGGGCGCGCAGGGTCAGCAGGGCGCGGCGATCACCGAAGCGTGGATCAGGAAGCGCGAGACCACGGACAAAAACGCGGAGCGCGCTATCGCGTTCTGGAAGAAGCAATGCGCCGCCGGATACGCTTCGGCACTGCGTGCATTCGATTGTTCGGGGCTGGGCGTCTGTTTTCTGTTGGAAAGCGGGCTGATCAAGTCGGACATGAACGCGAACGGGATCATGGGCAAATGCGACAAAATCACCAAGGACAAGCTCCGTATTGGCGACTTTGTTTTCAAGACCAACAGCAGCGGCCGAGCGACGCACATCGGCTACATCGCCGACAACGATCTCAACGTGATCGAGGCCAAGGGACGCGATTACGGCGTGACAAAATCCAAGCTGTCCGGCTGGAGCGTTTACGGTAGGCCGCCCTATTGGACTGAAGTCGAGGTTGCGGAGCTACAAGGAGCGGAGCCCGTTGCGGAACAGCAGCAGGGCTTTCTTTTTACGCGTGTGCTGAAAAGCGGTGTACGCGGCGAGGATGTGTGTGAGCTCAAACGGCTGCTGGCAGCGGCGGGCTTTGGCGGACTCACGCTCGGGAACAAGAACTACTACAACAAAACGAAGAACACGGTCAAAGCGTTCCAGAAAGCGAACGGCCTTGTGCCGGATGGCAAGGCGGGTCCGCTTACCATCGCCGCATTGGGCGGCGTGTGGAAAACAGAATAAACATGCGTACTAAAGAGAAGTATTACCGCGTCCAACTTGGCGCGTTCTCGGTAAAGGCGAACGCCGATGCCATGCTCACAAAGGTCAAGACGGCGGGTTTTAGCGATGCGTTCGTGAAATATTCGGAATAACAGCGTGATTTCACTACGGATTTGCTCCTCTCGCTGTCCTCTCGATAGTGAGGGGAGTTTTCATCCCTTCGGAATGGAGGGAGCTGCAATGGACAATAAAACCGTGACCGAAACGCGCATAGGCAACGTGACCTACATCGTCACATCCGAGTGTTCGCCGACCGCTACTGAAACTGTGGAAAAGAAGCTGGAACGCCTGATTTTACGGCACGTTTCAGACAAGGAATGTTCTCAATTTTGTATCAATAAACCGCTTGCTATGTGTGAAAATAAGAGCGAATATGGTACCTACCATTAAGAAGGAGGTATCTGCTCTATGGGAATAACACAGACCGAGCAAGGTAAAATCACAGCCTTGTACTGCCGGTTGAGCAAAGAGGATTTCGACTCCGGCGAGTCAAACTCAATCGTCCATCAGAAAGAAATACTCACGAAGTACGCCAAAGACCACGGTTTCGGAAACACCCGTTATTTCGTCGACGACGGCGTAAGCGGCACACTGTTTTCAAGACCGGGTCTTGACGCGCTTCTCGCCGAAGTCAGGACGGGCGGCGTGGCTACGGTCATCATAAAAGACCAGAGCCGTATCGGACGTGACGTTATAGAGGTTGGGCTGCTCAAACGCACCTTTGATGAATTTGATGTGCGCCTCATCGCAGCCAACGACAACCTCGACACAGCCAACGGTTTTGACATCATGTCCATTTTCCGAGACGTGTTCAACGAGTGGTTCGTCGCCGACACCTCAAAAAAGATACGCGCCGTATTCAAGGCAAAGGCGCTAAACGGGCAGCATTCCAATTCTGTCGCACCCTACGGTTACAAGCCGTCCGACGCGGACAAATTCGTATGGGCGGTCGACGAACCGGCAGCGGACGTTGTCAGGGACGTTTTCAAAATGTGCGTTGATGGCATGGGACCTCAGTACATCGCACAAGAGCTCAGCAGACGTGGTTTGAAAATTCCGCAAATCTACAAATCAGAGCGTGATGGAGTGCCGCCGAAGCACATTCCAAAGCGCCCCGACACTATGTGGCACACAAGCGTTATCGCTGGTATTCTTTCGAACCGGGAGTATACGGGAGCGGCGGTAATAAACCGCAAAACGAGCAAGTCGTATAAAGACCATCGGAAATATGTAAAGCCTGAGGACGAGTGGATTATCCACGAGAACGCGCATCCCGCCATTATCGACGACCAGACATGGGAAACCGTACAGCGCATTCGTGCCAATCGGCGGCAGGTGCAGCGGAAAACCTATGATAAGGGCGCTCTCGAAGGAAGCATTTATTGTCTCGATTGCGGCGACAGGCTTTATGCGAAACGGAACTCGCGCTCAAATCAGGACGGCTCCGTCAGGAATTATTGCTATTACATCTGCAAAAACTCACGCACCTATTCCGACAATTCGACCTGCACATCGCACTCCATACAGCGCGAGGCGCTCGAAGCGGTCGTGCTCAAAGACCTGCAACGGGTCATACGGTTGGCGAAAACGGACGAGCGGAAGTTCACAGAGAAGCTGACTGCGGCGAGCACTCGTGAAAACGAGCGTGGTTTACAGAAAGCCAAGAATGAACTTACCAAAGCGAAAACACGAATCGGAACACTCGACCGTATTGTGAGCAAGCTGTATGAGGATAATGTGGAGGGCAAAATCAGCGACGAGCGGTTTACTACCATGCTTGCCGGATATGAAGCCGAGCAGACCGGCTTGAGAGCAAGAGCCGCCGAGCTGGAAAGCCTCATAAATGATGCGACCGCGCAGACGGCGGGAATCGAGAGCTTCCTGCGACTGGTGCGTTCCTTCACGGAGATTACGGAGCTGACGCCCGAAATTGTACATGAGTTCATCTCATCGGTGCGAGTCGGCGAAGCAGTATACACACCTCCGCAGTACAGTCATTGGGGACGCGGCAAGACGCAGGAGATTCAGATTACCTACAATTTCATCGGCGATGTGTCCGGCATCATACAAGACGAATAACGGCGTGTGACTGTGATAATTGCAGCACACGCCGTTTTTTAGGCATTGGGGAATTGTCCATAGCGCGTTTACACTGATGAAGGCATCAGCGGCACTAACACACGACACCGTACTGGTTTCAATGAAATGATTTCCGACGCTATTGCCGGAAAGATAGACTTAATAATCACAAAATCTGTATCCCGGTTCGCTCGAAATACTGTGGACAGCCTTTCTACCATTCGTAAACTGAAAGAAAACGGAACTGAGGTCTATTTTGAAAAGGAGCAGATTTGGACCTTTGATAGTAAAGGTGAACTTCTGCTTACTATTATGAGTTCATTAGCTCAAGAGGAAAGTCGGAGCATTTCGGAGAATGTCACATGGGGTAAACGAAAGCAATTCTCTGATGGCAAATACAGTGTCGCGTACAGCCAGTTCCTTGGCTACCGCAAAGGTGCCGAGGGGCAGATGGAGATTGATCCGGAACAGGCGAAAATTGTGAAACGAATTTACCGGATGTTCCTTGATGGAAGTTCACCCAGCCGTATTGCTAAAACACTTACGAAGGAAGGTATACCCACTCCGGCCGGCAAGTCTGTGTGGCAGACCAGAGTTGTGGAAAGCATTCTGACAAACGAAAAGTACAAAGGCGATGCAAGACTTCAAAAGAAATTTACAACGGATTTCCTCACGAAAACCATGAAGGTAAACGAAGGCGAAGTTCCACAGTATTATGTGACGGCATCACATCCGGCAATCATCGATCCTAAAGAATGGGATCAAGTCGACAAAGAGATGCGCAGACGAAAGCACTCGTCAAAAGGCCGGTTCACGGGAAGCATCTTTTCCGGAAAGATTATCTGCGGTGACTGCGGTGAAGCCTACGGCCCTAAGGTTTGGCATTCCAATGACCCGTACCGGAAAGTCATCTGGCAGTGCAATGCCAAGTTCAAGGATAAAGACAAAAAATGCTCCACACCGCACTTAACGGAGGAGCAGATAAAGGATGCCTATATAATGGCGCTCAGCCTCCTGATAGTTGACCGGGAACGGTTTATCGAGGACGGTAGATTGCTAAAGGCAGAGCTTGCGGACACGACAAAGCTTACAAAGCAGATGGCCGAAGTCCAGCAGGAAATGGAGGTTGTTGCCGGCCTCATCAAGAAATGCATCGACGACAATGCCTCATGCGCCATAGATCAGGAAGAATACAATGCTCATTACAACGGTCTGGTAGAGCGCTACGAAAAAACAAAAGAGGGGCTTGACCTGCTGCAGGCCGAGAAGGATGAGCGGGATTTCAAGGCCGACGTGTTAAGCGGATTCCTGTTTGAAATCATGGAGCTGCCGGATATGGATTTGGTATTCAACGAGAACCGATTCGGAAAGACTGTCGACCACATCACCGTATTCAGCGATGGCAGGTTGGTTTTCACTTTCTTCGTCGGCAAGGATATAACCGTCGAAATCTAAGGTTGCAAGATTGCAATGCATTTTCGAGGCTGTAAAAATTCTTGTGTATGGCAATAAATGAAATACTCTTTTCTGGTAAGGATTAGTAATAAGAAACCAGAAGGGAGTATTTTTTATGGGAGCATTACCTAAGGATGTAATTCAGGAAATAATTCGTGGTCAGAACTTTAAAAATGCAGGCGAGGTTTACGGTTTTTTAAAGGAATCATTTAAAGATGTACTCCAGGAGATGCTTGAAGGAGAGATGGATGCTACTCTGGGTTACTCGAGAGATGAGGCCACTTACAAGACTACCGATAATAGTCGTAATGGCTATACGAAAAAGACTGTCAGGAGCGAATTGGGTCCTGTAGAATTAAGTATCCCTCGCGACCGGAAAGGTGAGTTTGAACCCAAGATAGTACCGAAATACAAAAGGGATGTATCAGGGATCGAGGAAAAAGTGATCTCCCTTTATGCCAGAGGCCTTTCAACCAGGGATATCCATGATCAAATCAAGGACCTGTATGGAGTAGAAATCTCAGCTGAAATGGTTAGCAAGATAACAGAGCACATCGTTCCGGAAATCAAAGAGTGGCAGAATAGGCCACTTGAAAGAATATATCCATTCATCTTCATGGATGCAATCCACTATAAAATTCGTGATGATTCTTGTGTAGTTAATAAAGCTGCCTATGTTGTCATGGGTATAAACATTGAAGGAATAAAAGATATTCTTGGCATATGGATCGGAGATAATGAAAGCTCAAAGTTCTGGCTCGGCGTTTTAAATGAGCTTAAAAACCGAGGAGTGGAAGATGTCCTTTTGTTCTGCGTAGATGGGCTCACAGGCATAAAAGAAGCTATTAATGCTGCCTTTCCTAAGTCTGAGATACAGCGATGCGTCATACATCAGCTGCGGAATTCCTTCAAGTATGTATCATACAAGGATTTGAAGGCCTTCTCCAAGGATTTTAAGGTTGTCTATTCGGCTCCCAGTGAAGAAGCTGCCATGGAAAATCTGATTGATCTAAAATCAAAATGGGGCAAGCAATATCCCTATGCATTCAGAAGCTGGGAAAACAATTGGGATGTATTAAGCCCCTTTTACAAGTATCCGAACGAGGTCAGAAAAATCATTTATACTACCAATATCATTGAAGGTGTAAACCGACAATTTAGAAAAGTTACAAAAACCAAATCCGTGTTTCCATCAGATGCGTCCTTAGAAAAAATGCTTTTCTTGGCCACAAAGAATGTTATTAAGAAATGGACGCAGCGATACCGGAATTGGGATCAGGTTCTAAGCCAATTAATGATAATGTATGAGGACAGACTTTTAAGTTACTTGTAAAGCCACCCCCACCGCCCTCAAAGGGCTCGTCCTCATTGCCGGACGGGCTAGACCTTCAATACATTTTGACATCAATATCCGAAGGTATAGTCCGTCCATTATGAATAATTATTGACAAAAATATTCAAACCGTAGCATAAAAAAGACATTTTGGGGAATAATCTCTTACAAAGTATGACTTATTTAACTAGCTTACATAGCTAATCCTGTTTTCCAGAGAAGTGTCAAAAATCATCCATACACAAAAATCTTTTCATTCCCGCATTTTCTCTCCCCGGTCTTTGCAACCTTACCTATATTTTTTTACAATTGGCTGTATAACGATTAGCGGTCTTTTAACGATTGCATAGCACAATTGGTAGTGGTTCCGGGGATTCAGAAGCTATGAAACCACAAAATACTGGCACAAGGCAGACTAAAATGCACAGACGCATTTCAGAAAGCCTCGTGCCATAAGCGTTTATGGGCATAAAATAACGAAACACCGAACTGACACAAGGTATCAATTCGGTGTTTCTGATTTGGTGCGCGAGGCGGGATTTGAACCCGCACAGCCTTGCGACCGCTAGAACCTGAATCTAGTGCGTCTGCCAGTTCCGCCACTCACGCTAACGGAATTATTATATCATGTAATTTTTTTGAATTCAACATGAAATTTTTGTACTGCATTTTTTCTGTCTCCAAGGACATACATGCTTATAAAATAGCGTAAAATACCGGCTTTTTTTATTGCAAAGGCCTTCACTTCTTTTCTGAAAACCTTGAGAATGCTTCTCTCATTCGCGCAAGGCTCATAACCGCCGTATCTGGTTTTTTCCAATATCGTTATAATCTTTGAAATATGGCCGGGATTTTCCCTGAAACTTAATCCCACTCTGTTCATAAATTCCCTGAGCGTTTCCGACCCTTTCATCTCAAATCCGGCACGTCTCAAATATCTGTTAATATCCTCTATATAATCTGCAGCAAACCTTTTCCCGCTGCTGCGTCCAAGGCCAATTTCCGTTATTGCCTGCTTTACATACAAAAATATTACTCTTGCGGTTAGAGCTGACAAAGCGATCAGTAATATTATTTTTGCAAAATTGTATGATTTTTTTATATCACCGCTAATTGTACCGTTTCCGACCCTTTCCGCACCCTCAGGCTGCCCAAAGTATCCGGGCATACCGGCTCTTTTATTTTCCACTGTAACTGTGTCATTGGCAACTCCCTCAAATACCTCATCCTTTACACTCCCGGGCTCAAGAATTTCGACCACCGGATATTGCGGGGTAGGCTCAAAGGTTACCCACCCGTATCCGTCAAAGAAAACCTCCACCCAGGCGTGTGCATCGGTACCCCTTACTTCTCTTTCTTCAGATCCTTCATAGCTTGCTATGAATCCTTCCACATACCTGCAGGGTATTCCCGAAGCCCTCAGCAGTACCGCCATGGAGGTTGCAAA